>Ga0307507_10002008_pt1 | contig 44115 bp, 9 predicted proteins | sample 7_EM_MG_FD_207223 | JGI IMG/M metagenome (GOLD analysis project Ga0307507, IMG submission 207223) | Populus trichocarpa ectomycorrhiza microbial communities from riparian zone in the Pacific Northwest, United States - 7_EM | ecosystem: Host-associated > Plants > Roots > Unclassified | place... | reverse complement strand
CCCGCCCGCCCGCCGCCCCGCGCCCCCCCCCCCCCCCCCCCCCAGAAAGGAAAAAGGAAGTGTTTACTAAACCCTATAAAGCATTTATAGAGGGTTTACTAGCCCTATATGGCAGTTATAGAAGTAGTTATTTAATAAAATAATATACCTTATTACGAAAGTAATACCTCTAGATATATAATATTAGTAGTTATAGCATTCCTATCCTATGGCAGTAATAGTAAAAGCCTAGCTATATTTATTACTCTTAACAGCGTAATATATAACTGCCTATAGGTAAAGACCGGTATATATAAGTTAACGCTAATAAAGTTAAAAGACTGCCCCTATAACTTATTTACGGTTATAGTAAAGTATAGCCGGATTAGAAACTACCTTCTACTAATAATAAAAGGCAGTTTTTCTTTTATAGAGGTAAGCTTAATGCAAGGGATTAGCCGTAGCTAGTTGTAAAAGCTGCCGCTAAGTATCCGAGTTTTAATATAGCGGCGGCCTACGCGCGTAATAACTATATAGGTGCCGTTATAGAGCCCTTTATTAGGGTAGAGGTTCCGTAAAAGAAGTATAGGCGCGCCTACTTTTAGGGAAAGCTTTAACGGAGGTAAGCTACTAGGGTTAAATATCTATAGAAGCTCCGCCGGTAGTAGTTCTATATAATTTTCTTCTTCCCTATTTTCCTCTATAGAGTCTATACAATAAAAGGTGCTTAGGGAGCCGTAAAGCCGCGGAAGGATAGCGTTATTAATTTTAGCTATAGTATTATTATAAATGGTTAGAATAGCACGATCGCGGAAGGCATTAGGGGTAATATATGCCTAAGTAAGCAGTTATAAAGGGTATATACGCCCGTAAAAGTGTTTCTAGGACTATAATAGGGCTATACTAGGTAGGATAGTAACGCTACTAGATAGGGACATATTATAGAATAAGCTCTATACTTAAGCTATAAACTACTAATTAACCTTACTTTAGCGAACATGTATATTTAACCGCAGGAATAGTATATAAAAGGTAGGCTAGAGAAACAACCGTTATAGGCAGGTACCTATAATAGCTACGCAGTTTCCCTATAGAATAATAGGCAGTATCTAAGTAAAGTCGCTACCTAAGATAGTAGGGAGTCCGCTAAAGGTAGAGTCGTTAGAATGGATATCGGTAAGCATATAGTATACAGCCTTAAAGTAGTAGTGGTGCTGCATTAGCACTTTATTCTAGATAAGTAGAGAAGTACGGCGCACAAGCTTGGCTAGATTTAAGCCTTTAGAGATATTATAAGTAGACTCTATATATAGATTAAGAGGTATCCGAAAACGGAAGTGGGTAGTATAGCCGCTAGGTAGTAAAAAGGCCGCAATACTAAAAGAAGCTACGTAAAGAATAATCTTACTGCGCGAGCGGTAGTAGTAATAGAGGTAGTAATAAAAAAACGTTTTACTAGTACCTATAGGGCCCTAAAGAAAGAAGCGGGCTGTCTATAGATCTATATCTATAGCGGTAATAATAGTATTAAAGCACGCTGCCTAATTGGCATTTAGCTATTAGCGTAGCTTAGTAAACTAGCGACCTTCCTTTATAGGGTTATACTGTAGTAGCTTCGCTATAAAAAGCGGGTTACTTCCCTCGGCAATAACGGCCTATTAGTGCTAAAACTAGGGTAGGCTATAGTCTGTAAGTATCTTTTAGTAATCTACAGGTATCTAATAGATAAGGTATAGGCCGTAATTAAAATAGATGTTGTTATCCTTGCCGACTATAGGAGGAGCATTAGGTTGGCGGGCTAGAAAGCGAGGCAGATTATTATAGATAGACTATTTAAAGTGGTCCTATAAAGTAACGAGCTCTATAATAGGGCTATAAACTAAAGCGGTTATAAATAAGGAGCGTAGCTAGGCGCTAGTAGTAAAAACGGCGGCCTCTATAAAGTAATTAATTTACTTATAATTATCCTTTAGTAGCCCTAGAGCCACGCAGGCGGCCTAAAAGGTTAGATAAACTATACTAGTAATAGTACAGAGGTCCTTAAAGAAGGTAGGGCTGGGAATAGAGGTTAGTAGCAGCTATAAGTAGAACCTCTTGCCTGTAACAGGACTGTAGTAATATATGCGGCCTATTATAAGGCCTCGCTAGCGTAGATACTACTCCTATTGCTTTATATAAAAGACGTACCGCTTAGAAAAGTCTTAATATAGGCGGTTGTAGACATTGTTATACTCCGCGTTATACTTAAAGAAGGCCGTTAGTATAGAATAGGAGAGCTTAAGGCGCTACTAGATTTCCTCTACGGACTAGTCCGGCTAAAAGTATACAGGCTGCTCGCGTAAAAGGTGTACCGTAAGCTAAGTTATAGGGGGGAACTCCTTATAAATAGAAAACTTAAATAGCCACTAAATAGCCTTAGAGGGGCTAATATAATAGCCCTATAAATACTGGCTTACCTTATCGCCATCCATAAGTTATACAGTAGTGCAGTCGTTCCCCTTATATATATACTTATAGATATACTTAACGGACTTTACAGAGGCGTAGACCTTGATATTTATATAGGTATAATACTTTACGGTTAGATATAGGCTATACGGAATAATCTAGTGGTTATTTATTTTAAACATAGCTCTAAAAGGCCCTAATAAGCAGACAGACTATATCCGCTAATTATTACGACAGTGGTATTCTAGATAGCCGTCCTTATATATAATAGTAGTAGGGTTAAAAGGCTTAGGGTACCGCTTTAAGCAGGTTAGTAAAAGGCCTAGCCCTAGTAAAACTATATAGGGAGCTCGCGGATTCTAGGAGCCGTAAGGGCCGTAAACTATTATTAACTTTACAATCTTAGTAAGATGACTAGTAGGATTATCCTCTAGCTGCAGAAGCTCCGCAGATATAAAATAGTTAATAACAGCTAGGTCTAGTAGCCTATCGCGGTTATACGGATATAGAAAGAGTAGTAGGTATATATAGGATAGGCCCTATTTCTAGTACTTAATAGTCTAAACGCAGCCGCGGTACTAGCCAAAGATCTACTTCCGTTTTAGGTTATATAGGAGGTGGGTAACCTTTATATAAAAGATATATATAACTAGATTGGGCCTATCTATAGTAGTCTACCTAGGTAGTAGCTTATAGGTAATCTTGTCCTACTTGGGGTTAGTAGTAAACGTAATAAATATACTTAGATGGCCGTATTTATGGATAATAGCTATTAAATCCTAATAGCACTGCCTAATAAAGCGATCTCCGCTAAGGAAACTTAATAGAAGGACTACGCGGCGGCCTAATAATATAGGGTCTAGATTATCGCGGGTAAGAGTATCTATAACGCTATTATACAGCTCCATACAAAGGGTTATTTAGTTAGAGCAAATCCAGCTAAGCTTATTCTAATTATATAGCACCTATATATCTATAACATATTACTAAAATAGCCGGCAGTAGGTAAAAGGGATTAACTTAGAGTTGTTATAAATATATAGGTAGAACTGAAAGTATGCCTACTATATTAAACGGTCTTGCTAGCGGGCCTAATTAGAGTCGCGTAGCTAGAGACCCTAGTGCTAGCTAGTATTACCGCAGGGGAAGAGCAGCACGTAGTAAAGCGGTATATATACAGTATACGTTAAGTTAATACGGCAGTAACGCGGCTGCTTATTAGGCATATAACACTCCGCAAGTATAATATCGCGGAAGCTAGCATTACCGTACTTGTTTGGTATAATAACGGCTACCTTATTACTTATTAGGAGGTTCTTATAGCGCTAATTAGTACTAGCCTCTAAGATAAGCTGCATTTATAGGTTTAAGATAATCTATAATAGGGCCGCTACGGGCTAAGCCTAAAGCCGTTCTCTTGCGGTTTAATAAAGGGCGATAAAAGGGTTCCGTACCTTAGATAGTATAGCAGTAAGGCACCGTAGAATAGTTATATATAGCTAGGGATTAGGACGGGCCTATAGCCAGATATCTATAGCATAACTAGGGTTATAAAAGTATAGCTAGGTATAACGCGGAGCAATATTAGTAGGAGGCTCTAGCGGGCCCTATAAATGGTAAAGCTTACTATATATCTGAAAGCAATTTGGGCCGCCCTAGGCTATACCACGGTTAGTAACAGTATAGTTTACGGACGTAAAAGCCAATACTATATTATATGCGCGGAGCCGCTCCCTAAACTGCCTAGCAGAAGTACTACGGGACTTTAAAAGGTCGCGTAGATATTCTAGCGGAGGCTAGAATAGAGGGAGGTTTATATTACTGTGCTTATAGCAGGCTTTAAACCGTGGATTGCCGGGATATAATATACTAACATATTTATCTATCTAATGTAGGGCCGCGTAGAAGTTGTACTTAATGTCTATAGGACTAAGATCTAGCTGCTTCGTAATAGGGCGGACGGTAGGACTACGATCTAACTGCTCTGCGATAGGGCGGACCGTAGCAGGTCGCGGCTGGATTAATATGGTCGGTCGCGGCTAGATTGATACGGGTAGTCGCGGCTGGATTGATACGGACGGTATAAGGGGAAAAGCAGCGGCAGAAGTAGCAGCGGAAGTAGTAGCGGAGGCAGTAGGAGCTATAGTTTGGTTTATAGGCAGCGGAAGGTCCGCTAAAGGTCGTCGGGACCGTCTATTTCTTTTCTCCTATATAGAGTTAGAAAGGTAGTAAGTTAAAAAAAGTAAACAAAGAATTAACCCTGTAATAGTTATAGGTCTTATACGGAGCTCCACAACGGTTTATTGCAAAGTTAGTAGAAGAGCAATACTGCTTATAGGCAGTACAAAATATACAATTGGAAGGCATTTAGGCGGTAGATAGGGAGTCCCAACTAGGGTAGAAGGTAGAGAGTAGTAGAGTAGTAAGGGGTAGAAAGAGGTTATAAGGTCGCAAATTTGCAGAGCCTGTAGAGCTCTATATACGGCTCCCCCTTATTCCGCAGAGTTCTTATAAGCTCTACGTTCACCTATCCTTAAGATATTTAAATAAAAGTGGTACCGTTTTAAAGCGCTTTATAAGCTCTATAAACTTATCTAAATAGAAATTTTATTTACCTACTATTAGGGAGTGCATTGCAAGTGTAAGTACTAAGGTCGCTCGGTCGCGAATTTGATGGGGTAGTACGGTCCCTATACATAACCCGACAATTAACAACCAATTAAAATAACCAATTCTAAGAGTCGCTCAAAATTAATTCAGTATAATAAAGATTATAATTATAATTAGTTAGTAGTTCAACAATTAGTTTAGGCGCGTTATTAAACCCTAGCCTATATACCTCCCTTATAACTATATAAGCCTTTATAATTATATAGTTTCTAAAGTTCCCTATTATATTAAATAGCTGTATATAATATTAAGATTATTAGTAGATAATCTAATATAATATTTTTAGTATATATATACCTTACAAGCGGACACCGGATTAAAAATACAATTAGCTTTTTTTTATACTGCTTTTAGCTGCTTTAAAATAGCTTTTAGCTATACCTTTTTTATTATACCCTTAATAAGGCCTAGAAAGCGGTTAAACTATAAATTAATAAGATGTCTATTATAAGTCCCAAAGTTAGTTACTAGTCTTATTAGTAAAATAGACCTATAAAGTGTAAATATGGGTATAAGGGATATTATTGCAGTCACCTTAGGTTGCCCTTAGGACAACCTATAGACACCCCTTAGATAGCTGTTAGTTACGTGCCAGAGGCACGTGCTTATAGTATATAGTCTTTACAATCCCAAAGGCCTTACCTCCTTAAGGATTTATTTCCTCTACAATCTATCCTGTTTTTATAATCGTGCCTTATAGCTACCTGTCTACTAAGTCCCCTTATATTTAAATCCTTTATACTCCTTTTTAGAAGGGCAGCTAGCTTTAAGGACTAGATCATTTATTTATATCTTTTGTTTATATCCACCGTTCTCCCTTAAAATCTTATAATAACCTAAATAGAAACTCTATAAATACCTTATGGAAAGCCGTCACGCTAAGGCAGAAAGGTCCCTCTAATAGCGAGAGATTATAATAATATAAACCTCTAGGCAAGATGGCCGAATAAGCCCTAACACCCAAATACACTAAGAGCTTAAAGACTTTTATATACCTACGGTTATTAATAACGCTAAGGAAAACACAGACATTCTTTATAATGGTTATAGTACTACTAAAAAGTAGCCGGAACCCCTTTGGCCCTATTTAGGCTAATTAAAAGATTAAATGCTAGAGGTAACCCTAAGATCTTCCCCTAAATTAGAAATGCTAGAGTAATATATAAATGCGCCTAATTAGGGACCTAACCGGAACCCTCTTGGAAGACTACTAGCCTATAATTAGTATAGTAATGGCGTATAGACTGCTTATAAGCTAAGCGGGCCTACCTGTTTAGGTAATATAACTTAACCACTAACTTAAGACTTAAGCCTTATAGGGAAACCCGCATTAGCTACTAGTACTGATACTACTTCTATAGTTAGAGCTTCTCCAGGCCTAAGGTTGGAAAGTTAAGCGCCCTATACTAATTTTCTTTAAGGAGGATATTAGGAAGCTGCTATAAGGCTTTTAGAAGCTATATAGGAAGGAGCCACTAATAAATATATTAAAAATTTTAGGGGTAGGTCTAGATCTAGTAAAGCTTAATCTAGGTTAGATAAAATCTTTTATAACCTAGTTAAGGCTAAGGGCCTTCTAGGCTACCTAGTACCTACCTAAGGAGGTATAAAAGACTTAAAAAGGTATCTACGCAGTAAATAAAAAAAGGATATAGACTAACTAGCTAAGGCCTTTAATAGTCTAGAACTTTGCTATAGACCTAACGCCTAGCAGTTAGATAATTGGGTTTATAAAGTAGATAACTTCTTTAAGATGTTAATAATATAAGATAATACTAAAGAGCGTACTTAATAGATTATTAGTAAGATTAAAGATTAATCCTTAAACTAGATTATATTAAATTAGTTTAATAAAGAGCAAATTACTATATAGCCGCAGCTGTAAACTTTTTTTAAAAAAGTGGACTTAAGATCTATATATTATATAATATAATAATATAGAACTATTTTACAATGGGATATAGCTTAACTACTATAATTTCCGCTAGTTTATAAATTTTATAGAGGCTTATACTTAACTAATAGATTTAGAGCCCTTTAAAAATAAAAACGGTAGCATTTATAAGAAGAAGAAGATTGGATTTATCTAGGCTAGAATTAAGCTAGTAATTTATAATAAAATAAATCGCGTAGGAGCCTTATTATAGATTACTATATATACGGATTTTAAACAAGCGGTTCTAAACGCTAAGAATATAGTAAGGAACTAGACCTCTTCTAGTAAGAAGCTAGGGGGTAACTAAAAGTATAGGTACTTTAGTAGTAATATAGGGTAGACCTAAACTTTAAAGAAGCTGTTTTTAAAGAGAAATCTAAAATAGTTAAAGTTAGGGACCTTAAGTAATAGGAAAGACTTCTAGGCCAACCTAATATCTATCTAGTACCCTTATAGAAACACTCTAAAAAGTTAAGAGAAAACTTCTCTAAAGGTAAACCTAATTAAAAAAATAAGTAGGGCGATAACTGTATTAATATTTTAAAAAAAGAAAAGCCCTAGTTGCGGACCTCTTTTAGCTGTAACTAGGGCAATATATAGAAGGAGAGACTCTCTATATTGCTATTAAGCTAGAAATAGTACTCCCTATAGGCGAGGTATGTTAGTTCTAAGCACTATATAACAGTGGCACTAAAATTAATCTTATATAATATAATTTAGTAAAAGAGTATAAGCTTATCCTATTACTAAAGTAGTGGAAACCTACTATAGGGTTCCTAAATAAGCATTAAATTAAACTATACAGTGCCTATGAGCTTATAGTATTAGTGGCCAATATATATAACCGCACTAAGGTGGTTGGCCTGTAATCCTTTTAGGCGGCTAACTTTATAGGCTATAACCTTATTCTTAGATATCCTTAGCTTGTAAAAGTATATTTTAAAATACGCTTTAAAATAGGAGCCTTTAAATAGTAGAATAATAAAGAATTAAAAGGGCGTGTTTTACTAATAAGCTTAAAAGATATTTTAGAAGATATAGCTCTAGAAGAAATCGTATATACTCTATACCTAAAGAAGTATTAGATTTAACCCCTATTTTATAATAAAATAGGTATAGAGCCTAGTATAGGCGATAACCTTTCTATAATAAATACCCTATAGGGAGCTACTAGATAGATCACGGAGATACAATAGAGAGACGGTTATTTTAAAGATCTTATAAGATACTTCTACCGCTATAGGTTACTCTGGCTTAAGTAATACGCGGAACATATACTATGGCACCTTAAATACTGCGTTAAGGAGTTCTCTACCATTTACTAGCTGCTATATAAAACTATCTAATATATAGTGGCAACTATATATAAACAACTATTATAGCGCGTAACGCTGCCTATAAGTATCCTAAGGGAGCTCTAAAACCTACTTAATAATAATATAGAAGAGGGCAAATAACTGCTAAACCTCCCTATTTATAACCTCTCTTATAAAAAGCTTAAGATCCTATAGGAGTACCTTAATAGCTTACTAAAAAAGGGATTAATCCGGCCTAGTAAGTTACTAATAGGCGTACTAATCCTCTTTATTTTAAAACTAGATAGGACTATAAGGCTATATATAGACTATTACAGTCTTAATAAGATTATAATTAAGAACAGTTACCTACTACTACTAGTTAGTAAAATGCTAGATTAACTATCTAGGGCAAAGATCTTTATAAAGCTAGATTTATGAGACACCTATTATAGACTCTATATTAAAAAAAGGGATAAGTAGAAGACCACTTTTAAAACCTAATATGGCTACTTTAAGTATCTAGTAATGCCTTTAATGCTAGCTAATACGCTTATAATATTCTAATAATATATTTATAGAGCCTTAGGGGGACTAGTTAACCGTATATACGTTATCTATTTAGATAATATTTTAATCTACTTAGAAGATAAGGATTAGCATAAGTAATATATCTACAAAGTGCTAAAATATTTAGATAATTAGGGCCTCTACGCTAAAGTATTAAGGTATATCTTTAATACTAAGCAGGTTAAGTTCCTGGGTTATATTATAACACCTATAGATATAGATAATCTAAGAAAGTAGCTAGAGCCAGAGAGCTATTAGAATATTTAAGTATTCCTAGGCTTTGCCAATTTCTATAGGCGCTTTATTTATAACTACTTAGATATTACCTAATACCTATTTAACTATATTATTTAAGCTTTTCAAGACCTGGCCTAAGAAGTAAAAGGCTTAAAGGCAGGAAGAAAAAAAACCAAAAAGGAACCAACTAAATAGTATAAACTATAAATATAGTCCGGAAAGGTCTAGGAAGCCTTTTAGGAACTACGCATAAAGTTTATAGAAGCTCTACTATTGCGGCATTTTAACCTAGATTGGCTACTAATAATGGTTACTAATATATTAAATTTTACTTTTATTAGTATCCTACTGCAACCTAATAGGTATTTAAACGCTACCTAGCTCCATTAGAGACCGGTAACATTCTATAATAGAAAATTCTAGGGACTTAAAGTTAGGTATTATACCCACGATAAGAAACTGCTAGCTATAGTTAACTGCTTTAAACAGTGGCGATACTACCTTAAGCACGCGGGTTATACTACTTGTATACTCTTAGATTACTATAATCTATACTACTTTATAACTATAAAGGAGCTTATACTATAATAAGCCAAATAGGTAAAGGAGTTTATATAATTTAATATTAAGATTAAATATAAACTAAGGCAAAATAACCCTACTAATAGACCGTTATAATGGCTAGACTATGCTAAAGGCTTTAGAATAGGAGAAGGAATATAGATAATAGATATCTTACTTCCTATATTATAGAACAAGCTCTAGGTATAGGATGCTTAAGTACCCATAGCTTTATATTCTAAGTCTTAGGCGGTATAAACTCTATTAGCTTCTACTAATATTCTAGTTAGTACCCGGTCTATAGCTAATAAGGGTTTAAAGATGCCTAGATAAGATGTCCCTAATATAAGTTTAGAACCTAGTAATATACTACTAATTACTAAGCTATCCCCTTAAAGTAATAGCGAAGCTAAAAAGTAATTAAAACTTAGAGCCCTATAAAAACTAAAGGACTTTAACCTTATAGTGGCCTTCCTAATATATATATACTAAGAAGTTATAAGATCTATAGTACTATTTAGTCTTATACTTAAAGTAGTATAAGATAAAATAGCTTTTACCTAGAAACTATCTAAAAGGTTAATAGATCTTATCTATAAGGTGTAATAAAGGGACGTCTCCTATGCTATTTTTAATGCAAAAGTAAACTGAAAAGATAATAGAAAGGAAGCTACTAGGTATTACTATTAGGAACTAGACCTAATCGGCCTTCTAGATAGATATAATAAGGTTTAGGTGCTATAAGAAGTAAATCTATAATGGAAGATCCTTATAAGGAATTACAATAATCCTCTAAGCGGCCACTATGGTTAAGCTAAGATAGTAGAATTACTTTAACGTAAATACTACTAGCTAAAGCTTAAGCAGGAAGTAAAGGAGTATATTAGCCACTATAAGAAGCGTTAAGTATAAAAAATCTAAAGGTATAAGCTATAGGGTTTACTTAAATTAGTTCCCCCCGCTAGTAAGCTATAGTAATATTACGCTTTATTACTAATATCCCGCCCTTAAAAGATAGGTAAGAATAAATATATAATTTAGTCCTAGTACTTATTAATAGGGTTTTAAAGTACGTCGAATACCTTTCTGTTAATAAGATAATTAACATATAAGCGCTTATAAACCTAATTAAAGAGAAATGCTTTCTTAAAGTAGATTAACTATACTCTATTATTACTAATAGGGGCAGCGTTTTTATAAGCTAGTACTAGTCGGATCTATGCTTTTATTTAAAGATAGACTACCGCTATAGTATAGCTTTCTATCCGTAGATAGATAGATAAATGGAACTCTAGAACTAAGAACTAGAGTCTTATCTATAAATATATTTAAACTACTAATAAGATAATTAGTATAAGCTATTTCTATATGTAGAGTACGCTTATAACTTAAAGCAATATTTATTATATTAGTTTGCACCAATCCAGATTACCTATAGCATTTAACTATTAGGATTTAATGGTATACCTAATAATTACTGGCTAAGGCCGTATAATTAATTATAGAATTCTACTAGAAAGTTTAAGGATATCTACTAAAGAGTATAAGGGTGCCTTAAGAAATAGGAGGAGTAATAGAAGTATATAAAGTAGAGCCTATAAGATGCGTAAGAGCAGTAGAGACTTTAGTATAACCATAAATACTAAAATAAGTATTTTAGCGTAGGCGATAAGGTTCTATTACGTTTAACAAATATTAAGACCCGTTAACTATTAAAGAAGCTTAATATAAGATATCTAGGTCCCTTTTAAATTAAGAAACGAATTAGTAAGCTAGCCTACTGTCTTTAGCTAACCCTATTTATAGCCCATATATATCTAGTATTTTATATAAATTTACTAGAGCTATAGTATAGACCACCGCTAGAAAAGAACTTCCGTTTAGGCCTAATTAAACACCCTAAAGTAGTAGGCGAGCGGTATAAGGTTAAAGCTATACTACGCTATAAGTCTGTTAAGAATAAGCTTTAATATAAAGTTAAATGGCTAGGCTGGCCCGCTAAGGACTCTATATAGAAACCAGAGGATTACCTTAATTATCATAAAGATATTCTAAAAGAATATTAGGACTAAGGTCCGCAATCTATAAATTATAGAAAGCGCTCTAATACTATAGTATTATTATAACCTATAAAGAAAGCTTGTAGTAGGCTGTAAGAGGCCCTAAAGAGTAAGAAATAGGTTAGATTGGATATAGAACGGATAAGCTCTAGAAACTATAAGGATTAATTAGGGCTATAGCCTAAGGCAGAATAGGTCCTTAGCCCTTATATATATATAGTATAGAATTAATAGGGTATTTTACTAGAATTGCATTCCTATTTATTAGTGTATATTAGAAATACTATTCCTATACCTTTTTAAAAGCCTTATAAGGCCTTCCTAAGCATTAATTAAGATCCTTAAGTGCTATTATATATAAGAATTAATCCTAAATACCTAAATTAAAAGCCATTATACCTTATTCCTAGGAGTAGGATTAGTATCTATTAGCCCACTAAGTAATAGCTAATAAGAATAAGATCTAGATCTCTTTATAGGGGTATAGGTAGGTATAAAAATAGGGGTAGGCCGATAAGGTATAAAAGGAGTAGAGACTCTTAAATGCTTAGTACTAATATTAGGTCTAAATTAGTATTCATAAGGTTTCTAAGGCGTAAGCTTATAACTAATAAAGCTACGCTTAAGCCTAAAATAAACGAAGATGTTAGCTAGCTAGTAAAGTCCAGAACCACTAAGACCTTACTATAGTAACCTTTAGTTACCTATCCGCTAGGTACCTAAAGGGTAACCTACCTAATACCGCATTATATTATGCTCTTTTAAACTTAACGTCTATATATAAACTCCTTATAGTAGACGGCAACCTTCTTTTTATTACACCTATCCTTTACCTTATCCTTAGTATACTAATCCTGCTCTCTTATTAGGCGTTACTAGCTAGCTTACTAGGAATTATAGGCGGTATAGATAGCTATAGTATAGTCTCAAATTTAACCTAAATATTTAGCATTAGCGCTAAAATAAGAGAGAGCCTAGACGATATAGTAGTTAAGAATATTAGAGGAACGTCGCTATTTAGGCCTAGGCTATTAAAGCTTAAAGTTAGTAATAGAAACCTATTAAGGATAGGAAAGCTTGCCTTAATATAACTACCGCTCTTAGTATATATGCATTAATTATAAGGACTAAAGGTGTTAGATCTTATATAGTAAGTCTTATTATAAGCATCCAGAATCTTCTTATTAGACGTATAGGCAAAATTATTTAGGTAGGACTAGTACTAGTTATAGGTTAGCGGAGGTTAGGGTTCTATATATAATAGTAAGGCTAGGATATACTAAGGAATTAGCTTAAAAGAGTAGTTAGTAAAAAAATAAAGAGGCATATTAAATTAATAATAGAAAAGAAGAAAATCTTAATAATATATTAAAGATACGTCTAAAATTGGATAAAGATTAATAATAGGAAGTAAGGTATTAAGAAAAAGGAGCAGCTTAATAAGTAAGGTGTCTCTATACTTTACCTTCTAATACCCTTTTAGTAAATAGCCGCAACCTTCCTGTTACGGCGCTAGTGGAAAACGGTGGATCTTGGCAGACGTGGATTATAGTAGACGCGAGTTACGTAACTTGAGGACCACATAAAATATCAAGCAGCGCTGCTATTCTTCTCCTTCCTTTCTCTAGCTTTAGATCCTCGTTTATAGACTACCAATTATATAGGCTTGCGCGTCCCTTATACCGTGCTCGTGCCTTGATTAACTAAGTCGCTAACATTATCCAAAGCTCAACTACTCTTTCTTCCTAAAAAGGAACTCAAATATATCTACAAAGGACACAGAACAGGACCCTAAGGATATCACCAGGACCACAAGGACATAGAACAGGACCCCAAGGACATTACCAGGACCACAAGGACAGAACAGACCCCTAAGAACCAAAAGAACACAAACAGAACGCGAAACCTAAGAATAGGATATACATAGACCAGAACCCCTAGAAATTACCTAATACCCCTACCACCATGCCAAGAAATACAGCAGCCAGCAAAGCTGCTGCAGGACCCGTAAATACCTCTAATAGTGAAACAGTCGCCGTCTTGACCCCCCAGGAAGAGCTCGCAGTAGCTAATGCCAAAATTAAACGGCTTTAAGAGCTGCTTAAAACCAAAGACACCCCTACACCTAGCAAGGAGTTATTAGACACCTAAAGACTTGCTATAGTCCTTAAGACCCTAGCCCAATGTACAGCATCAGCATCGTCGCGGTCCGTAAAGGTTGCGGACCCCCTATTGCTTACAGACGGAACTAACCCTATATTTAACAATTAGAAGCTTTAACTGCAAGATAAGCTTAAAGTTAATATAAACCACTTCCCTACTACCCAAGCTAAAATGGCCTACGTCTTTGGCCGTACTGGTAGGGACGCATAGATGCATCTACGTCCGCGATACGCCTAGGACTTAACAGACCCCTTTCTCTCTAAAAAAGAGATGGTTAACTACCTATCTTCTATTTACAAGAACCCCTTTAAGACACAAAACACCCGCCTTAATTATAAAGCTCTTAATATAAAGACGACGGAGACCTTTTTAGCCTTCTAGACCTACTTTCTGCACCTAGCCGGCCAAGCCTAAATTCCTAATAAAGACCTAATGCTAGACCTCTTTAATAAGCTTACCCTAGACCTATAGCGCGCCGTACTACTAGTTTTTACTACTATATAGACGCTAAAGGTACTTATAGACTACGGCCTAGCTATTAACCAAGGCCTTTATTGAATTAAGGTATAATCTAAGCGGTATAAAGCTAGAAACTCTCTAAACTAGACTATAAGCACTTTATAAACAGCCTATAACACCCTAGCACGATCTGCAACTCCTATAGCACCAGCCGTACAGCCCGCTGTTAATTTAGCAGCTAGCCGTATAGCTAGTCCTGCTATGGGTCTAGCGTATACTTAGTCCATGTACAACGACCCCTATAAATAGGCCCTCAGCAATTAAGGAGCTTGCTTCTTATACGGCCAGAAAGACCACTTTGCAAAGAATTGCCAGACAAAGGCAAAAACGGGCGAGGTTCTGTTGATTTAGAAGGACAGTATAGAGTTAAAAAAAGAGAAACCCTAGAGGAAGACTCCTCTCTAGGGTTAAAAGGGATTAACATATTATATGTTAATCTAGGTTGGCTAGTTAGTAGAAGAAGCTGCACTATCCCTTATACCTTATTCTATAATAGATATTAAGTTTTAACCTCTGCTTTAGCTGACTCTGGAGTAAATACCTTTGCCTTAATAGACACCCAGTGTGCTATAAAGCTGGCTGACTTTTTAAATGTACCCCTTAAAGAACTGCCCAAACTAATTCCTATTCGCGGATATAATGGATGGATAGGACCACCTATTACAACTATCTTGCGGATTCACCTCCGTGTAGATAGATAAAGGCAGTATAACGTCCCCTTTCTTATTATAGACCTAGGAAGCCATAATATAATCTTAGGAAGAAAATAGCTAGCCTATCTAGGCTTATAGCTTAATATACGGAGTAGACGGCTTATCTGGCCCAAAACCCTACCCCTAATACCCTCTTTTATAAAGGAAATCAGCATTACAATAAAAAACCTTATACAGCCATAAATAGACACCGTTTACTAGGCCGATGCTATGCGTAGGGACTAGGCTTTTAAAAAGAACATATAGCTTAACCCGCAACGGATCCATATACTATGCCGCCCCTAGACTACCTATGTTATGCTACCCACACCAGAGATTAAAAAAGTTAGTAAAAAGCTAGCGGAGTTCCCTATAGGGAACTTAGGCCCTATGCAGCCATAAAGAATAGCAAGGAGTATTAGACGCTATACTAAACATATAGACCAGAGGGATAACTTATAGAAGATGGAATAGGAGCTAAAAAAGAGTATAAACCCTAGGCTATAAAATACGGCCTAATAATAGTCTATAAAGAAACCTATGGGCCTCCCACCAGTTAATATCTACTATATTGGCGCTGTAGGATTCTACCAGAACTTGGTTTAACCTAATACCGTTGCCTTTACCACCAGCTTATATAAAATTAATTAAATGATTAAGGAAAAGGAAAATAAGCTTAGTAAATAGGAAGATAAGCTTATAAATAAGGAGCTAGTAGAACAGAAACTACCCTATTAATACTAGAAATTTAAGGATGTGTTCTCTAAGGTAGTATTAGATATACTCCCGCCTTACTAACCATATGACTATAAGATTAAGATTAAGCTAGATAAGGAAGACACACTTAGCTATAGCCCCCTTTGTTAGCAGTCTACTGCCAAATTATAGGCTATAAAGCAGTACCTTATTAATAACCTAAATAAGGGCTTTATTAAACCTAGTTAAGCCCCTTTTAACTTGCCTATTCTCTTTGCTAAAAAGCTAGATAGAGGACTTTGTTTCTGTATTAACTACCGCAAACTAAATAACATAACCCGCAAAAACCGCTACCTACTGCCCTTACTTAATAAGACTTTAACCTAAATAAGTAGAGCTAAGATCTTTACTAAGCTTAATATCTGTTAGGCCTTTTACTGGATTAGGATAAACCCTAGATTAAAAGATCTTACTATATTTTAGACCCGTTACAGAATATATAAATATAAAGTACTTCCTTTTGGACTAACTAATGGACTGGCTACTTACCAGCGATATATAAATGATATACTCTTTAACTACCTTAATAACTTCTATACGGCCTACCTAGATGATATTATAATCTACTCTAAGAATAAGTTAGAATACGAGGAGTATATCTATAAAGTCCTATAATAGCTCTGTAAGGCTGGTCTCTAGGCCAATATTAAGAAATTGGAATTTAGTATTAAGCATACAAAGTACCTAGGTTTTATTATTAGTATAGACAGAATTAAGGCCAACCTAGAGAAAACGGCTATAATTAACTAGTGGACACCCCCACGGACTATAAAAGGGGTGTAATTATTTTTAGGTTTCTATAACTTCTACCAACGCTTTATTAAGAACTATAGTAGGATTGCCTAGCCTCTTAACCGCCTTACTAGGAAAGACCAGCCATTCTACTTTAACGCTATATATATGCAGGCCTTTAATAAGCTTAAAAAACGGCTGGTATTGGCTCCCCTACTTGCCTACTTTAATCCAGAACGGCCCTTAATGCTAGAAACTAATGCCTTAGATGGCGCAATAGCTGGCGTTTTCTCCTAGAAGTAACTAAACAGAGAATAGTACCCTATTGTATACTATTTAAAGACTATAATAGATACCGAGCTAAACTACTACATCCATAATAAAGAAATGCTGGCTATTGTCTCTAGCTTTTAGTAATGGCGTATATAGCTAGAGGGGACTCCTAAGCCCATTAAGGTAGTTTTAGATTATAAGGCCCTAGAATACTTTATAATAACTAAGGCCCTTATGGCCCAGCAGGCACACTAGGCGGATATTCTATCTTAGTTTAACTTCTTAATTATATATAGACCAGGTACTATAAACTGTGCGGATGCTCTTATAAGGCGTAAATAGGACCTAGGTAACTAGGCAGCTATAAAGATCTTATTACGGACCTAGATACTACTATAACTAGAGCACCTTAACCCCTAAATATAGGCAGAGCTAAATATGGACCCTTTGGATGCTAAGATATATCCTATTAACTCCATGGAACTTAACCTTATTAATAAACTACTATAGGTAAACCATACGGCCCCTTCTCTACAGGAGTACCGCGAAAAGGTAAAGGATGCTACTAGCCTATAGTCCCTTAAAAACGGACTGCTTAAGCACTGGGAACGGCTGGTAGTAGTAGAGAAATAGAACTTATGGACCTAGCTTATCGCCAAAGCATATACCTAGGTCTCTATGGCCCACCCTAGAAAGAATAAGACCCGTAAAATTATTAGTAACCGTTACTACTGGCCTGGAATGGTTACGGATATTAACCGCTATATATGGAACTGTAACAACTACTATAGGTCTATAATTTCATGGGATAAAACCCTAGGACTATTAAAGCCACTCCTAATACCAGAACGCCCTTAGCAGTATATCTTTATAGACTTTTATAAGCTGCCTACAGACCGTAACGGATATAATATAGTAGTAATCCTAGTTAACCGCTTTAGTAAGCGCCCATTCTCAATCCCCTGTTATAAGGATATTGATGCCAAGGAGGTAGCCTAACTATACATCTATTATATCTACTGAATTTATGGACTACTAGATACTATTATATCTAATTACAGGCTGCAGTTTATATTAGCCTTCTAGAATGAGTTTACTTGGATCCTTAGTATTAAGCTAAAGCTTTCTACAGTATACCACCCCCAGATAGACGGTTAGATAGAGATTGTAAATCAATACTTAGACCAGAGGCTCCGGCCCTTCGTTAACTACTTCTAGGATAACTAGGGCAAACTACTACCCCTAATAAACTACGCCCAGGCAACCCTACCTTATAACTCTACAGGATTTGCACCTATTTAGCTAGAAATAGGATACTTACCCTATATAAGCTTTAACTGGGAAAGACTAAAGGGGCCACAGACCGTATGTGAAAAACTGTCTTATAAGGAAGCCCAGCAATATGCCAAACGCTTAGAAGAAGCTTGGACGGTAGCCTATATAAATCTAGAAAGGGCCTAGAGATTAATAGAACAGTAGGTAAACAAGTATAGGCGCGAGCCTAACTTTACTATAGATAATAGGGTCTAGGTTATAATAAAGAACTAAAAGACAGAACAGCCTAGCCGCAAGCTAGACTATAAGATGGAAGGACTATATAAGATCCTTAATAAAGAAGGCAACTTGTATAAGGTTGAGCTTCTAGACTTAATTAAAATCTATCCTGTCTTTTCGCTGGATAAGCTACGGAAGGCTGCAAATAACCTACTACCTAGATAAAAGAATGAGCCTCCCCTGCCAATTTAAGTTAATGGCGACGATGAATGGGAAGTTAATAAAATACTAGCCTATAAACTAGTACGAGGAACGCTATAATACTATATCTAATAGAAAAGCTATAATTTAGACCTAACCTGGTACCCCGCCTAGAACTTTATAGGCTGCCCCTAGAGACTTAAAGAATTCTATAACTAATACCCTAACGAACCCAGACCTCCGAAGTACCTTAATGAGTGGATGGAGTGCTAGTATAGCAAAGACGATAGGCTGCCTATTAAGCATAAAGACAAGAATACCCTATAGACATAATATGGACATACAAAGCCTAAGGGCAGGCTTTTTCGGAGGGGGGGGTAATGTTACAGCGCTAGTGGAAAACGGTGGATCTTGACAGACGTAGATTATAGTAGACGCGAGTTACGTAACTTAAGGACCGCATAAAATATTAAGCGGCACTGCTATTCTTCTCCTTCCTTTCTCTAGCTTTGGATCCTCGTTTATAGACTACCAATTATATAGGCTTACGCGTCCCTTATGCCGTGCTCGTGCCTCGATTGACTGAGTCGCTAACACTTCCTAATATAACTCTATTATAATAAGGTAATTTAAAAGGAAAGAAACACGCATATAAGCTATTTGGTTATTACTTCCTTATAAAAATTAATTACGCGGCTAGGGAAGGTAATTAAGATATTAATCAAATATGTATATAGGTTAAATTATACCTAAATAATACTATAGTATTAAAGAATAATATTATAGACGTTCTTAACAATTGTATAATAGCTAAAGGCGCTATTATAAAGTATTTCTCCTATTTGCTGGGCAGTAAAGCTACGCCAATTATATAGCATAGGACCACTATATTTAAAAGTATATATGCCAAATTTTAGGAGATAAGTCTCCTTAATTAACTAATTAATACCTTAACCGCACCTAATAAGCCTAAGGGTAAATACAGGAATAATATGCTAGTGACGCAGAGGATTATAAAAAAAAGATTATAGATTAATATCTTAGCAGTTAAAAGATAGCAATAAGCTAAGGCTCTATATATTAAATTCTATACTAAAAGGTTTTACGGAACCATACTAGGAGTACTAAATTACCTATAATATTTGCGATTAATTGCAGACCGGTATAAAGGCTTAAATAAGAAGTTGCATAAAAATCCTTAGGTTAGCTGTAACGAAGCCTTATAGGAAGTACTACGGTAGACTCGCTAATAGGCTAGGTATATAGGTAAACAAGAAGTCAACAACATAATAATAACTAGTAGAGTGGTTGCCCAATAAATTAACTCTAATTATATTCTAAGATTTACTATAAGAAAGGAAACTATCTAGGTAGGGACTATAGGTCCATAAATACACATCTATACTCCTAAGAAAGTCGTTGCTATATCTACTCTATCTACTCTATCTACTCTATTATAGATTATATAGATTATATCTCGTAACCTCGCTTACTATTTCTTATTATATAGTTTTATAGAACTTATCCTAGACCGTACTCTTATTAACTAACTAGCTTCCTTTAACTCTTCTTCTAGTAGTTATAGCATTATACTTAAAGCGTCCATAATACTATCTCCCCTCTCTTTATCTTTATCCTTAAAGATTTCTAATATCTCTAAGTTGTCTACTAAAGGTATAATATCCGTCTAATTAATTTAGTTAATATCCTTATTTATTATACCTAAGGCTTCTTCTTCTTCTTCTTCTACAGCTTATTAGTCTTATACCGTTACTATAATATTGTCACTTAGTAAGATAATGCTATCTCTATATTCTTATTATGCGAAAGAGGGGTTAGTCTGTGTTATGCTAGTAAGTCCTTTATCTTAGTAACCGTCCTCTTATTTAGAGTGCACTAAAGCAAATATTTAATTATCTTATAACGTTCGCTCTATCTCTAACGCTAAGTATACGCGTCCTATTACTCTTAATAGTCTTTAAGTACCCTTATTAATTGCTACTAGGGTCCTAAGTTTAATCTGCTGCTGCGAAACTTAATAATAAGCTATTAGTAGCGCTAGCTAAACTTTGTTGTTCTTATAACGCTAAGCAAGAAGCTACTAATGCTTAACAGCGTGCTCTAGACTCTTGTCTTACTACGTCCACTTAGTTAATCTGTCTTAAGAAGGGTTGTAAAAAGGTACGTTTTAAAGAGTAAAAACTTATAAAATAAGGTCTATAGGAACTTAGTAATAAAAGAATAGACTTTCTTCTAATAGAGAGGGAAATACCTCTAAATACCTTAGCAGGTACTCCTCTTAGGTCCCCCTCAGGTAACTTATTCTTTAGTAATTCTTCTTTATTAATATTACCTAACCCTTTCTCTTCTAATACTTCTATACCTTTTCTATAGCGTTTTTTAGGTTATCTAGTAGCTTCTAAGTGGTCTCTTTGTAGCCTATCCACTTAACCTTATACTATATTTCGTTATTAATATCCTTGTAACTAATAATCTTTAAAACTTCCCATTCGTCTTCCTCTTATGCTCTATATATATCTGCTTCGTAAACTAGTGGCTTAATATTTCTATATACTAGCTCTAGTATTGCAATATACTATATAGGGTAAATCTTTATTTTCTCTAGTAAATTAAGTCTATACATAACTTCTAAGATCTTTACTTTAACTATAAATAGTCCTAGTCTAACATAGTCTAATATCTTGCTTAGTTATTAACTCTTAAAAAATTTGTATAGTAGCTACACTTTATCTCCCTCCTTAAGATCTAGTCCCTTAGATCTCTTAGCGTTATAGTACCTTTTCATTCTTATCTATACTAGTTTAGCTATTTCTTTAAGGTAATTATAAAGATTTATTAGGTTCTCTATTCTTCCTTTAGCTATACTACTCATTTTCTTTACTTATTATGGCAATAATAATATTCTTAGCTTATATCCGTAATTCACCTTAAAAGGTAATATACCTATCCCTTCTTATGGTGTTGTATTATATATAAACTATATAACTGGTAATAACAATATCTAATTGTTTTATATATAATTAACATAATGCCTTAAGTACTGTTCTAACGTTTAGTTTAGTCTTTCTGTTTAACCATCTGTCTATAGGTAATATGCTGTTAACATTACTACCTAAACCCCTTATTTGGCTAAGAATACCTCTTAAAATGCTACTATAAATCTTAGATATCTATCCAATATAACTTTACTTAGTGCTCTATATCTTATAAACACTTCTTTAATATAAATTCTAGCTATATCCTCCGCTAATATTTCTTCTTTATATGCTATAAAATAGCCCTACTTAGTTAGCTTGTCCACTATTACTAAAATCACGTTATAATCTTATCCGGTAATAGGATCTCTTAACTTTAGCAACTTTATAATAAAGTCCCACAATATAACCTCCTATAGTCTTTCTAGTATTTTAACAGGTTATAGCCCTCTATACGGCTTATACCTTATTAGTTTATTTCTCTAGTAGTCTAAACACTCCCTTATAACTTATTTTACTAGTCCCTAAATTCCTTAAATAATATACTCCTTCTAAAGTCTTAACACTAAGCCTATAGCTCCGTTATGTCCTTATATTATTCCTTTATAAAAGTCCTTTATAAACTCTTCTGCAACTGTCTTTAGCATATATATAGCTTCTTAGTACTCGTACTGCTCTAAGTCTAGATCCTTATTCTAAGCCTCTTTAATCCTTTATAACTATACACTTTCTAGAGTCTTATAGGTCTAACTTTCTTCTCTTATTGCTGTAATCTTAGGATAATTATACCTAATTATACCTAATTAATCCATCTTCGTCTTCGCGTAGTATTGCTCCTAACAGCTTTTCGTTGTTTTATAGTTCTGCCTTCCTGCTAAGTGCATCTACTCTTGCGTTTTTAGTACCCTTAGTATACTAAATTTTAAAGTAATATTCTGCAAGTATTTCCGCCCATCTAACCTATCTGCGATTAAGTTCTTTTATTATTAGGAGCCCTATTAGGTTCTTATAGTCTATTTTAACTATAAATGGTTTCTCTATACCTTATAAGAATACTCTCCACTTTTTAAGTACAATAACAATACCTAATAACTCCTTGTTATAGATGTTATAGTTTAGTTCTAGTAGCGTCATCTTCTAACTATAGTATGCTACTAGATACCATGCGTTTTGGTACCTCTATAGTAAATATACTCCTAGTATAAAGTCTAATATATCTATTTCCACAACTGTGTCTAGCTTAGGTTAGTAAATCTTAAGGATTAGATCCTAGGTAAATAACTCCTTAAGTTTTTAGAACAGCTTTTTCTACTTATTACCCCATATCTATAGTTTCTTCTTTTTTATAAGTCTTATAAATAGCTTAATACTCTTTAACCATTATATAATAAACCTCCTATAGTAGTTACAAAACCCTAAAAACGATCTTCACTATATAACGTTCTCTAGTTCTTACTAACTTACTATAGCTTTAACTTTATTTAGATCTATACTAATTTTACCTAGTTTAATAATAAATCTAATAAAATCGGTCTTCCTAGTAAAGAACTCGTATTTCTTAATTACTACTAGCATCTATTCTTCTTATAGTCTCTTTAAGATCCATTTAACGTATTCCTTATACTCTTCCTTAGTTATTAAGTAGATAATAATATTGTTAAGGTATACTATAACAAATTTATCTAGGTGTTCTCCTAACATACTATTAATTCTCTTTTAAAACGTTATTAGTGTATTTATAAGTCCAAATTATATAACTAATAGTTTATACAGTCCTTCCTTTAACCTAAAGGCTGCCTTCTATTTATTACCTTCCTTAATCCTAAACTAATAGTACGCCCATCTTAGATCTATCTTTATAAAGATTTACGCATTACCTATCCTATCTTAGATTTTGCTAATTAAGGGTAAAAGATACCTATTCTTTTATATAATGTTGTTTAACTATTTATAGTTAATACACATCCTAAATCTTCCGTTTTTCTTAGGTATAAATAATACTGGATATCCCGCTAATAACTGTGATAGTCTAATATATACCTTTTATAAGTTCTCCTAGATAAACTCCTTAAGCGCTACTAACTTTATTTTAGTAAGCTTGTAAATTAAAAAGAACCTTAGACTTATTCCTAGTTCCAATTCTATCTTATAGTCCTATACTATATACTCTAACAGCTTCTTACTTTCTAGGCTCTATAACTTTTTCCCATACTTATAGTATCTCTTTAATACATAACTTAAGCCTCGATTAGTCTCTTTATATATCGCTCCGACTTAGTACTATACCATCTTAGTTTGCTATTGCATCCTATATTATTAAGTATCTCTAATATCGACCTAACCTATAACCTAATTAATCTTTAGATTATATTCCTGTAACTAAGGCATTCCTAGTATTACCTTATCCTTCCCTAATAGTAGGATATTAAAAGACATCTTAACTTGCCTTCCTTTAATAGTTAGCTAAATAGGTTCTATTTTAAGATTAATAATGCCTTCTCTATAAGCTATTGGATTTCCTAAAATCGTTATTAACGGGTACGGATCCTCCTTTTATCCATAAGGTAGTCCTATCCTTTTAACTACTGCTAGCGATATATAGTTTCTCGTTGCTCCACTATCTACTAGCACTTTAAACTTTTAATCTTGCCAATTAACTTATAAATTTAGGTGTTGTCCTGTAATTCCTTTAAGGGTCTAAGGCTCTACTACTAGCTCCCTCTAGTCCTATAGGCCTCCACTTTTCCTAACTATTAGCTACTAGATCTTAATTATACTTAGTCTTCTCTAGGCTAATACTTAGTTCGCTTCTTTTCTTTAATATACTATAGATAAGTATTCTCTAGGTACTCCTACTACTATTATCCATCTAGGCATTCTTCTGTAAAAAAACCTTTCTAGTTAAAGTATTAAGTTGCCTAACTCCTAAACTTCTACTAGGTGCCATCTATATATATACTTAGTATTTCTATACCGTTTTTCGTCTATTATCCAATATATTCTTATTAGATACTTACAGTATTTGTCCTTAGGTATCCTATATATATTATACGTATTATCTATATATGTAATCTATACTAATATATAATACGATAGGCGCTTTGGGTTAACTCTCGGCTTATCTTTATCTTTAAATTTAAACCTCTCCCGTATTAATCTAAACACTACTATATCGTTTACTAGTATTGATATCTGCATCGTTTCCCTCTAGTCTACAGCCTATTTCTCTAAGTTCTTTAATATTATAACCAATGCTCCTTTAATATAACTTATCTATCTTTCTAATATAGACTGGTCCGCTATAACTTTTTCGTCTAGCTATATACAGAAATCTTTCTACTTATTATTTCCTTATTGCTTATACCACTTTTGGTATAGCTTAGTAAGCGTATATAATCTATCCATAAAGAAGTATTTCTTTATTACTACGTTATTATAACCTTTTATGTGCCGTTTTATAAATCTAGTAGGGATTTCTAGATCCTTTTTTTACTCCAGTTTATCTAATTACTTAGCTCTTAGCATTCCTACCCTTGGCCTATTTATTACTTTTTATATAGGTACTCTGTCCTTTATACGTCCTAGTATAGCTAATCTCTAGTCTAGCTTTTGTTCTTGCTATGCGATAATTCTCTATCTAAACTTATTTATAGTTTCCTTTGGTTTTTATCTTTTAAAGGGATCCTTAAAGTCGTCCTGCTTTTTAATTACTATATTAACTTTTTAACCTTTAGGCTAAATACTGCGTTTACCTAGAATTACTATAGACCTTATTTATTTTTTAAATTCTTAGTTCTATAGAAATCTTCATCCCGTACTTATTCGTTTATCTATAAACTAAGCTGCTGCCCTTTCCTATCGGTTTTCGTCTATTATAGGTTCTTAGGTATGTCTTATCTCGTTTTAAGAATCTTAAGCCTTTAGCCTTTTGCCTTTACTAAGTGGTAAGCTAGCACTAGCAGTCGTCTGCTTGCTTAATCCTCTTTAGATATTACTCCTTCCGTTTTACAAAGCAATAGATTCTATATCCAACGGTGTTATAATACCCGTTACTAAACCGCGTTCTATAGTAGTCTCAGTCTCTACTTCTATTACGTTATTAAGGTTTATATATTCTTAGCTAACCGCTTTTTCGTCCTTATCGCTATTAATTAATAAGTACTTTAACTCTATTGTTATTATCGCTAATCATTATCCGTATGTTACTGTAATATCTTAATCCAGCTTATAGAGTTAATCTTATTCTTTATCTAACTCTTTAGTTCCCTTAAGTCCTCTTAACTCTAGCTTTTATAGCTAATAGCTTACGCCATACTTAGCGTCCTTATAAATTTAGTATACGTTATTATAATAAAACGCAAAGTATTTAATCGAACACTCCTTAGTTCTGCGTAATACACCTATATCCACTCTATTATACTCTAACGACCTAGTGCCTTTTACTATATAGTTACTCTAACCACCTCTATAGTCTCTAGCAAAATAACCCTATTTTCCGCAATTTATATAAGCTCCTAATTTAAACCAATCTTCTTATTATAAAGTCCGCCTAAACGTCTTCTACTGCTAAGATCCCTAGTTTAGCCTGTGCTCCCTAGTCCTATAATTACTTAATCCTTAACCTTTAGGTTTCTATAGTTTCTTATTTTATCTTTTAGATTATTTAATACTACTTAGGTCTATTAGCTCTAGTCCGCCATTCTATAGTTTATAGCTCTACGTCTACTAATATATATTCTGCGCCTTATACGACTATAAAACTCTATCTTGCCCTTTCTTAGCTTATTCCCTTTAATGGATCCTATTGTTAATCTTTATTAATTAATCTATTAACTCCTTTAAAGTTTCCGTATCTTCTATTAAAATAATTACGTCCTAGACTTTAGCCTTAAGTTCCTATTTATACTATGCTATAAGCGCCTTATTGTTCTACTTAACCTATGTTACAAGTGTCTAAAACTATGTTATATACTTAATTGCTAAAGTACATTGCGTTAGATTTTAGAGTTTCCTTTCCATTATAGTCTCTACCTTTAGGTCTCTAAATATCTATATTAACCTTTCCGCAAACCCATTCTAACTAGAAAATATATACCGTACGTCTTAGGTGGTAGTTATTAATCCGTTTACCTAAATCTTAGTAAAGTAAGGTTTAAACCATTTAAGTGCTCTTCCGGTTAAAAACAATCCTATATATGCTACTTGGTCTATAGGTATTGCTAACTTTACCCCTTCTTATGCGACCTTAAAGTGCATTTACGTAAGGAACCCCTTAAGATTTAACTTCTCCCCTAAAAATCGTTTAATTAAAGGTAGCTTAACCTTAGATACTCCGATACCATTAATTCTGTCTTTAAGTATTTAATTATTATCTATTAATTAATTAACCATTTCCTATAACTAACCTACCGTAACTAGCTAAGAATTAGTATCTCTTATACTAGTGTCCCCCAACGTTCCTAAGGTCGTAGCTGCCGTTAACGGCGTTATAACTAGTGCTTTTGGTGGCATATTATTTAACTTTATTAATACCGTAACTAGGTAGTAAATGTATAACAAAGCCTTATAGGAAATACTACGGTAGACTCGCTAATAGGCTAGGTATATAGGTAAATAAGAAGTCAATAACGTAATAATAACTAGTAGAGTGGTTGCCTAATAGATTAACTCCAATTATATTCTAAGATTTCCTATAAGGAAGGAAACTATCTAGGTAGAGACTATAGGTCCTTAAATACACATCCATACTCCTAAGAAAGTCGTTGCTCTATCTACTCTATCTACTTTATCTACTCTATCGTAGATTGTATAGATTATACAGATTACACAGATCACATCTCGTGACCTCGCTTACCATTTCTCGTTACGTAGTTCCATGGGACTCATCCTAAACCGTACTCTTATTAACTAACTAGCTTCCTCCAACTCTTCTCCTAATAGTCGTAGCATCGTATTTAAAGCGTCCGTAATATTAGCCTAGGTAGTTACTAATATACTTTTAGTATACTTCCGGTAGGCTTCTAATAGGTCTCTTAATAATCCTTATATCTTTTCTCTAGTTATATTTTTTCCTTATTAAGGTTTTTTAGGAGTTTAAAGCAGGGGCTAAATAGCTAGATTATATATAATAGTATACTAATATATCTCCGAACCCCTTCTGGAACAAGCCCTTATAATCTCCCTACTATAAGGTAATGGCGATTAGGGGCTAGCCGGAAGAAGGGGGGGGGATATAAGGGATATTATTGCGGTTACCTTAGGTTGCCCTTAGGACAACCTATAGACACCCCTTAAATAGCTATTAGTTACGTGCCAGAGGTATATACCCGTAGTATATAGTCTCCACAATTCTAAAGGCCTTACCTCCTTAAGGATTTGTCTCCTCCACAATCTATCCTATTCTATAATTATGCCTTATAGCCACCTATTTACTAAGTCCCCTTATAATAGGCTTATATTTCTTAGGTAGGTTTTCTTTTATACGTCGCCATTATAATATTTAGAGGTACTCTTCTCTTACCTATGGCGCGGCAGTTAGGTTAAAATCGTCTTTATAATCTAACTCGTCCTTACTTTCCCTAGTACTATTTAAGTCCCCTTTAAATTAAATACCAGGTTAGTGTACTCTGTATTAAAAAAAGATCACTTGTTTTATAGACGAAGCTATATTAAAGTTTAGGCGAATATGGCTTACTGGGGAGAATATATAGCTAAATGTTGGTTGTTTATGTAATAAGGTACAAATTAGGCGCGTAGGGGAGCATTTCAAACTAGTATGTAATTATTTACGCGGTAAGGTACGGATTAGGTATATAGGAGAGTATTTTAAACTAGTACGCAATTATTTATGCGGTAAGGTACGGATTAGGCGCGTAAAAGAGTATTTTAAATTAGTATATAATTATATATGCTATAAGGTACGGGTTAGGCATATAGAAGAGTATTTTAAACTAGTACATAATTATTAAGAGCTGGAGATATATTATAAGGGTGCTACTTTTTATAGCAGTAGGCGGTTAGATAGCAAAAAGAGAAATTTATTTATTAGGGCCCGCCAAGTGCCAAATAGTAGAGGAGACTATTATGTATTACAGTTAGACTCTAATTATATATAAAGGTATAACCTATCTTAACTAAAAGATTAGGACTTCGCATTTTTAATTAAGCTAGTTCTGCTACCAGATTATTAACGGATTTAGTAAATTTATTAATATTTAGTCGCTGTCATTTTGTAGAAGAAGTAGGTATAGACTTACAGTTACTATTCTTATTATTAGATATTACCCTTTTTGGCCAGAGGTAACTATATATATTCGATATATTATTAGCTAGCTTAATATATTATATACAACGTTAACGGGGTCTATTATATGCCTACTCCTCTTTATACCCAAATATAACTAGACTAGGGTTATAACATTACTTATTCTAGCTAGGTTTTATACACTTATTCTCCGCTAGCGCGTTTTTCCTTTTATTAGCTAGGATATAGGCAACTCCTAGTAGTAGGTTAGGTAGAGATATAAGGATAATTATACTAGTTATCCTCGTTTCCTTATTATATATTAACTTAAAGTAGGGTTCTTACTACTAGTTTAAGTGTTTAATAACGCGTTTTTACGTTTACCTGCTATAGTAACGCTCCTGTATTTGCCTAGTTAGTAAACGGTATAGCCTATAGCTAGAATAGGTGATCTTATAGCTGTTTTTGTAATATTTAGGGCGTATATAGATTAACAACTTAAAAGAACGTATACTGGTATAGTATATATTAGACTAATAGCAGTATTAGTAGGAGTATTACTGCTATAGTGCTTATAAATAACTTAAATAGGAGTATATTTGTTGTAATTAGCTGCTAGTTCTAACTAGTTATGGTTAAGCTACAACAATAACCTACTAACTCGCGTTAAGTTAGTAGTTAAGAAAACATTATTATATATTCTAAGATTATTAAATATAATTTGCTATTATACGCGAAACTATTTTATTTTATTAGCATATCCCTTAGTAGATATAGTATGGGTATATAAAAGGTTAAATCCTAGCCCTGCCGCTATATATAGAACCCTAACCTCTGCTAACCCGTAACTAGTACCGGTTCTACCTAAATAATTTTACCTATACGTCTTTAAAAGACCAGAAATCTAATAAAAGGATTCTAGAGACTTGCAATAAGACTTACTGTGTAAGGTTAAACACCTTTAGTCCTTATAATTAATGTATACGTACTAAAAGCGGCAGTTACGTTAAGGTAAGCTTTTCTATCCTTAATAGGTTTCTATTGCTAACTTTAAGCTTTTTTAAATAGCCTAGGCCTAAATGGCGACGATTTTTTAATATCCTTAACTACTATATCGCCTAGGCTCTCTCTTATTCTAGCGCCAATACTAAACGTCTAGGTTAAACTTAAGACTATGCTATATCTATCTACACCGCCCACAATTCCTAGTAAGCTAGCTAGTAACGCCTAATAAGGGAGTAAGGCTAGCATATTAAGGATAGGGTAAAGGATGGGGGTAATAAGAAGAAGGTCGCCGTTTACTATAAGGAGTTTGCGTATATATATTAAGTTTTAAAAGAGCACAATATAATATGGTATTAAGTAGGTTACCCTTTAGGTACCTAGCAAATAGGTAACTAACGGTTGCCGTAATAAGGTCTTAGTAGTTCTAGACTTTGCCAGCCAGCTAACATCTCTGTTTATTCTAGGCTTAAGCCTTAAGAACTTTATTAGTACTAGTTTAGACCTAATGTTGGTGCTAAGCGTTTAAGAGTCTCTGCTCCTTCTATACCTTATTATTCTACCCCTGTTTTTATATCTACCCGCACCCCTATAAAGAGATCTAGATTTTATTCTTATTAGCCATTACTTAGCGGGCCGATGGATACTAATCCTGCTCCTAAGGATAAGGTATAGTAGCTTTTAATTTAGGCATTTAAGATTACTTCTCATATATAGTAGCAATTAAGGATCTTAACTAGTGCTTAGGAAGGCCTTATAAGGCATTTAGAAAGGTATAAGAATATTATTCCTAATATAGACTAATAAATAAAAATGCAATTCTAGCAAAATACCCTATTAATTCTATACTATATATATAAAAAGGCTAAGGACCTATTCTAGCTTAGGCTGTAGCCCTAATCCTTATGGTTTCTAGAGCCTATTTATTTAATATCTAATTTAACCTATTTACTCTTTGGGGCCTCTCTTAGCCTACCACAAGCTTTCTTTATAGGTTGCGATAATACTATAGTATTAGTGCGCTTTGTGCGATTTGTAAATTACGGACCTTAGTCCCAATATTCTTTTAAAATATCTTTGTAATAATTAAGGTGATCCTCTGGTTTCTATATAGAGTCCTTAGTAGCCTAGTCTAGCCATTTAACTCTATATTAAAGCTTGTTCCTAACAGACTTATAACGTAGTATAGCTTTAACCTTATACCGCTCGCCTACTACTTTAGGGTATTTAATTAGGCCTAGACGGAAGTTCTTTTTTAGTAGTGGTCTATACCATAGCTCTAGTAGATTTATATAAAATACTAGATGTATATAGGCTATAAATAGGAGTAGCTAGAGATAGTAGGCTAGCTTACTAATTTATTTCTTAATTTAAAAGGGACCTAGGTATTTTGTATTAAGCTTCTTTAGTAGTTAATGGGTCTTAATATTTATTAAATATAATAGAACCTTATCGCCTACGCCGAAATATTTATCCTAGTATTTGCGGTTATACTAAAGTCTCTACTACTCTTAAGCATCTTATAGGCTCTGCGTTATATACTTCTATTACTCCTCCCATTCCTTAAGGTACCCTTATACTCTTTAGTAGATATTCTTAAACTTTCCGGTAGGATCCTATAATTAATCCTACGGCCTTAGCTAGTAATTATTAGATATACTATTAAATCTAAATAGTTAGACGCTATAGGCAATCTAAATTAGTGCAAACTAATACAATAAATATTACTTTAAGTAATAAGCGTACTCTATATACGGAAGTAGCTTACACTAATTATCTTGCTAGTAGTTTAAATATATTTATGGGTAAGACTCTAGTTCCTAGTTCTAGTATTCTATTTACCTGTTTATCTATAGATAGAAAGCTATACTATAATAGTGGTCTATCTTTAAATAAAAGCATAGATCCGACTAGTATTAGCTTATAAAGACACTGCCCCTATTAGTAATAATAGAGTACAGCTAGTCTACTTTAAGAAAGCATTTCTCCTTAATTAGGGTAGTAAGCGCTTATATATTAATTATCATGTTAATAGAAAGGTATTAGACATACTTTAAAAACCTATTAATAAGTATAAGGACCGAATTGTATATTCATTCTTACCTATCTTTTAAGGGCGGGAGATTAGTAATAAAGTCTATAGCATAATATTGCTATAGCTTACTAGCGTGTTACGGACGCTTTAAGTACAATGTTACAACTACTTGGAGAAGAGACAGCGGAAGCTAGTTGGTTAATACAGGCACGGTCTAGGATGGATCCAGTGGAACCATGTAACAAGAAATGGTAAGCGAGTCATATAATATTATATGCGGTGTACAGAGTATACGTAGTATACATCTATATATAACACGTATAACACATACCTTACGTATAAGAGAGGATTTCTTAGGAGTATGGTTGTGTATTTAAAGGACCTCAGTCCCTACTATAGATAGTTCTCTCCTTATAGTAAATCTTAGAATATAATTAGAGTTAATCTATTGGGCAACTACTCTACTAGTTATTATTATGTTGTTAATTTATTCTTATCTATATACCTAGCCTAATAATAGGACCTATTGTAGTTCCTGCTATAAGGTTCTGTTACACATTTACTACTAAGGTTATAGTATTAAATAAGATTAAATAACATGCCACCTAGAGCACTAGTTATAACGGCGTTAGCGGCAGCCATAACCTTAGAGCCAGGTGATACTAGTATAGATAATAGGGATTCTTAAGTGGTTACGCAAGGTTAGTTATAGGAAATGGTTAATTACTTATAAGATAATAATAGGATACTTAAAGAACGCATTAATGGAATTAGAGTAGTAAAAATTAAGCTACCTTTAATTAAACAATTCTTAGGAGAGAAGTTGAAGCTTAAGGGATTTCTTACGCAGATGCACTTTAAGGTAGTATAAGAAGGAGCGAAGTTAGCAATATTATTGGATTAAGTAGCCTATATAGGACTGTTCCTAACAGGGAGAGCACTTAAGTAGTTTAAGCCATATCTTACGGAAATATAGGCTAATGGCATAACAACGACTAACTAAAATATATGGTATATATTTGCTAGTTAGAACGGGTTCGCGGAATAACTAATGCAGATATTTAGAGACCTAGAGGCCACAACCACAGTAAAATAAAAGCTTTAGAACTTAATACAACGCACTTTAGCAATTAAGTATATAACATAGTTTTAAACACTAGCTATGTAGGTTAAGTAGAATAATAGGGCGCTTATGGCATAGTATAAATAGGGACTTAAGGCTAAAGTCTAGAACGCAATTATCCTAATAGAAGATGCGGATACTCTAAGAGAGTTAATAGATTAGTTAATAAAGATTAATAATAGGATCTATTAAAGGGAATAAGCTAAAAGAAGGTAAGATAAAGTTCCATAGTTATATAAGGCGTAGAGTACGCAACGACAGACATAGAGTTAAAAACTATAGAATAGCGCAGAGCTAATAGACCTAAGTGGTACTAAAAAAACCTAAAGGTGGGAAAAGAAACTATAGAAACCTAGAGGTTAAGGATTAAGTAATTAAAGGACCTAGGAGCAGAGGCTAAACCAGGGATTTTAGCAGTAAAAGACGTTTAAGCAGACTCCATAGCAAAAAAAATAGTTTAAAGATAGGGCTTATATAAATTGTAGAAAACAAGGTTATTTTACTAGAGACTGTAGAGGTGGTTAAAGTAACCACGCAGTAAAGGGAACTAGGCTAGTAGACAGCACGTATATATAGAGGGACGATAGTGCACTGCGAGGAATAAAAGAATGTTTAATTAACAGTTTTGCGTATTGTTACAACAACGCATACCGAATTTATAAGGACGCTAAGTACGGCGCAAGCTATTAGCTATAGGAGCTATTATTATTTAAGTTTAGAGGAACCAATAAACTAGCTTATAGATTGGATATTAAAGATGATAAATTTAATAAAGGCAAAGCATTTATTAATAATAAGGTAATAAAGGCAGTTTACTAGGAGCATACAAACCTTAGAGAAGTTAAAATAGAAGTAGAGACTAAGACTATTATAGAATAGGGTTCAGTAATGGGTATTACAACACTATTAGATACAATTTCTATTGCTTTATAAGACAATAGGAGTAATGTTTAGAAAAAACTAAGCAAGTAGATAACTGCTAGTGCTAGCTTATTACTTAATAAAGGTAAAAGGCTATAGGCTTAAGATTCTTATAAAGAGATAAGAGAAGCTTAAGATTCTTAAAATAAAATAAGATATACCTAAGGACCCACAACAGACAAAAACTAATAGGAAAGGGCAGTAACTTAGTTTAGTAATAAATAAATAAGTATAGGACGCAAGTTTAAGAACTATAGGTTTGGGGAATAAATAAGAACATTAAAAATCCTAGGTAAATATAGTATTTAGCCTAAAGATTAAATAGTTAATACTAGGATTAAAAAGCAAGACGACTATAAAGATCTAGCTATAAGACACAGAAAATAAGAAACTATGGATAAGTTTAGGACAAAAACTATTATATAGTAAGAGCAAAAGCTAGACAAGAGGTTAGCTATGCTAAGTTATATAAGGGACAGAGCACCTATATAAAGAGTTACTAATAGGCCAAGTACAGGGACACCTAGGGCAAAATGGTTAGATAAACTGGAATAAGAAGAGGATCTAGATATTCTAACTAGGTTCAAAGAAAGATATACTAAAGGATGTTACAATATAGCGATAATAAGGTACTTTTTAATAGATAAACTATATACACTAAACCAGTTATACGGAAAGTGGTATAGGCAACGACATAATAATAAATAGGTAGATTTTTATATATGGCTAGACAAAAAAGTTATCTAAGACTAACCTATTATAGAGAAACGCATAAGTCATATTAAAGGAGCATTAATTATAATATTAAGGAACCTAGAAGAAGGATCTAGGGACTAGAGAAGTAAGTAATAAATCTTAGTACCTATAGCGGAAATACCAGTAGTTAAATTAACTAGGTATAGATTTAAACTTAAGGATAAAGACAAACTAAGAGTTAACCTAAAATATGCAGCGTATTATATACTATTATAGATAGCTTATATGGATAATATATATAATATATATAGAGTACCTAAAGATAAAAACCAGAAGTACCTAGTAAGGATATATTAGGCACTAGAGGAAAAGTGGTTTAGGAATGTTAAGTATATACATAGTTAGCACCTAGTAGAAGTATAAGGTTAAGGGGACTTAACACTTTAATTAGGAAGATTCCTTATAAAAGAATGCCTAGATAGATAATAGTAGTAGGAGTACCTAGAGAATACTTGTCTATAGTATATAGAGGAAAAGAAATAAACTAAGTATTAGCCTAAGTTAGACTAAGTATAGGTAGGATCTAGCAGCTAATAGTTAGGAAAAGGGGAGGCGTATAGGACTAAAGGGAACCAGTATTAGAGCCTTAGACCCTTAAAGGAATTTAAAAATAATACCTAAATTTATAAGTTAAATGGCAAGATTAGCAGTTTAAAGTGTTAGTAGATAGTAGAGTAACTAAAAACCACATATTACTAAAGGCAGTGGAAAGAATAGGGTTACTATATAGATAAAAGGAACACCTATATCCACTTATAACAATTTCAGGAGATTAGATAGCCTATAGAGGAGGTATTATTAATCTTAAAATAGGACCTATTTAGATAACTATTAAAGGGAGACTAGTTAGAATGTCTTTTAATATTCTATTATTAGGATAGAACAAGGCAATACTAGGAATACCTTAGTTATAGAAGTATAATCTAAAGATTAATTAGGTTATAGGTTAGGTTAATATTAAGGATATATAATAATATAAAGTGCGACAGTAAACTAAGTTAGTATAGTACTAAATCAGAGCGACATATAAAGAGACTAAGTAAGGCTTAAGTTATGTACTAAAGAGATACTATAAGTATGGTAAAAAGTTATAGTTACTAGAAAGTAAAAAGCTGTTAGAGTATATAGCTTAGGACTATAAGATAGAATTAAAAAAGGGAATAAGTCTAAAGTTCTTTCTAATTTATAAGCTTACTGAAATAGAGTTAGTAGCGCTTAAGGAGTTTATTTAAAAGAACTTATAAAAGGGATATATTAGACTATTATAGTTATTAATAGGATATCCAGTACTATTTATCCTAAAGAAGAACGGAAAACTTAGGATGTATATAGACTATAGATAGTTAAATAGCATTACTAGGAAGGATAGGTATCCTTTACCCTTAATTAATGAAATCTAAAATAGAATAGGCAACGCAAAGATCTTTATAAAGATAGATTTAAGGTAGGCGTACCATTAGATTAGGATTAAGGAAGGCGATAAATAAAAGGCAGCCTTTAGGTTAAAGGAAGGACTATATAAACTATTAGTTATACAATTTAGACTTATAAATATACTAGCAATATTCTAGAAGCAAATTAATAGTATATTAGGAGAACACCTAGATAAATTTATTATGGTATACCTTAATAATATTATTATCTACTTAGAAAGTAAGGAAGAATATAGAGAATATATTAAATAGGTTTTAAAGAGACTATAAGAAGAATAGATACTAGTAGCAATTAAGAAATACAAGTTCTTTACTAGGAAAACCAATTTTGTTAAATTTATTATTAAACTAGGCTAACTTAGTATAGATCTAAAAAAGATTAAGGCTATAGTGAATTAGTAAGAACTAGAGAATGTTATACAGTTAAGATTGTTCCTAGGGTTTTGTAATTACTATAAAAGGTTTATAGCGCAATAATCATAGGATATTAAGCCATTTATACAATTAATAAAGAAAGAAGAACTATAGGTATAAGAAAAGAAGTAATAAGAACTATTTAAGAGAATTAAAGAGTTATTTACCTAGGAGCCAGTTCTTAAGATTTATTAACTAGGTTTAGAGATGGTTATAGAAATAAATATATTAGACTTTACACTAAGGGCATACTTTATATAGAAATATTAAGATAGATAGCACCTAGTAGTATACTATAGTTAAAAGATGACACTACTAGAGTTAAACTATAACATCTACAACAAGGAGTTGTTAGGTATAGTTATAGCACTTAAGGAATAGAGAGCATTCTTATAAGGTATAGAGAAACTATTTATAGTTAAAACGGACTATAAGAACCTTACAGGATTTCTAATAATAAAAAAACTTAATTAAAGATAGGTTAGATGGGCGGAAATACTTATAGAATACCATTTTAAAATTTAGCATACTAAAGGTATAGATAATGTACAAGTAGATACTCTAAGTAGAAGGGCTAAATTACAAAGTAATAAAAAGCTATTAGGAGCTTTATTACAAAAGGATTAAGATAGATTAATTAAGTATAATTATCCAAAAATTGCAGCAACTAAAGAAAGTTAGATCTATAAATTACTAAAGAGTAATTAGATATAGAAGATCTAAAAAGCATAGGCAGAAGATCTAGACTTAGAGTAATATAAAAATAGAGAAGCAATATATATACCTAAGTCTATTATAGAAGAATTTATTAAGGAATTCTATAAGGGAATAACATAAGGATATAACAAAGCTATAGGCTTAGTATTAAGACTTTAAAAGGAGTATATTATTTAAGGAATCTAGGGACTAGTAAGATAAGTTATAAAGGAATATCTAAATTGCTAAAGAAACAAACCAATAAGGTATAAGCCATACAGAAGGTTATAACCTATTAAGACACTAGAAAGACCATAGGAGGTTATATTATAGGACTTTATTATTAAGTTACTAAAGTTAAGAGATCCTATTATAGGACAAGATTATAACGTGATTTTAGTAATAGTAGATAAGCTAATAAAGTAGGGATACTTTATAGTATGCACTAAAGAGATATTAATAGAAGATATCGCTAAAATCTATATAAAAGAAGTGTTCATAAAATACAGAGCACTAAATAAGATTATATTAGATAGAGATCTAAGATTTATAGTAGTATTTTAGGAAGTGTTTTTAGTAGAATAGGGAGTTTGCGCAGTAATATCTATAGCATATTATCCGCAGATGGACGGATAAACGGAAAGACTAAACTAGACATTAAAGCAGTATCTAAGGCACTATATTAACCACGCATAGAATAATTAGGTATTGTTATTACCAGTTATATAGTTTATATATAATGCAACACTATAAGAAGGAATGGGGATATTACTATTTAAGGCAAATTACAGGTATAAACTAAGAATATTATTATCACTATATTAAGTAAAAAGGATGAGTAGCACAGCTAAGTAAAGAATAGAGACGTTAATAAATCTTTATATAGACCTTAAAGAAACAGCTAAACTAGTATAAGAATGAATAAAAAGGTACTATAATGCTAAGAGATCTAAGGGACCAGATCTTAAGGAGGGAGATAAAGTGTAGCTACTATATAAAAATTTTAAGAGTTGACAATTAAGTAAGAAATTAGACTATATTAGACTAGGACCTTTTAAAATTAAGTAAAGAATTTTATTAGTTATATATAAGTTAAACCTACTAGCCAAAATAAAAATCTACTCTGTATAATATGTTGTAATGCTAGAGCTAGCACACAGGAATATTAAGCCACCAGTTTATAAAGCAGATATATATAAAGAACAAGAGGAAGACAAATAGCAAGTTTCAAAGATTATTAGTTATAAGGATATAGATAACAAAACATAGTATAAAGTAAAGTAGATAGGCTATAGTAAGACTACCTAGAAACCACTAAGCAACTTAGAGAACGCTATAGGAAAGGTATAGGAGTATTAGAAGAAAGCAGGTTAGGTAATATTAACAAAAAAGAATCACCAAAGAATGAGTTACCTAAGGGGGACCTAAGAGAAGCAATTGCTGAGCTACTTGGAGTTATTTCCCTTATAGGAGGAGAGCCAGTCCTTTTGTTACCTAGCTTAGATAAACCCTGTTAAATAAGTTTCCACTCCTTAGAATAAACCTTCTTACGCACTTTCTTAAGACGAAGAAGATGGGCAGAGGCCAATAGACGGGCTTTAAGGGCACGCTATTAAGTAGCTATAGCCTCCTGCTCTGCTTCCCGCGAGCGGCAAAGTTTATTTAAGGCGCTTAAGAGCTTACTGTTAAGCTTCGTAGTAGTAGATTAAACACAAGACCCTATAACAAGTTACTTAGGGAACTTAAAGACTATTAAAAGTCATAGGACGCGTATACTTAGCGTTAGAGACCAAGCGAACATCGTAGGACAATTAAACGTTTGACTTAGTACACTCCAAACAGGAAGAGGGTTGTTAAGACGTAGGACTTGCTAGCGCAACATAAACCAACCCCTCTTTCGCACAACAAGAACACGGAGATGGCATAACTTCACTAAGCAATAGTATGGCAGCCATAATACGGGCACGTCATTAGAACGAAGAAGAAGAAGAAGCTTTAGGCATAATAAGCAAGGATATTAACCAGAATAATTAAATGGACATCACACCTCTAGTAGACGACTTGGAGATGTTAGGAATCTTTAAGGACGAAGATAAAGAGGAGGGAGATAGTATTACAGACACTTTAAGTATAATATTATAACTACTTAGAGAAGAGATGGCGGAAGCTAGTTAGTTAATATAGGCATGGTCTAGGATGGATCTGGTAGAACCATATAATAAGGAATGGTAAGTAAGTCACATAATGTTATACGCGGTGTACGGAGTATACGCAGTATACGTCTATATATAACACGTATAACACGTACCTTACGTATAAGAGAGGATTTCTTAGGAGTATGGTTGTGTATTTAAAGGACCTTAGTCCCTACCGTAGATAGTTCTCTCCTTGTAGTGAATCTTAGAATACAATTAGAGTTAATCTATTAGGCAACCACTCTACCAGTTGTTATTATGTTGTTAATTTGTTCTTACCTATATACCTAGCCTAATAACAGGACCCACCGTAGTTCCTGCTACAAGGTTCCGTTATATAGCGGGGGGAACTAATTTAAGTAAACCCTATAGCTTATGCCTTTAAATTTTATATACTTAACACTTCTTATAGTGGCTAATATACTCCTTTACTTCCTGCTTAAGCTTTAGCTAGTAGTATTTACGTTAAAATAATTCCACTGTATTAGCTTAACTATAGTGGCTACCTAGAGAATTATTATAATTCCTTATAAGGATCTTCTATTATAGATTTGCTTTTTATGGCGCCTAAACCTTACTATATCTACGTAGTAGGCCTATTAGGTCTAGTTCCTAATAATAACGCCTAACAGCTTCCTTTCCGTTACGTTTCTAGTCTACTTTTATATTAAAAATAGTATAGGAGGCGTCCCTTTATTATACATTACAAATAAAATCCGTTAACTTTTTAGATAGTTTCTAGGTAAAAGCTATTTTGCCTTATACTGCTCTAAGTATAAGACTAGATGGTATTATAGATCTTATAACTTCTTAATATGTATATATTAGGAAGGCCACTACGAGGTTAAAATCCTTTAGTTATTATAGGGCTCTAAGTTCCAATTGCTTTATAAATTTGCTATTAGTTTAAGGGGATAGCTTAGTAATTAGTAGTGTATTACTAGGTTCTAAACTTATATTAGGGACGTCCTATCTAGGTATATTTAGACCCTTATTAGCTACGGATTAGGTACTAGCTAAAATATTAGTGGAGACTAATAGGGTTTATACTGCCTAAGACTTAGTATATAGAGCTATCGGTATTTAAATATCCTATACCTAGAGCTTGTTCTATAATATAGGGAGTAAGATATTTATTATCTGTTTTCCTTCTCCCGTTTTAAAGCCTTTGGTATTATTAGATAATCTGTATTCTCTAAAGGCGTAGGTTACGTGCACGAGTCACGTGTATGGAGCCCGTGCACTGTAACGTCTGCTTCGTAGCTTAAAGCCCTAGGGGCTTATTAGATCTATTAATTAACGATTAAGTTAAGATCATTAATTAATTAACCTATTTCATTAATGAACTGCTCTATATGCATTTCGTAATAGTTATAAGCCTAGTCCGCCGACTTAAGAAGCTATTTAGCTATTACTTAATTATTTAAAGAAATTCTACCTTATTGTTAGACTCTAATACCTTATTATTAAGGATGTAGACCCTAATAGAAATCCTACCTTAATTATTACAGGACGATTCTAACATAAATCTTCTATAAGATTCCACGAGATTCCACGAGATTCTATAAGATTCTACCTTAATCGTTATAGGACAACCTAGATAATAAGGATGATCCTAATAATAAGGACGATCCTAACAATAAAATACTATCTTAATTCCTCCTTTGCCTATTAGTTAAATAACTCCACTAATGAGTTCGTTAACCACAATTATCTTTAATAAGCCAGAATACTAAGAGTAATAGCTATAGCAACTCCAAGCCCTTGTAGATCAGCGAATTTAGGCCTATATTAACCCAGATAATGCAGCACCTTAACGAGCTCTACTATAAGAACTAGCCTATTTAGAAGTTATAGATTTTAATAAGAATGTAATCTTGTATACGTAGCTCTCGACAAATTAACAAAAAGTGTACAAGAATAGTAAACGATACTATAACTAGGATATAAAGTACTTCCTAAAACAGGAAGAGTATCTATAATAGATATACACCTAGATTACGTCCACAGTATTAATTTAGAAAAAGCTACTACTTAACCCTTCCCTTACAGTTAAGGAATGGCTAAGTTGGTTAAAAGAAGACACTAAGCCCTTAAAGAACTTTATAATGAGGAAGGTATAGCTGCAGTATATAGAATTACTTAAGGGACTTAAGCAGACGAAGGTTACCCAGTGGCTTAACTAATAGGAGTATGCGATAAAGATGGCAGAGAAGCACGATCTTCTATAGATAATTAATAGGATCTGGCTAATAGACTTTGCGAATGCAATACAACCTATAAGCGAAACTTATTTTGTTATATACACCAAGCAGGTAAATAATACCAAAAAGGCTTACTTATTAGAATACTATAAAGTAGCAATAGAGCTATGAGAAGCATTCGCAAACCTCTTAAAAGTTATACTATCCTTAACTACTAGAGGGAGTGTATTTAATATAGACTTTATAGAAGAGTCTAAAGAGGATATCTCTATTACTACTAAAGTCCAAAAGGGAAGAGGGAATAGCTTATTTTATAGTTGAAAAAGTGTAACAGAACCTTATAGCTGGAACTACAGTGGGTCCTGTTATTAGGCTGGGTATATAGGTAAGAACAAATTAACAACGTAATAATAACTAGTGGAGTAGTTGCCCAACAGATTAATTCTAATTGTATTCTAAGATTTACTACAAGGAGAGAACTATCTATAGTAGGGACTGAGGTCCTTTAAATATATAACCGTACTTCTAAGAAATCCTCTTTTATACGTGAGGTACGTATTGTCTGTATTAAACGTAACATCCCTTTTGTTTAATATAGTTAATATATTTAACACCACGTGACCTTAGTTACTATTCCTTGTTATATAGTTCCACTAAATCTATCTTAGACTGTGCCTATATTAACTAACTAGCTTCTACTAACTCTACTCTAAGTAGTTATAACATTGTACTTAAAGCGTCTATAATATTATCTCCCTTCTCTTTATCTTTGTCCTTGAAGATTCCTAATATCTCTAAGTTGTTCACTAGAGGTGTGATGTCTGTTTAATTAGTCTAGTTAATATCCTTACTTATTATACCTAAAGCTTCTTCTTCTCTTTCCTGGGTTAAGCGTTGCCTTTATATAGTTTCCTCTATACTATTGCTGGGCGAGGTGATAGTGATCCCTTACTCTCGTTGCGCTAAAGAGGGGTTGGTGTGTGTTGCACTGGTAAGTTCTTTGTCCTAACAATCCTTCTCTTACTCTAAGTGTACTAAAGCAAATATTTAATTGTTCTGTGATGTTCGCTCTGTTTTTAACGCTAAGTATGCGCATCCTATAACTCTTAATAGTCTTTAAGTTCCCTAAGTAACTTATTATAGGGTCTCGTGTTTAATCTACCGCTGTAAAGCTTGACGGTAAGCTGGCCTCCGCACTACTTAAGGTTTAACATGCCTTAGAAGAGTCCACACGCGTCCTTAAAGCTTAACGTTTAGCTTATGTTTATCTTTAACGTCTTAAACGTGTTTATAAGAAGGTCCGTTTTAAGGAGTAGAAACTTGTTTAATAGGGTTTGTCCAAGCTAGGTAATAAAAGGACTGGCTCTCCTCCTGCAAGGGAAACAACTCTAAGTAGCTTGGCAATTGCTCCTCTTAGGTCCCCCTTAGGTGACTCGTTCTTTGGCAATCCTTCTTTATTAATATTGCCTAACCTGCTTTCTTTTAATACTCCTGTACCTTTCCTATAGCGTTTTCTAAGTTGCTTAGTGGTTCCTAGGTAGTCTTACTATAGCCTATCCACTTTACTTTATACTACATTTCGTCCTCTACGTCCTTATGACTAATAATCTTTAAAACTTACTATTTATCTTCCTTTTGTCCTCTATATATGTCTGCCTTATAGACTGGTGGCTTAATATTCCTATATACTGGCTCTAGCATTATAATATATTGTATAGGGTAGATCTTTATTTTAGCTGGTAGGTTTAATTTATATATAACTAATAAAATTCTTTGCTTAATTTTAAAAGGTCTTAGTCTAATATGGTCTAACTTCTTGCTTAGTTGTTAACTCTTAAAATTTTTATGTAATAGCTATACTTTATCTCCCTCTTTAAGATCTGGTCCCTTAGATCTCTTAGCATTATAGTACTTTTTTATTTATTTTTATACTAGTTTAGCTGTTTCTATAAGGTCTATATAAAGATTTATTAACGTCTCTATTCTTTGTTTAGCTGTACTACTTGTCTTTTTTGCTTAATATGGCGATAATAATATTCTTGGCTCATACCTGTAATTCGCCTTAAATGGTAATGTCCCCATTCCTTCTTATGGTGTTGTATTATATGTAAACTATGTAACTAGTAATAACAATACCTAATTATTCTATGCGTGATTAATATAATGCCTTAAATACTACTTTAGTGTCTAGTTTAGTCTTTCCGTTTATCCGTCCATCTACGGATAATACGCTGTAGATATTACTATGTGAACCCCTTGTTCTACCAGAAATACTTCCTAAAATGCTACTATAAATCTTAGATCTCTGTCTAATATGATCTTATTTGGTGCTCTATATCTTATAAATACTTCCTTTATATAGATTCTAGCGACATCTTCTACTGATATCTCTTTAGTGCATGCTATAAAGTATCCCTACTTTATTAGCTTATCCACTATTACTAAAATCGCGTTATAATCTTGTCCTATAATAGGATCTCTTAACTTTAGTAACTTAATAATAAAGTCCTA
>Ga0307507_10002007_pt1 | contig 44133 bp, 50 predicted proteins | sample 7_EM_MG_FD_207223 | JGI IMG/M metagenome (GOLD analysis project Ga0307507, IMG submission 207223) | Populus trichocarpa ectomycorrhiza microbial communities from riparian zone in the Pacific Northwest, United States - 7_EM | ecosystem: Host-associated > Plants > Roots > Unclassified | place... | reverse complement strand
AGGACAATAACGGCCGGACACCGCTGTCGTGGACAGCATGGAGAGGGTATGAGGCGGTGGTAAAGCTGCTAGTAGAGCGGGGTGACGTCGAAGCCGACTCAAAGGACAATGACGGCTGGACACCGCTGTCGTGGGCGGCGGGGGAAGGGCATGAGACGGTAGTAAAGCTGCTAGTAGAGCGGGACGACGTCGAAGCCGACTCAAAGGACAACGACGGCCGGACACCGCTATCGTGGGCAGCAGAGGAAGGGTATGAGGCGGTGGTAAAGCTGCTAGTAGAGCGGGACGACGTCGAAGCCGACTTAAAGGACAATAACGGCCGGACACCGCTGTCGTGGACAGCATGGAGAGGGTATGAGGCGGTGGTAAAGCTGCTAGTAGAGCGGGGCGATGTCGAAACTGACTCAAAGGACAATGACGGCTGGACACCGCTGTCGTGAACGGCGGGGGAAGGGCATGAAACGGTAGTAAAGCTGCTAGTAGAGCGGGACGACGTCGAAGCCGGCTCAAAAGACAATGACGGCCGGACACCGCTGTCGTGGGCAGCAGAGAAAGGGCATGAGGTAGTAGTAAAGCTGTTAGTAGAGCGGGACGACGTCGAAGCCGACTCAAAGGACAGGTACGACCGGACACCGCTGTTGTGGGCAGCAGAGGGAGAGCATGAGGCGGTAGTGAAACTGCTGAGGGAATCAGCTGGCCTTCCAGTCCGTACACCGCCCAATGCATTTTGATAGGCATATGATGAATTAAAAACGGTGTGGACTTGTAAAACCGAAGTCATGTGTTTCTTCAATATGGAGCTTTTATTTCTGTTAGCACTGGAACCAAGTAGAAGTTGAAAATTCTGAGTGTTGTCTTACGAGTACATTTCTGAGGGTTTGTCCCCTACTCTATTATTGATTGAACTGGTGTAGCGAATGCGTTTTAGAAACTAGAAATCATTTAAACCATTTTGGAGAAAATTGAGCAGAGCGAATGCCGAATAATTTGGGAAAAGTGAGTCCAGGGACTAGCATATCATTATAAGCCCAACCCGGCCTATTAAAAGAACTGATCCGCCATTACGAACCCTCCAAAAAAGCACATGGGATATAAAACTTCTCCAACCCAACTGCAAAAACGACCTCACCTATCCCCAACCCTACCCCCTACTCCCCCAACGCATACAACTCCCTCGGCATCCCATTCCCATCACAGCTCGCAAACCGCCACCACCCCTGATGCCACCACCCGCCGACCCTAACCAACAACGTCCGTATCAGCGCCGGCATCGGCGGCCAGTCCTTCCACATCCCGTCCTCGGCCGTGCGGTCGAAGTTCAGGAACAGGAACGGCACTACGTCCGCGTACCCTGCGCTGCTGACGGTCTGCTTGCCCCACGCCTTGAAGACGGGCCCCGCGGCGGGGAAGTCGCCGAAGGCGGCGAGGGCGGCGATGGTCGCGATTTCGGAGTGGAAGTGTGCGGAGAAGGGGCCGCTGAATTCGTCCATTATGCCGAGTAGGGTGGGGCCCGAGAAGGCGGAGGGGGAGGGGAGGGTCGTGAGGTAGGTGTTGAATTTGGCGAGGCCGGGGAGCATGGCTTCTGGAGCTGGTGTTAGCGGGCCTGGGGGTTGTGTGGTGGGGAAGGGGAGGGGAGGGGAGGGGAGGGCGGGAGGCGTACCGTGCTCCTCGTGCGTTTTCGCCCATACGTCCTTGTCCTCTTTCCCGAGCACCTTGAGTACTTTGGGGAACAGATTCGCCTCCTCGTCATCGTGGTGGTGCTTCACGAACTTGTACCATGTGAGGCAGTAGCCGATGAAATCTGCGTAATCGGCCGGCTTGACGTGCGGCGCTTGCAGGTAGATCGAGTTATAGCCGCGGAGCGCCGAGTTATGGAGGAGCGCCATGTGCGTTGCGCCCTTCGTAAAGGTGTCATCCTGCCATGTTCCAAGTTGTGAGCTGCTATTGCGATGGTGCTGGGCTTTCTGGATAGCTGTCTGGAGCTCCACCAACCTTCTTCAGCTCAAACATCGGCGTCGTCACCAGCTTCAACGGGCTATCTGCCCACGGCTTCCCCGGCGTCGGAGCTTTCTGCGTCGCCATGAGCGTGCTTTGCGAGTATTCCGAATAGAAGAATCCAATGGCCAAGCCTAAGATGGGGATGAGGTATGAGAGCTTAGGCCGAGCATGGTGGCAGCAGGGCGGGGGAGCTCAAAAATAAAGGGCGCTGAATGGCCCAAGATAGCCAGGTTACTCGTACATTGTGGGAGGCAGCCCACAGCACTGGTAACGTTGCCATTGGAGCTGTTGGCAGGGTTGCGAGCATCAGATCAGTGTCTGGTGACGTTTCAGGCGGGAATGCTGAGTAATGCCATGGTATCCGGAGCTGCTCCTCATGTCGTGACAGGTCTTGGGAGAGGCACACACCTGCCAATACACCAATAATACTTCGTAGGTCTTTGAGGTTCGAGAGTGACAGACAACAGACTGCATTAATTTCTACACTTCTAGCACAACAGAATAACTTGGTATCACTAAAAAAACCCCGGAACAGAAAAAGCCCGTATCCTCAATACCACAACGCCAAAACACCACGCTATCAGCAGGAATAATGCCACGGATCAAATATCCTTCTTTCCAGGCTCACTTCCAGGAGTCGTGGCACCACTTCCCATCTCCCATCCATCAGTGGCACTGCTTCTCCGCCTATGGCTTCTTTCCTCCATTGCGCCCCTGATCTTCTTGCTGACCTCGTCAAACCCTTCCTTCGAATCAATCGTACTGAATGCTTTGAGAGGGAGGCCACTGGTGCCGGAAAGCCCATCTCCGACCGAGCTTGTCCGACTCCGACTCTTGTTTGGCGTGCCAGGTCGTGTTGAGTAGAATTCAGCCCGACCCAGGTCCTTGAAAGATTCGTTCCGCGGAAGGATCCCAGACGCGGTTAATCCGCCGCCAATGCTAGCCGGAGCATTCTCTCCTGTTGGTGACGTAGGCATCGAGTCGATGGAATATGTTTCGCTCCGTCTACGGCCGCTTGGGCTTCGAGGCGGAGAAGTGCTATCATCGCGGAATGGATCCGTGATTATGCGAGCAGAGTCGAAGTCTGGGAACATCTCGGGACCAAGCGTGTTTATTGCGTCCGTGACTTGAGCTGCAAGATCTGCGCGTGTAGCTCGAAGTTTGACAAGGGTATTGTTCGATGATGGAATCAACAAATAAATGAGCGGTGGTAGAGATTTCGCAATATCCATGCCAATCTCACCGAATCGGAGTGCCGCGTAAGTGATGGTAGGGAAGATAATACACTGGATTAGTACGAGGACTTTGAGTGGTAGCCATTCGGGAACATAGCCCTGAATGCGATTGCGGTGGCACCAGTAGGTGAACAGAATGATCCATGCTCCGTAAGTCAATGGGGCAACCACCATGGAGACGAGAAGTTTCCAGGTAGCCATGACGTCTCTTGCCTGAATCTTGACTGTCGAAGCCGCCAGAGCCTCTCTTGATTTCTTGATAGAAATGACCTTCCCGCATACGAATACTGCACCGAATAGTACGAGTCCGGGTATCACTAGGATGGATAGCACAGCCAATTTACCCAGCCTATATATCAGGGTAAATATGACCTTGATAATTGAGAATTTTGCGTATTCAACTTGGTGGTCTCGGATATTCAATGCCATCAGCCGCTTATTGTATGCTAACACGGACTTTTTCAAACTAATGATGCGAGGATCGTCTTTGTATCTTGTGTATCCCTTGACCAACCGGCGGTTGAGTTCGACAACCATTGGAAGTGGAAGTTTCTTGCCCTTTGGGTTGTATAATCGGCGGACGGCTTGAATCAACTGGTTCAGATGAGTATAGTGTGACTGGTGTATGAATTCATGCGACTTACCAACAAAGTCTCGTAGTCTGGGCTTGTAACTGTGACGGCAACGAGAGAATTGTAAATTATTTCCAACATTGAGCCAATTGCATCGCGTCTCTCTCCCGATTTGAAGCGTTCGACGAGCTCAGGAGAAACTTCCACAGGAGTTCCGAACTCGATGACTGCCCGTGATCGGAATTTGTGGGCATGGAAATAGTTCATGCCCACTGGGACTATTTTCAACCCACAGCTTGGATCTTTCGCGAGGGCTCCCAGAGCCATGATAGCCACGCCAGCTGATTAACATAATTAGCTTAATTGTGCAAGAAAGGAACAAGTCATGCTACGGTACCTTTGAGAGGTAGAAGCTCTGGACGGTCATGACTACCACCTTCGGGGAATATTCCAATACATCCACCTTGACTCAGTGTGTCAAAGACGGCGTCGTACACCTCCGTCTGGTCAACCTTGGGGGCAACTTTGAAAGTTACACCTTCAAATCCCGGTGCAGGGCCATTACGAATTTCAGAGCCATCTCTCTCGAACTTTCCGTCGTCGTCGATATCATCGCGACCAGTCATTTGTCGCAAGGGGATGCCGCCCTTGAAAGGACGTTTCAAACGGATCTCCTCCGGTCCATTGATTGCTTGAACCTCAGCGCTGGCCGCTAGATTGTTGACTGATGGGAGAACCAGGAGACCTCCCACTTGAAAATCTTTATTTTCGAAATTTGTGTCCACGCCACGAACGAGACACGGGTCGTTCACTGGGTCTGGAAGGTATATTCTCCCTTTACCAGGCTTTGTACTATCCAGGGCTCTCCCGACTGGTAGTGAACCCGCTCGCTTTGCCATCCAACCGATAAATCTTCGCTTCATCGACTTTTCAGCAATGAGGAAATGGATTCGACGTTCAGCTTCTTTACGAACTACGCGCATAAGGATCAAGGGATCGACGAACTATGACAAAAATCAGCTTTTGTTCCCGTAAACGCACGTTTTAGTCCACGTACCTGATTTGCGTGCGGAGCACAAACGAACAGGACTGGCCCATTCTTGGGAATCTTCCATGAGCTTCGTGGGTGTACCTCCCGGAAGAACAGGTCTACGAGCACTGAAAACATCCATAGCAGTGCGTCGTAGACATATGGATTCATATACCCAAGTTTCGGTTTCGCCATTCTGCCGATGGACGCGTTATAGCTGCTGTGCTTTAATATAATGTGCGGTAAGGTGGTTGGGAGATCTGCTGGTTGGATTATCGGGGTATGTGTCCTCGGTCGGACTATTCGTATTGTATTTCTGCCTGGACGCGTAAAGTTAGGAACACTCTGACTGGAACGACAATTGAAAGCTTGAGCCCCGTGAAGTTACTGGAACTCACCGGAGCAGAGTTTGAAGGTTTGGTTGTGTATGGTAGCTCCGTGATGTCTGGTGATCAGGGAATGGTATGAATATTAAATTTTTGAGGTACGCGGCGCTGGCTTGGTGGTTTTATCACGATAAAAGCCTAGTTTCGGCGAGTTACAGAGGTACAGCGGGAAGAAGTTGGTTTAAGGTAAGCCTGGTGGATACCTGATGCTCAACAAAGTAACAGAGGAGCTCAGGTATGTAGAAGGAGTAGTCCCACCGGAAGACGGCGCTCAACGATGCAAGAGAAGCATTACTGTTAGAGCGGGGGGTGGAGAAGCTGGGGGAACCTTCCATTGGTTGGACCAAGCGACAGCAGAACGCCATCATCGTGCACTCGGTGGCAACCCCTCATGAACCACCTTCAACCAAGAAAGAAGGACGAGATTCAGGACAGAAGGCATCGCGCGAAAGGCGTCGGTCACTTCGCCAGTTACTTCTGAAGTTAGACAAATATGTAACAATATGTAGCCAAGATCGGAGGAAATGTGCGTCGACGTAACCGGATAAGATTGTCAAGCCCTGCCAGTATCACAAGCCAAAACCGTTGAGCCGTTCGCGGCTCTCTATTGGAAAACGGGTGTTTGTTGAGCATAGCTTCACAAGCAACAACGCAACAGTTATTGTATAGAGTATCTAGTCTATTAGAAGATTCAAAAACATCCAAAGTCTGTACATTTTACATCTGACACCAATTGCTGACTCCGCGCTATGCTGTCCCATGTTATTCCAACATAGCCCTCCAACGCCACAAATGCTATATGTACATTGCCAGAGGTGACTGCCTGCTTTGCGGTCGTTGATAAAGGCAGTTAGTAATAAAAAAAAACCTTTTGAATACCTATCGTGAGATATGGAACCAGTCCAGTTCTGACTACCAGAGTCCTGCAAGAACAGCACCAAATGCGGCGCCAGCCAAGAGCCTACTTCCAGTGTTCACCACATCTGGTGCTATATTCGGTGTCGCATTCGGCGTTTGGAGTTCTGCAGTTGTAGACCTCACGGAGAGGTTGATGGTGGTAGTGACAGTAGAATTGGCAAGATGAACATTCGCCAGTGTGCCTGGAGCACCAGCGTTTGCGATCAGGAGGGCCTGAGTAACTTCGAGGGCGCTAAGCTGCTGCCCGATGCCGCTGCTGCCATCCCACGCGCCCGTGTACCACTTACTGCCGCAAGTCACGGTGTCTTTGCCACCCGAACAGGATGTCGCAGCTGCAGCCGCCGATTTGCTGAGAAGCGTGTTGATTGAGGCTGCCGTATAAGGAGCCAAGACTGCAGTCTTCGCGAGAAAGCGCGCAAGGTAAGCTTTGAAACTTAGCTGATCGGTATCGCAGGTACCGACAGTCTCGCACGCAGCTTCAAACATAACATCGGTGGCGTTAGGGTAGGGTGAGAAGAACACAGCGCTTCTATCGAGCAGTCCGGACGTTCGTTTCTGCCATAGCGAGGATCCATTGGTGTAGTTGTAAAGTGTCGCTGTTCCATGAAGGAAGATACCCACTCCATAGCTCCATTGCATATGATTGATTTGTGAGCAGTTGAGAGTATCGTCAGAGCCATCAAAGACCTCGTAAATACTGCTGATTAAACCAATTCGCTCACACCAGTCCCATGTCTTTTCTGCCCAATCCACGTATGTTTGGTTTCCAGTGTAGCGAGCCAGACGCGCAGCAAGCGCAAAGAATCCTCCGTTTGAAATACTGTTTTTGTAGTCGTATCCGTATGAATTTTCCGGGAATATTTGCCATTTTAGACCGCCATTGCAGGAGGTAAGATCCCAGCGTGCAGCCATGCTGTCAAAGGCGGCTTTTGCCACGTCAAGATATTGCGGTTGATTCTGGGGCGGGCTGGGGTATTCATATTCGAGTGCGGACATGAGTGCGAGGGCCCAGAAGGCTTGATCATCATTTCCCTAGAAACACATTAGCTCTACTATTTATAATAATGGTACAAGTTCCTATTTAGCATGCCTCATCTCCTCGGTGCGCAGGAACCATAAGATCCGCATTTGGCCCAAAATTGGCAATCAGCGCCTGTATGGTGGTATTGACGTAGCTCGAGTCGTTGGTGTATGCCCAATAGTCAACTAAGCCTCCCCATACAGCGCCTGCCTCCCACCAGTAGTATGGTGCGGGTAGGTTCCCTATTTTCGTAACCGGCGTATCAGTTCGGTTGTTGGTGTAGTATGTCATCATGTTATACGCATATGTCGCGGCAGCATTGCGAATAGATGCTAATAAGCTGTCAGTACTAACCCTAAGATTAAAGTCTGAGGGTGTAGTCGTACCTTCATCATTCACGTTCAGCGATATACAGGAGGCAAAGGGGAGAGCTGCTGAGACAGCAAACGCTGTCATCCGCCAGTCGAATTTCATTGTGGAACTGTGTCGCGGTATAACGGTAGGAGAGAGTTGCGGAGGAAGACATGATGGGCGAGAGAGGCCGGTGATAAAGTAAATGGGGTAGCTACGGATACATTCCTTCACTCATCTAGCGCAATTAAGTAAATGATGTAGGGGATAGCAGGGTGTGCAGTGATTGCGCTTTGGGCGCGGTTTGTTTCTCCCCAGTCCCACTGAGGGGTAGCTATTGTTGCACCACTAGAGGAATCCATTAAACAAAAACCCATGATTGGCGGCTGTCGTCGGATGCCAGGGGTACAAACACCTTTTTCTCAGCCTCAGGCGGTGTCCAGTGTATCAGAATCAGAAAGGGGAAGGTGAGATGTCCGTAGGTGGTTGTTTCAAGATGCCCCATCCGCTTAAATAAGAAACATGACAGCGCTAGGCGGCTCCGTCGCACACTGACCTTTTATCCTCTTCGATTTCTAAAGCCATCCCCTATTGTCCGTGGGAGCACTTTCAGATCCAATTCGTCAAGGTTTACGGATACCTTAGGGAAGCTCGTATCTAAGGGTTCAAATATGGACATCTCCTACGATTCAAAACTTGGCACTTGGCCTATCCACGTCCTATTTCAACAGCGCTAGACTGTTCACCGGTCATCGTGTGCAAGGTAGCATCTTCATACTGTCGAGGCGCCGATAGCTCCACTTTTGTTGATTAACCCTTCTTGCTTAAACCCCCATGTATATCTTCGGTCACTCTACAGTAGCCTACGACAATTGCAGTAAAATCGATAAAAACCCCGGGCTTAATCTCGAAGATATACAAGTTCCTTTATATACCTTGCTCTACAAGTCCCGAAAAGCTTGTTCAAAATGCTTATCGTGTGGTATCAGCTAATAGAATTATACCCTGCATAAACCGATTTTCAATCTTGATTCAATATTTGCCTAGATTCCCTAATCCCTGAATCCTCAGGCGAGGATCAGAGTGTTGAACCGTACTCACACTTCGCGTCCCGCTCCGGCGAACTGTAGCGTCGTATCGGCTTATCAAAACCTCGTAAGCAGGAAAGCAATAGAAGAGAAGACAGTTGACTTGACGATTGTCGAGAACAAAGCTCGCTGGGATATAACCATTATTGCTACAGGAAGGAAAAACACCTATGCGCCGGGCTATGAATGCTTGCCAAGTCTTTTTGAGAATACAGATTGCCGAAGATGATATAATAAGAACAGTCAAAAGGAAGTGGATATCATAAATCACTCTCAAATTTCAAGTACAACCAGCTTTCGCTGGACCTTTTCCAATAAACCCCATTCTACCTCGTTCCATTGCGACTTAATCGCAGACCACTCTCCCAGTATCCTCCTGACCTCGTACAGCACGAACTCTGCACGATTTCTTAAGTCTAGCAATCTCAAGCCTACTTCTTCCGCAGTTGTTTGACCAGCCTGAATACTCCTAATCGTATGTCCAATCGCGTACCTCGCGCGTACCAAATCCCTACATTCATGGATGTCGCTGGACGTTACTTCGGCGTCAGGCTTCAGCACCGCTCTCCGTTTGAAAAGCTGGTATCCATCTTTCCTGCCGAACCCAGTGGAATGCTCATTGCCATTCTTTGGTGCGCTGACTGGTACTGGTACTGGAGTGGGCATCTCATCAGGATAGTAACCCGTCTCATCAGGATAGTAACCCGTCTCATCAGGATAGTAACCCGTCTCATCAGGATAGTAACTCGCCTCATCAGGATAGTAACCCGCCTCATCAGGATAGTAACCCGTCTCATCAGGATAGTAACTCGCCTCATCAGGATAGTAACCCGCCTCATCAGGATAGTAACCCGAGACTGGCACTGGGACAGGACCGAAGCCTGGATCATGCGGGATAGCGTATGGTGCGAATGGATTATTCGGACCCCAAGAATGATCGCGAGCTGGACTCCCGCGCTGCGGAGCCTGTTGAGGTTGAGGAGCCGATTGTAGAACAAGTGGAGGATAGTGTGGTGCCGGGTATGTATAAGGGTTAGGCTGTACAGATATTAGGTCCGGTTGCTGAGGTATTGTAACTGGACGCAACGGGTTTGCAGGCTGGCGTAAGCCAGGTGTTGGTGCAGCCGGATTCTCTTGCATCTCCATGTCTGTTCCTTGCTTTTCTTTTCTTGAGAACATTTTTTGCGACAAGCTGCTGAGTGAACGGATGAGAATAGGGCCTCGCTTTGGACCGAATGCGCCATCAGGGATCGATTGCGAGCTCTGCGCAGCTTGCTGTGGTGGCAGGGTGTCATTTTGGTAGAACCGGTTTAGTCGCTCCTCGAACTCGCGAGAGGGTAAGTATCTGGGCGGCATGGAGAGCGGAGAGCGTATCTGACTCCGCCTGGAGAAAGCTTTAAGCCATCGTACAGCGTGGAGGAAGAGCAGGACGATGATAATGCAGGACATTATGAGGTAAATGAACGAGACTAGCGGGACGCTCCCCACGAACTCTCTCGTCACATTGTCTCCGACCACGGTTTCGTTGATTGTGCCATTTGTCGCAACTGATTTCAGGCGCCATCCGCCTAGCTCACTCTCCGGAGATCGTTTTAAGGCCATGTTCTGGATATAGTCTCCTCCCTAGGAGACCGGTAGACGAAAGAGATCACACGACGATCCTGGGCAATGAATGGGACGATGGCCAAATCTGCGCGACAGATCCCAGCCTGAGACGCCCTTAGAAATAGCTATACAAAGCTCCCTGACGATTCTTCCATCACTTACGCGCTCATATCAAGAAAAGGATTGTTATATCTTCCATGAAGAAGTGAATGACGACCCTTGGTACCCCGCGAAAGAATGAAGCTTGTACCGGATTGAGGAATTGAGAGCGTTGTGATCTATGATGTGTTGTGGATCGCGAAGCGACAAACAAAGCACTCGTACTCTACAACCCCATGTCCGTGGTCCCTGCTGCAGGAAGCAGCCCTTGCATGGGCCGGACGCCAAGGTCGTGACAGGTACAGTGCGCCTAGATTCTTCAACCAATAAGCCCACCAAACCTTTAAACACCCTTGGCATTTTTGTGGCGTCGAACTCCTCATTTTGGGATGTTCCAGACGCCTTCCCTCATCAACTTGAGCTGCAGATCAATCGAGGGCATAAGGCTGAGTCTGCCTTGCCGCTCAGAGTTTCTGCGCTCCCCGTGCTCAGTTTTGCGGAACTTGCCCTATGAGTGCTTCCCCACTAGCCAAAATCATGCTTAAAGTCAATTCTGTGGTGGAGGCTTGAACAAAGAGTAAATCTGGCCGAGGAATCTCAAGAATTTCATATCGTATCACCCATTATTGGTGCGTATCAAGCCTGGTTCAAGCGCTTAGATATCAACAGGCAAATGACCCTGCAGCCGCGGCTTCGGGCTGGCCAATAGCTCAAATGCGGCCTAAATAGGCACAGTGTCCAAGACCTTGAACCGAGATATGCTTTCCCGTTCCCTAATGAACTTTCATGGTGCTCCTTGTCCCTTGACACGGGCAACGCCCAACGAGAAGGTGGTCTATGCGCGAACATGTTTTTGAAACTACACATATATCTACATAGAATTCAATCATTAATTACACCACCATGCCTTCCAATCGTACTAGAATTAATGCAGACCTTGTTCGGAAGGCTCAATATAACATTCCTCCAAATTGAATCGCGAAAAAACCCTGCCCTGAGCCCTCATATCTATCGCCCAATACTCTAAGGAAGCCTCTGATAGTAAGGATTGGAAGAGACCTAGGCGTACTACCTCGTGTTGAACGACTCAACTCCAAAGATTAAGCTTATATATCAATATACTATGAAATCACCGAATTGAGCCTATTTGATTGGTAAGCGGGTCACCTTCTCGTTGGATGCAAAGTGCCACGTCAAGGGATAAATTACATTTAATCAACCAAAATTGGCAGAGAATCCTAAGCTTACATTAATAGGATAAAGCAATGCAGAAATTCTATAGATACTATTCTCTAATCATATTGAGTAGTAACCGAACCATACTCTTGCCCGTTAAATGTCAACCAGAACTTCAAATTGGAAGTTAAGGAAATGTTGATCTTGAAATTGGCAATAAAATATGGTTTCCCCTGTGGCCCACTCCGTGCTACCTGGAATTTACTTTCGGGTACGGAGCTCAAGTCTGCCGAGAGAATGGTGACATTGTAGGCAGACTGCGAAAGAGTCAGCGGTAAATTGAAGTTTTTAGAAGGACAGCTTACATCGTCTACATAACGTCTGGGAGCGACATCTGCATCACAAGCCACCAGTCTAGCTTTGAAAACTCTGCTGTCGGTGGCATCAAATGTTCGGTAGAGTTCTATTTCAGCATGACGAGCCTGTGATGACAAGAGCGGGTCGCCTTTCTTAATCAGCCAGCTCATCTGCCCTTTGGCATACTTTTCGCCATCATGTTCGTCGATATATGCATCCTCTTCGGTGTGCTTGAAGGCAGAGAATGGCTCCGAAGCTGGAGTACCGTAGTGTCTCCGGCACTTTCGAAGGTATATGAGATCTGATCCCCCTGATTCAAGTCCTCTTGCTACAGCCCCTCGGACAACAGCGCTCCAGCTATAATTTTAAATAGGTCCCATTAGCAACCAGGGGGTGGGTGAGTTAGAGTTAATCAGGTGAGACTTACGCCATGGTAGGTTGTATTGTGCTGATTCCTCTAGTTCTGGCAAATTGTCGAACTCTGTCAAACATATAGGGCGATTTACCAAAGCCTCCCACTAAAAAGACATACTGTTTCATGTCAACCAAGCTACGCATGCTTTATGAGATGACTAACCTTCACTTGTGAGCCGGCCCGCTGCACTTGATCAATCTGTCCTGCAATCAAATTGCAAGTTTTCTCCACACAGGGATCGAACATTTCCTTCAGATCATCCCTATCTTATGGATAAGCAACTAGATAAACCTGAAATGGCAATCGACTTACGATGTAACGCGGATTTCACCGCAGTCGATCCCCCGACTTGGATCATCTATAGCGTTCAGTGGTGAAGGCAAAGGAAGAATGTGCTCCTCGTCCTCTTCGCTGCCGAAGCTAGTCTTTGCGGTTAAAAATGCTTGCATAAGTCTGCCCATTTTTGGCTCAAGCATATGCTGGTCTCGCTCGCCGGCTGGATTATCGGCGATTTTTTTGTAGTCTGCTGTTCCAATTTTCTTCTCCAGCCACTTCGTGAAGTTCCGGTCTACAAAGCTACCTCCGCATTTTTCTCCGGTGCCAATCGCAGCTTCTTCGATTTGAAACGTAGGATGGATAGTTTTGACCCTGTAGGAGATTAGATCCACAGTACCACCACCGGCATCGCAAAGGACAAAGCAGTCCCCTATGGCGACATCCTCGCCTTGCTTGCCTCCTTTCATTGTTTTTAACACATATATGGCTGCGGCTTCGGGTTCCGTGACCATAATCGTTTCTCTAAGATTTGGGAACGACTTCTCGTCAAATCCAGCCTTTGCAACAGCACGAAACGTACGATCCTTGGCCCTGTCGGACCAAACAGCCGGAACAGTAATAACGAGATCAATCGGCATCGACAGGTAGACACCTTCGTAAGTTTTTTCTAAGTTTTTGATGAGCTGACCCTTGACGTGCGAGAGATAGTCGGCCACAATGTCGACAGGGTCTTTGCCCGGATATGCGGGTGGCCCTCCTCTATCTGCAAAGCGTGTAAGGTCCAAGTTTCCAATGCCAGTCAATAGTTCGAGCAACATCTTCAGCTCGTCCCCTCTCTTCTGCTCATCTAGCTCGAGCTTTGTCCAGACCTGACGTTGGGCCTGTGGTGGGATTAAGGAGCCCCATAGAACTTTTCCACTAGGTGAAGCCGAGTATGATATCTCGCTGGGTACCTTCTCTTTTGTACCCAGCTGGCCGTGGTGGCCGGGCCAGTCGTGGACGACCTGGATGTTGTCGATGGGCGTGTTGTCGCTCGTAGCTTCGCAGAAGGCGACGCCTGTCAAGATTAGCCTCACGATTGGATATAGTGGAAGCAAGAGCGTACCTGTAAATGTGGTGCCATAATCAAGGCCTACAGCGTATTAGACAAGGATCAAGGAAGAGCTATGAAGCGAGACTTTCGTACCTATAACAAGGCGATTTCCTGGCATATCGAACAATCCTAATCAAGAAAACTTGGATATCAAGGCGTGGAGAGCAAGAGAAATTCGGTGTATGAAAGTTCATTCATACGAGAAGAACAGCAAGAAAGTAATGAAGAGTCCAAGACCTCTTGGGATGGCAAGGCTAGGTCATGAGGGGCAATAAGATAATCCCCGGACCTGTAACCTCTAAGGGTCCAATAAACGCTGGGCTTTGAAAAGCGGAAAGTAGTCGGCCAGCTGAGACGAACATGGTGCAATGCAGTACTCTAAGCTTGCATAACCACTGAGCCACCTGCATCGTGGACGAGACTTGCGGAACGTATGAGCCAATAGAATCATTCAAATGATACTTCCTGGTGATGATTGGTGGAAAGCTGCATGATGTAAGTCGACGCGCAGCAAGGCTTGATAAAACCAACCCCACGCACCTATCCTATACTGAAGAAATATTCACGGTATCTCTAAGCCACAATATTTTGGAAGCAACAACAAGAAGATTGGAGGCTGTGAACGCGACGATGAAGCCAGTCGAACTCGACGGATTAGGGGTGACAGAGGGGACTGCAGGTGGACGACTCGCTAAATGTGCTAAGCGCCTAAGCTTGAGCCGAGCTGTGCAGGCATGCGAGCAGAAAGTCATGGCAGACCGTGCGCAAGCCAACTTACTAAAAAGAGTAAGAATATCTCAACCACAATAAATAAGAGCAATTTCAAAAGTTAAGTAAGCCTTAATTATTATATTTTATTTCCATTATGTGGTGATATTATAGTAGTGTAAAAACATAGGGGCTTAGTCACTGTGGCTGTTCTCAAATTAGACACCTTAAGAAGAGCCTCATTCTTATCATGAGATCAGGCACGACGCTCAAAGCCACTCGGTTGGCCTTTCTGCATTCAGCGCCCACATGTGAGAGCTCATGCATGAGAGCATTTTGCCCTGAAAAAGAGAAACACGGGAGGCGTTCTGGCCCGCACATCAGGCTCGCCCACCTGCATGGATTTGAATTCATACCAGCCTTGTGGACCAACTCTCATTTTTCTGCACCCCTGACAAACATAGTCCTAGTAACTAGCTGAACCTCATGCATGCCAATAGATTTGATCGGCAACCGTGGGGCACCACCGAAGCCCTTCTTTCTCCCCGCTTCGACCTCTCCCCATCTGTGAACCTCATAATCTCTTCTACCACAAATCCCCATAACCGTCATACCGGCAAGCTTTTGAGCTTGCGAATGAATCTCCTTCTTTGATTCCTAGCATTTACCGCCGATTTTGTGTTGATTTTTAGATGTAACAGTGGCCAACAAGGCTCCACCAAGTTACTCTGGTTATTGCGAATGTTTCAGCTAGGCATTCAAACAGTAAGGTTACATTATTTCTCATCAATCGCTCAGCCGCTAACAGTATGGAAGGTCAGCTCAATACTTGGGCCAAGGCCTCAACCTAGATTTGTCGAGCACAAGCCGCGCCAGTCCGGTGAGAGTGAAATGACGGAAAATTCCCATTCGCAGATACCCCATCCGTGGGAGCAGCACCCCGATGATGCGTCCGGGCACCAAGGAGATCATGATGATGGCGATTCTCAGGCCGAAGGATCCCACCAGGAGACTCCAAATAGCGAGGGCCCCGCTTATACAGACGTGGCAGCCAAAGAAGCAAATGGCACAAGAACTATTGAAGGAGAGGAAGATGGAGAAAGACAGCAGCGAGATGCGGGCTTGAGACAGGAGATCTATAAGTGTCAGGGTCAAATACACGTTCTTAATGCCACTCAGGATATTCTTATTGTCGAGAATGACAGGTTACGCAACGAGAGGAACGAGTGCAGGGATATGCTGGGCATAATTCAATCAAAACTTCTTCAGGACTTTTGCTTCAAGAAATATCCAGAGGAGGAGCAGCGTATGGGGTCACGTCCTCGCGGGAAGTATGTGGCAATGGATAGGATTATTGACGAAATACTTCAAGACTTAGCAGACAGGGACAGAAGGAATTTGGAGCTTGTTACCGAAACCAGTAGACTTGAGCACAATCTGGAAACGCTTCAGAAAAGCTTACTGTCAAACGTGGAAAGATTCCGTCCTACTCAAGATGATGAGCTCATCAGCAATTTCGAAAGCCTGGCCTCTGCAATCAAAGTTATCACCCGCGATGTTCCTAGCAGCGCTGATTGCAATAAACTTGCAATGGAATTCGCACATTACACATTGATTGACGGTGTTTCAGTGTCTTACTGGAAAGATAGGCTTCACAGAAAATGCCTTTTAGAGGCAGCTATTTGGTCAATCCTCATGGATACAATCTTCTCGACGCCTTTTTACGTATTCGGGGAATATGCTGATCTATTTACCACCGAGTGGAAGAAGCTATTCATGAGTAAGTCGGCGTTCTAAACCTTAATAGGTATTATTTTGCTGACTTTATTACCAAGGGGCTGGGTTGATGCAATCCAAAGATTACGTCGAACCCTCATGGCCACCTCCTTCACCACTGTGTGAGAAGTGGAGATACGTTACTATTGAGCAACTACAGAGTAAAGTAGTAGGGGAACAGCCAGCTAGCCACGAGTGGGAAGAAAGCGACAATCAAGAAATCGATGCAGTAGTTGATTCAAGCCATCAGAATGCCAAGATTCACATCGAGCAAGCTCTTATAGATGCTCTGATTCCCGTAGCCCCTGGCATCAAACCCGCCAAAATCCAAAAAATTGTTAGGAAGGCTTGCGAGTTGGCAGTTCAACTAGGTCTTCAGCGATGCCGTCTTCAGATCATCGCCCCGAAGTTAGATCAAGAATACATCGCAAGGAAAACAACCGACATAATGGGTATTTCAGGTTGCGAAAATATCAAGACGGGCCGTGTGGCCTTCATTGTCAATCCAGGGCTTAGAAAATGGGGTGACGGTCATGGCGGTCATTTGGACCAATCCTTAAACCTTGTGCCCGCATTGGTCTTCATTGAGGGTGAATAAAGGCTACTGCACACTTGTCTTATTGAGTAGGAAACCTCTTAACTACATATCCTTTTATATACCAGGTTTTTGGGTGTTTTTTTTATCTATAATATTCCTCAAAACACCTCAATGCAAATAATATGCTAGTCACCCCCAGCGGGCATCAAAATATCCTCAATTGGACTTTCGAATACCTAGGATCTGGTCTTAGGCAAAGCCTTTCGATTAAGAGCCACGTTGCTGTATTCAGTAATTCACGTAGCTGCTATCCGGTAACACTTTCCCCATGGCCACAATCGAAGGCTTACGGTAAATCTGCGGTCTCAGAAATTCCCCCACGCGGTACCATGTGTTTGTGGCGTTCAATTTGGCCGAGAACAGAAGAATTGCTTAGATACGCTATTATTCTCTTCCCAATTCAGACACTGGCCCATACAGACGTCTCAACCAGGCCCAAGCGTGAACGAAGGCTCACACACGGCGGCAACTTTAAACGGCTGTGTTCCAATTCGCCCGGCAATTTTATTGCTACCCATGGCTGCGCTTTGACGCAAGACCGGTTCTCACCTCTTGATCATCTTCTCCTTAAATTCGTTTTTCTATCTCCCAGGAAGTGGTCTGCTTTGCGCTGACAGCTGTAGGAAATCGCAATGGTTCGCGGATTATGGGGCGAAGATGTCAGATTCGAGGGAAGTGTGTTCAAGAATCATTATGAGCTGGCAACGATTATCGTTTATTGCATCTTCTTCGCCGCGATCATCTGGGCTTGGTCGCAAATTGGGAAGCCCAGTCTACGTCCTGGGGAAGGCGACATTATTGCAAAATCGAAAGGACCTTTCAACCGCCTAGAATCAGGGACCGCACTGTTGGTGTTGTTAGTATAAACTCTGTAATCACGTCTTGAAGAGGCATGTTTTTTAACCAGGACTAGCTGGTACGCATTCACTATCCTCAACCTATTTATTATTGAAACTCGCGCAAAGGTCAAATATGGCTACATGTTAATGTATGTCTGGATCACTGGCCTCAAGCTCTTCGCCGACATCCTCCTCCTTGTTGTTGCCCACCGCGTTTGTACCTGCATGATGTCTCGCTATCGGGGAAAACTCGCAGCATACTGGCTCCTGACAGGCGATTTTCTAGCAATTACGCTCGCAGCAATTGCTCTTTATTACATCGGCAGTGCTGCAGCCACTGAAATCCTATTCCTCAATGAAGCAGACAATTCGCTTGTTCGAGACATAAATGGACGGGAGCTCAAATTGCAAGCAGCCTTCTACTCCGTTCAAGCTGGTCTCTCTATTTTCGTTCTTGTTGGGGCTATCCTGCACATTATACGCTGCGCAAAGGTTGTTGGATATCCACTTTCGGTAAGCAGTCATAATCACTCCCTACAGATTTCCAAAGAAGCTTGCCAAGTGCTCATAATATTTCTTTCTTTCAGCCCACTCGCCATGCTTTCAAGGCGATCGTATTCATCTTTATCCGCAATTTCTCTGAACTGATCATCAACCTACATTACGGTTTATTTGGCCACAACGCGAAATCCTATGTCCCCGTGGCTCAAGGCGCCGTATATGGTCTATGCTCCTATCTATTTCTGCACTATATAACCAAAGCTGGACAGGCCGTCACACGGATTGATCTGGCCTACGAGATTCTCGCCGAAGGACAGCATATTGCTCGCTCGGAGATTGTAGAGCAGATAGAGAATGACATTGCAGATGGACGTCGACCGCCGCCGATGCAGCAGATCCTGGAGGAGATGCTGATGGAGCCGGATGAGACATTGCCGGCGGATAGGGAGGAGAGAATGCGATTATGGCAGGACGATGATATTAGGAAAATTGTGGAGGAACATAGGAAGTTTTTGGAGGAGTTGCAGGAGCAGCACGGAGGAAGAGGGAGAAGTAGCTAAGCTTATCGTCAGAAACTTAAAATCATACTCCACTTAACAACTATAACCAGTTCCGATCGTTACATAGTGGCAACACTGCGACCGCAGATATCTAATAATGCGCCGAGCCGCTTGTAAGCTATTTGCGATTAGGGGACTCTAAAATACGTGAAAGACCATTTTTAGAACTTTCCAGTTATGAAAGCTAGACCATGTGTAGGATATGTCGTCTTATTACAGTTTACAGTTGTCCTGCATTTGCACTACGTCCTCTAGTTAACAATCGAGAATATATCATAGCGGCCTAGTCCCTCCCTACGGACACACTTTTCTCAATCTGCTCACAAATATCACATCATTTGACTACTTTTTCTACTCACCTAGACCTTTAGTAAGAAAATCTATCCATATTGACCATCTTTTGTGGCCCAACCCCGCCCCCACTCTCTATATTATATAGCCAAATGTAACATAAATAGGTAGAACGAGAGGACACAAATACAGAGAGAGATAGAGAGGAGAGAGGAGTAGAAAGGGAGGCATAATTAAGAGGCAGAGGCAGAGGCAGAGGCGGAGGCAGAAATGAGAACCGACTGGGGCCTAGACAGTGAATTTGAAAGAACTCAGATATAAATATTTCCTCTCCAGCTGCCCTTCTTCTCTCCTTATCCACCTGACGAACTCTTGACACTAAGATCTGACATCAACTTCCAAACCTTATCAACCACTACTCTTCTCACGCTCAACTAATCATTTTCGTCTAACCGACCGTGAAGTTCACCCTTATTCTTATTGCGGCTTTCGTTACTCTTGTAGCTGCAATTCCCAAGGAGGCTATCCCAGTTCCACCTCCCCCATGTGACTAATGCGACGCGATGTACTGGAATTGCGTGGCTGGGAGTAGTGACTTCTTAAGCAGCGTTTTATATCTTGAGCTTCAGATACTAATTCGTTACATAGACATGTCCCTCCAACCCGTCATGCATTGGCGAATGCAAGGCCTATGTGTGCCAGAATGGTCCTCATGTTTTAAGTCCTCCCACCTCATGCTCCCGGCAAGTCAGATGTCAACCAGTATGACTAAACTAATGGACCGCCAAGTGTAAGGCCGACTGTGGTTTCAACGACTGCTAAACACAACTATTTGGCTTGAGTTCTTGCGTTTTTGGTGAGCTCCTTTGTTCCGTCCACTTGAATGGTCGCTTCAGCAACGGTATGACAGGAATGTGGGCATATGCTGACTAGAAAACAGGCCTTTTTGCTAGACAATCAACTACCCTTAACCTAGCTAGAAGGAAACGCAATGGACTCAAGTATCTTCGGAGAAGGGAGTCTAGAGATGGGAGTTGATAAACAGACGGACGAATAGATATTCCAGAGATGACGATGAGAGCTTCTTTCTTTCTCAGTGCTGTACAATTGGAACTTGAGCTCAACGACAATTGCACATATCGATGTAGTCTCTTTTGCTCCACTGTATTACCCGTCTCTATTGAAATGATTTCGTGAAATACTAGACCATACTCTCCATTACGTGGATGTAACCGGTCCGGTTGACTTGATCGCAATCTTTGCAGGTGACCTGATCAATTTCCTGTTGAGACGTAATGGCGGTGAACTTGCCTACAGTGATCTATTTAGACTCGTGTGGCGTGGATCTGGGGTCAAATCCACTCCAGCTCCAGTCCAAATCCAATGTACCATACCTAAATAGGAATAATAGTTACCTATATAGGCTAGTCCGCCATTTTGAGTGTTCGCGCCGGTCCAAATAGATCACTGCTTGCCTATGTCTAGATGCCTTCTCCCTCGATTCCTGTCTTCCTCACCCGCTTCACAACTTCTTAGCTCTTCATTCATGTCAATCACTGCATCTATTCATTTCTATCAACTGCCATCCAGCGATCATGAAGTTCAATCTCATCTTTGCTCTCACTGCAACTCTTGCAACTCTCGTCATGGGTTGCCTCCGCTGCTTCGGGAAAACGTGCGCCTGGTCCCGTTAACAGGAGTCAAATTCATGTTCTGACTGCTTCGCCACCTACTTCGTCTGCGTAGCGGTGAGTAAACCTAGATTTGAGCATCCAGACAGCAACGTAGTGGGTCGGTCGTAACTTGTCATAGCCATGCGCTAATAACTAATACCGCATTGAGTTCTGCCAATAATGGACTTGCTTGACTGGTGCTGCTATCGTGAGTTACAATCTGCTGAATAGGGCTAGCTACTGGTCAGTTGAGCAAATGCTGTCGTGCAGTGCAAAACCCGCGGCTTCAACCAGTGCGTCCATTGAGAGCTCCAGCAGCTCTCTGAACTTACTGAGCAAAGTATCAGTATGCATACCTTCTACTTTATTTCAGGTAAGCGAAGCAATACCCAGTGCATCAGGCTAGCGTCTCGTCTAAATAAATGTGTTGAATGAAAGCCAAGGATATTTATAATACGAGCATCTCTGACTAACTCAAATGCTTAATGGTATTTTAGAAAAACTGGTGACGGACGGCTGGATGAATAATTGGAGTTTGGGTATTTGACTTTTAACGGGAAAGGCTGGCATTAATCTATATTGGCAATGGTTGGATTCCGGGGATCAATGGACTCCTGCATTATGAATTTTGAATTGGAAGGTATGGGGCGCCATAAATAGCCCACCTGGGTTTTGGTTAAACTCATAGAAGCTTCCAAAGCTGCTATCGGTAATATGAAAATTCTCCTGCATTGACCACCTGACATTCTGACTCCATGAGTTGGAATTCCTATCATCGTCTCTACTGTAGCCTACGTTCGAGATACTTTTTGCAATTATTGGCGCTTTGAACACCTCATAGCCAACTGCAATAGTTTTCCCTGCACATTTATTTCTAATTTTGAGGTATCGGTTCGCTGCGGCCATGAGTGAAACACCATAGACCGTTGGCACTTGAATAACAAAATACTCACTACTCAACCTAAAATAGCTCAGGAAGCAGCTGGTGGCTTTGGGTACCTTATTAATGCAACATGCGTGTGCGAACCTTCACCGCCGCACCTGGTTAGGTCTTCAATGCAGCTCCGGCCTGCCTCTTTAAAGCCCAGTTTCTTATAAAGTGACAGGGCCAAATTGTCCAGAGCAGTGTCCAAGTATACGAGTACGCCTTTCTCGTCTGCTTTAGCGAAAGGCTATTCTATCAGTTTGGAGGCGAGACCTTGGCCTCGTTGGGATAGGTGTGTGGCTAGGTTTTCTAGTACTGAGTATGGTGTTAGTATGTCCTAGGGTCATAGCAAGAGAGGGTAGTAGGCCGTTCTTTCGTACAGTAATGCTTGTGACCCCCCAAGCACTTGTTTCTCATCTTCCTCAGTTATACCTCGAACTCCATAATTAGATCTTTATTTGAATTTTCCGGCAGTCCCTTTCTATATGCCTCATCTCCCGTCTCTTGACGTTCCGGTTTCAGTCTTTGCGGCATCTTCCGGATCATTGGATGGAATTGTCCATTGCGCGACACTGGCGAACTCTCTGCTTCCTTAGTCGCGCATTGTGATGAAATGGGAGTAGGGTTTCTTCATGTTCTCAGCAATGCGTGGTGTCATGGCGTTTGCTAAGGAGGAAGTATCAAGGGCGTTGAATTGGAGACGAGTGAATAGTGAAGTCCGGGATGCAATTGCGGCGTTGTCATCGGGGCAAGCGACAGAACGGTCGAAAGGAGGCATAGCAGAGAGGAGGATCTGCGAATGTCAAAGGTCGAGTAGAAGTGCGGGTTGTATGTCTTAGGATCATTTTGGTTTCCGTGTAATTTGGCGGAGGTGCGCTATAGGCGATGATGATCTTCACGGCTTGGAGGACTTGCAGGGGTGGGCGTTCCTACAGCAGAGGCGGTGGAGCTTGTTTTCTCGACACGCAACCACAGGCCGACACACCCACGCACCCACACATCATGAGCGAGGAGGGGTGAGTGTCTGATAGGCAGGCTGACCCTGAGCCCGGAAGTATCGAGATTACCGCTTGATAACAGCCAGCAATCTGATGAAGCTTTGTCCCACCTGCCCAAAATAGCATGGAAGCCCTGGGGAAAAGGGCCCTGATCCTTACTATCGAGCTCACCGTCTTGCAGAATCATGCCTTTTCATCATCTTCCATAACGAGCGACAAAGGAAGCACGCGACATCGACCCAGCTACGCACTTCCAGACTTAACGAGCTTCTCAGCACGCGAATCAAAGCTGCAAATGAGTTGAGATGCTGACATGAATCCCTCAAGGCTGCTTCAGTTCTGCTTCGGAACTTTCACCTTTTGTAGCAAAGTGAAGTATGTCTGGCGATACGAGGGAAGCGTAGTAATTGGCTACCTAGGCCTCGGGGAAAGCCGTCTCTTGTTTTTATACTAATTACCTACCTAAGAGGCATTCGCCCTATCGTCTTTCTAAGCCTTTCGCGTCTGCATTCTCTGTATGACTCAAATTCCATGACCTTCTACGGGGGTTGCCTGACAGGGAAGGTGAGATTTTCTTGAAGCTACTCTGGTCGCTCCCCTCGCTGCTTCCCCGCTGCCCAGGTCTCTTTATTTTCATTCTGTCCCTTTCACCTGAGCTTCAAATCCTCGGTCAAGTCCTATCCTCTCCTCAATTGAAGCCGCAATAGCCTCACCGCAAGCCCTGTGTGCCCCTATTTTGCGGTGCATTGCTGTTCTCGGGGGTACGCAGCATTTTGCGTTCCTTTAATCCATGTCACAACACCACGACATCACGTCTTCTCTGATTAAATTGCTGGTTAAACAGGCAGCATCATCTTGATCCACCTGCTCAATCTGCACGATATGCTCCCGTACAGCTCTGGTTTCGCCTTTGCGTTCATCTCAACTGTCATTGCGCAATTCGTCCCGGCACTCACGGATTTGATCACAAAGAAAGGCTATACCGGCATCAACGTGCGATACAAGCAGGTTCCCACGGGAATTTGTGAGCTAGACCCTAAGGTTAAGAGCTTCTCCGGTTATGTCGATGTGGAGGAAAATGAGCATATCTTCTGGTAGGCAGATCTTCGTGCACTGGCGAAAATTCGCCTCAAAAAGTCTTCGCTATCCAAGCCACACCCACTGTCGAAGGGTGTAGAACATTTTTACCTTTTGACATCCATTAGAATGCCTAAGTAGGATTGAAAGAGAACCATATTCCGCTAAAGAATATAACGAGACACTTTTCATACGCTGAAACCCAATCTTGAAGCAAGCAGGATTCTGAGATTTTGAAGCAGTCACTAGTACCCATTGAGCACAATTGCCCATGTGTTGGGTTTGAAAGTATACTTCAAGGAGACTGACATGCCCGTTCAGGTGGTTCTTTGAAGCCCGCAATCAAGACCCCACAACTGCGCCGCTGACAGTTTGGATCAATGGAGGCCCGGGATCGTCATCTATGATTGGACTCTTTCAGGAGTTAGGACCTTGCGGTATCGACATTGATGGGAACGTCTATAACAACCCATACTCTTGGTCGAATGCAAGCAATATGGTAAACCATGAGAAGCGTGAGAACACCACTTAAGCTGACAATAAGAATAGCTCTTCATTGACCAACCCACACAAGTCGGCTTCTCTTACTCGGTTCCGATCCCCGGTTACGTTATCAATCAGACTATCGTAGGACTTCCAAATGATACCTGCTCTGATTATGCCTTGGAGCTTGGAACCTGCGGGACCTATTCGTCTCCCAACGAAACTCTCACTGCAGATACAACTCAAGCAGCAGCGCCAAACATGTGGAAGACTCTTCAAGGTTTTATGGGGGCTTTCCCAGAATACTCACGCCATGGATTTCATTTCACAACTGAGAGCTACGGTGGCCACTATGCTCCTGTCTTCAATGGTAATGGCTGGCAGTTGTAAATTTACTTTCTTAAAAGCGCTAACTGACGTTTTTCAGAGTACATCGAAATGCAGAACGTAAAAAACATTCCAGGTGCTCATAAAATCAACCTTGAGAGTGTGCTTATTGGAAATGGGTGGTTTGATCCCTTGATTCAGTATCAAGCATACTATAACTTCACTGTTTATCCCGGCAACACGTACGATTATGATCCATTCAGTGCATCTGTCAAGGCACAGATGTACAACAGTTTGTATGGACCTGGCAATTGTGTGGACCAGACACTCGATTGCTATGCTCGTGGCATAAATTCAATATGCAGCGCAGCGGATAACTTCTGCGCCTCACAGGTAGAGAGCCTCTATGATAATTATCTCGGAAGAGACAAATATGACATGAGAAAACTGACACCTGATCCCTTCCCCTACGGGTTCTACGTTTCTTATCTTAACACTCCGGCAGTCCAGTCCGCTATCGGCGCATATCAAAACTTTTCTGAATATTCAAACACAGTTGGTACTGCTTTCGGGACAACTGGGGATGACGACAGAGAATCCAATACCATCCAAGATGTCCGAAAGCTTCTGAAGCAGGGAGTGCAAGTCGTGATGTACTTCGGAGATGCTGACTACAGCTGCAACTGGCTCGGAGGTCAAGTCGTAGCCAGAGAGATTGACGCACCAGGCTTTTATAGCGCTGGATTTGTCAACATTACGACCTCAGACGGCATTGTTCATGGTCAAGTCAAACAGAGTGGCTCGTACAGCTTTGTCAGAATTTATGAGTCTGGCCACGAAGTTCCGTTTTATCAGCCGCTTGCTGCATTGGAGATGTTCGAACGTGCGCTAGGCAATAAGGATATTGCTACCGGGAAAGTTAATGTGACTCACAAATACAAAACTGTGGGGCTGCCAACGAGTACATACAGGGAGGGCAATGCCACTGTTCAGTTCGAAGTTTTACCTTCGAATGCTATTTATAACACTACTCTCAACGGACCAAACCCTGCATCTACAAACAGCACAGCAAAGGGAGATGCGAAAGAACCCTAGGAAGCTGCGGAGGGTTCAAAAAGGTATCAAATTTTCTTCATGAACGGTTTTTCATATCGGCTCTTGTTAGTGCGACCAAGTGCTAGCACTTCGTTGGCCAATGGACCGCGCAAGATTTCCTTAATAATACAGCTACGGGGATAACAGAGATATCCCTGCATGCGACTCTGGTCAAGCCGCCTTTTGCTTCGAATGAGTGAACCTGTATGTAATATATGAATAGCATGTATTCATGAGCCCTCCAAAAAAAAAAATCTTTCTCTAATCCGAAATCGCTTGCCTCTCACAAATAGCACACTTCTAATCATTTATCCCCTCGCTTTTTCACTCTCTAATAATACGCTCGCAGCACCTGCCGAGAATGTGAAATTATATGCAAAACACCGGACTAAATGATTTCTAGGAAAAACCACCTCAATATATTTTTTATTAAATAGTTATTCCACCCCGCGTTTTATTGACTATTCATTTTATTCCTTGGCTTTGGCTAGTCCGGCTAATGCCCCAGGCCGGTAAATGCCTCTCCACCTTGTCGAAATTTAAGATTGAATGCGGACCTTCGGCCGCAGGGAAGTCTACTTTGCTTTCTTAAAAATGAAACGGCGGAAAAATGCTGGCCGAGCAACATTGGTGTCCTTATATTATACACGACTCCAGCAACTGTCCCAGGGCAGCATCTCTTTCTTCCTGTTCGTCCAAAATGGTTTCCGCTTTCTCGTTGATATTGTCGCTTGTGGCTGTGGCGTCTGCAAAAATATTCTATGCTGGTGTGGCGGAGAGTTCGGGCGAGTTCAACGCCTGGAGTAGCACCGCAACGCCAGGAACTGGACTGCCAGGGACATTCGGCGTCGGTTATGCTTTTATTAATAAAAGTGCTATAGATATATATGTTGACCAAAACAAAGTAAGTAGCGCTCAGTGGGCCGATTTGAAGGCGGCCTATATTAATCAATGGCAGGTAAATTTATTCAGAGTTGCCTTTCTGCTGGAGAGGATGTGTCCGCTCTCGTGTGGGCTTGGAAGCAAATTTAATGAGACAGTGCGTAATAGAACCAAGAGAAGATTTCTAGTTGCTGATGAATTTCCAGCATTTTTGGTACTATAAGGATGCCATAGATTACATCACTATCACTAAAGGTTCGTTTTGAGAGAGCGTTCGGGCAAAATAATTAAGTAAAATTGTAGGAGCCTACGCAATTCTCGACCCACACAACTACATGCGCTACAATGACCCGTCTCAGCAACCTATGACGGGAAGCGTAATTGGAAACACGTCGGATTCTAAAGCCGCAACGACTGCGCAATTTGGGGCTTTTTGGGGAGAACTGGCTGGGCGGTTCAAAGGCAATGAGAAGGTTATATTTGGCCTCATGAATGAGGTAAGGACGTGCGAATTCGAATCTCAATCTTTAGAAAGTGCATCCGCTTACTAAATTGCCATTTATTACTAGCCCCACGATATGCCTACCTCCCTCGTTCTTCAAAATAACCAAGCTGCCATCACTGCTATCCGCGCGGCTGAAGCTAAACAGCTCATCATTGCGCCTGGAAATGGCTACACTGGTGGCCACTCCTGGCTTCAGAGCTCTCAAGGAGATGAGCCATCGGGAAATTATTTTTATAAGATCTCTGATCCACTTAACAATACGGCCATCGACATTCACGAGTACCTGGATACGGATTTTAGCGGGAGTCACTTAGTATGCAATCAGTCTGGCCCGGCAAATTTGGCGGGAGTCACGGGATGGCTGAAGCAGTACGGGCTGAAGGTAGGAGAAACTTGTCCAGTGAAGCTTGGCGAATTTGAAGGGAACTGCAAAAGTGCTGATAAATATGTAGGCCATGGTCACCGAGTTCGGAGGGGATAATAACACGCAGGTAAGCTGTTGTCTCATCTCTTTATCTATGTACCAAGTCCATCATTGGTACCCTCTGGATTGGAACACATGGCTAACGACGTTCGGATGAATGGGTTAGTGTGATACTTACCTCGCTGATCTCATAAACTATATGGCCGCCAACGATGAATACATTGGCTGGACCGCCTGGGCTGCTGGACCCTTGTGGGGTACCGCAAGCCCATGCTGCACCGATAGCAAAAAATATGGGAGCTTTGAGCCTGGGAGTAAAGCAGGCGATGGGTCGCCAGGGTATGCTCTCCTCTCAACCTCAATTTCAACGAAAGTGCGATTTTGCTAATGAAGTCTTGTGATGTGCGTAGGCTGTATGAGACAGTTTGGCTGAAGGCTATTCAGCCATTGGTTCCGAGTATGCTGCAGTGGAGCGGGATTTCGAGCGTAAAAGGAGGCACATTGACGAGTGGACCAGGAAAAGAGGGTGGATATTCCGGCGGGTATGGTCGCAAATAGTCTTCCCCTAGGAGCTAGTGGGAGAGTGAACTTCGTGCTTATCTAAGAGAAGTGTAAAAGGGGACTAAAGTACGCCTGGAAATTTTCAGAATGTAAATATTTGTATTGGAATATTTTAAACACAATAGCACGCCAATTAAAAAGATGTCTGGGAGGGAGTTGGGGGGAAACGCGGAGTGGCTTTACTTCCGGTCGTTCTCTGGCTTGGCAGACGCGACTTCCTCGTGTTTCCCCACACTCCAATGAAGCACGTTCAGGCACAACCCTTTTCGTCCTCTATAAAGCTCGCGGAAGCTACTCCAAAAGTCCTGCCTGATGAGGTTTGGATCGCCGTTGAGGGGGGGGGCAGTCCGCTGGTGGAGCGGCAGAGCCAATAGAGCCTCGGTCTTTCGGAGTAATTCAAAAGCTTCATCCCTGAAAATACGTCAACCCGGAATTCGGCCATTTTGCCTAATAAGAATAGTATCCCATGATTCAATTAGCTTTGCGTTTCAACCGCGATATACACATGGGTATTGAGGAACCTAGACACGAAGGCCGGCTTCTATTTAGCTGAGCATACGATCTCTAGCTCAAGAGCTATCACTAATTTCTCCATAACTGTCAACACAACTTCGGGGCCCATAACGATACCGAATATGCAACTAAGTAACCGTCAAAGCCGATTTGTTGTGACGGATTATGCCTTTGGAGATGAGACGCTACTCTACTTATCCGCTGAAGTGCTCACATATGGCACGTTCGATGTCCCCGTTATCGTCTTCTACCTCAAAATTGGTCAAGTGGGCGAGTTTGCTTTCAAATCAGGATCCGTGAAGAAATTCAAAACATCAAGTTGAGGCCGGGTTTAAAGCCAAGTCAAACAGCACTATCAGATACACTTATGGTCAGGCTGATGGAGCAACTTTCATCCAATTTTCCAACGGCCCAGTTATATACTTGCTTGACCTCGATACGGGCTATTCGTTTTTCGCCCCGCCAACAGTTTCTAATCCGGACGTCGCCTCCAACGAGCAAATCTTCGTTTTAGGTCTTGACAGCGTTCGGAGTGCCTCTACCAGCAACAGAGTGATGCGAGTGTCAGGCGACAATACTAACCAGACAACTGTCGAAGTCTACGTAGGGGACGAGCGGATTAAGACAATCCAATGGAATGGCAAACTTCTTGCCAGAAAAAAATCTGCTCATGGTTCTCTTGTGGCCTCGATATCTGGAGTAGCCAGTTGCAGGGTTGAACTTCCAACATTAACGCGGCGGAGAATGGCAGACTTGCTCCCTGAAGTTGCTCGTACTTACGACGACTCCAAGTGGACAGTCTGCAACAAGACTACAACTCTGAGCTCAGTGAAACCATCGACACTGCCTTTGCTTTTCAGCAGTGACTATGGGTACTCTACCGCAGCTATTTTGATTCCTAAACCGCAACAGGTGCTAATATTATGGTTTAAGGGGGATATGCCTCTGGATGGAGTGCATGGTTGAACGGGAAGCTTGTTGGAGGCCCGCCCGGAAACGCCTCACTCTTCGCTACCTGGAATGTCCTGAGCTTCTCTAGCGCCACCATGTATGCGAAAGGCAATGTTTTGACTATCTTGGCAGACTACAACGGCCGCGACTATGCTGACCTTAATCCAGGTACCAATATGGCAAGTTCCTCCCCCACATCGGACCTCAGACTAAATTTCCTGTTCCGCCCGGGATAATCAATAATAATGGTAGTAATACATTGGCAGTGAGCCTTTGGGGAGATGCCGGTGCAAAGCTTGATACCGTTTCCCTAATAAATTATGGCCAGTATGAGACGGACTTTGGGTTTTCAAGAGACTGGAGCTATCTACAGCCGGGGATGGACCCGGGGTCGATTACAGTATGCTTAGAATTATATTATGTAGTCAAGGCGCGTGATATTGTGGGTAGTGAAATTCCGAGGAAATTGGTGAGATTCTGAGCGCACCAATGTAATGATTAATACAAAGATAAGTTAATCTCTCTCCAAAGTCCTTCGGCAGCATTGTGTAATCCATGCGTTAGCGGAAACGCCGCTAACTTCTCCGTAAACTCCTCTTTCTTTGCCACTTTCAACAAACCCAGAGCCTTCCTGATTTCGCTCAGGAACCACAATCGTTCAACTGCCATCAAAGGACATGATTCAATACAAATAAATAAAATCCATAAAAGCGCATCAAGTTTTTTGCCTTTCGTCCAAATGCCGTATGTGTTACCGAGGTCCAGCGCAGCCTTAACTCTGCCAAACAATAGGCCGCTGGAGCCCGTCTTTATCTTAGCGTCTCTTGTCTTATCATAGTATCTTACGTGACGAATACTCGCCCACATAAAAACTTGAGATGCCATAAGGAAGGCGTTGTATAGTGTAAGAATTTCGGGGTATTTGGCGACAGTAAGTTGCGGCCACGGCTTGTCAAAGAGCATAGTTAAAATTATATGGTGTAACTCAAAGTACACATTGCTAACCATTGCACGGTCGATCTGTAACTTCCATTCAGCATCGTATGAGAGCTTTATCTGGTGCATTCGGAGGATGATTTCGTAAAGGAAAGAACTATCTTTCGGGAGCTTCTTCAGTGTACGCCAAGCGCGGAGAGAAGACTCGTCGACCATTGCAAGAGGGAATGGTCTAGCTTCAGGAGAAGTTGGGCATGGGAAAATCGGCTTTTGTTGGAGTGCTGTTGCAACATGGTAGCTGCCCCTAATGTAAAAGGTCAGTGGACTTGCGTTTGGAGCATATTGTCTCAGGATGATCTTACCAAGTAATTATTTTTCGAAGTTCAAAATCTAGCGTGCAAATTCCGCCTCTCATTTCCACTATTCGTTTCAAGGCTTCAAAATGAGCCTTTGCTTGGCTCCATTCCGCGTTAATGACCTGGAACCATCAGCGAAATCTGATTAATGACTTTCTCAAAATGATTTGGAATCTGAGTCAAACTCACGGATCCTGATGCAAGCCCACCAACCGCTAGGACTATGGACTGTGGGACAGTCTCTTCGCCTAATTTCAACGTCTCCATGACTTTCCGTACCGTTTCTCCTGTATACTGCAGTGTTTCTACACTTGGTTCAGTGAGACCGGACATTTTGTCGCGAAGAATCGAGCCAATATGGAGAAGACTACACAAGGAGGTGTGGTCCGATGCTGATGCTTCACAAATGGGATAGAACCAAGGCCTGCCATCCCCTTCTACTGAATGTCGAAAGAACCTCGGGTAAGTATGCAATCATGTGAATGCGTAGATCAGAAGAGTTCAGGAGGGTTCCTACCAGTGACGGGATTTACTAGGACAGGTATGCCTTCAAAATCTACTATACGCTTAGCAAAGCAATCGGAGTCTTCACTGAACCATCACTTACTCGGCCGAATAAGTAGTTCCCCATAACCTGCATCTATGGAAGGATATCCGCGCGAACGGCCCTTGCTAAGATCCTCATTTTTGAGAGTCTCATGCCCAACTTCATTTACGATCTCGGAGTTTCGAGATCTCCTCTTGATCTCCCTCATATCCCTCGACTGGCTCGGTATTGATACTACTTGGCTTTCTCCCTTAGTATTTTCACCCTCGGGAGATGTCGATGCTCTACTCGCATCGGACCCGGTCGAATTTTTACTATTCCTCTGCTGTACGTAGTTCCTCATTACATGGCTCCTCACTATCTTGAGCTTTCGCTTTATGCTCGCCCTGGTGTCATCTCCCGTTGTGGTGATGAATTGATACTGCGTTGAGAGAGTAAACCCTGTCAACAAAGACCCTCGGGAGTCCGGAGTCGGCGAGCGCGATTTAGCGGGAGTAGTAGAGGCCGAGCGCAACGGGCTTGCGCTGTCGTTAGACATGGCTTTGCGTTTCCTTTCCCTTCCAGTGCGCTTCGAATATACTAGAGCAGAACTTGATTGCCTCTTACTCTTATTACAAATTCACGTCCTGAAAAAGGAATGCGCCGGCAAGGCATTTAACTTAATGATGGAAGGACTATGATGGAAGGACTACTGCACCGTGCTGATGCTGCAGCCTAAATCCGCTCAGCTTCTCGCTGGTATCACTGGCTTATCAAAATGCATGTTGCATCCTGCCACGCCAGCTCAATACCGGCACTGTCGTAGGGCAATGGTGTTCTCGGGCCCACCGTTTTGGTTACGAGACGCTACGCTTGACTATTATTGGAATCTGGTCGGCATGCCGGTGGTTACACGGGCGGCTACTGATACATCCGGGCAGGGTGAATGGCTGAGCGGCAGTTGACATATTAGTCGTGGCACAGTTACATATAACGACGGGATCCGCGGTCCCCGATCCGAGACTACATACGCCAGCTTCCTTCATACCCCCCAATATAAATCGCAATGGATATATCCAGCTTCAAAGGCTAACTCCTATAACCTTGTTCGGACGGCCATTGCCACTCCGACTGCATCCACGATCCATATTCGATGAGTCGCAAAATGCTTTCTAGGTTACGCAGATTTTGAAACAAATGCGCTCTCACCGAGTAATCTATGCAAATTAATAAGGATCTGAGCTCACTTGAGATTGAATGAAACGCAGATACATTAGTAATGTTACCCCTTCCCAGATTTTCAAGGTGGTGAGTGAATATATAGCATTCCCACAGCCACTCTGGCCTCACCTCAAACATCCCCTTTCTCCTTATCCTCGATATACTCCACTGCGCCCTCTCCCTTGCTCTCCTCAACAACCCCCGAACCGCCCATATCCCTCTCAGCTCCCCTCGCTCCAATCTCCTTGGAACTCATCCGCTCATTCGGTCCCTCTCATACTCCTGCGCCTCCACTCGCTGCTCCTCCCTCTCCTCCTGCGTCATCTCGGCCCCAACAACAGCCAGAACGACATATACACCCACACCGCGCCCATGAATATCCCAATCGCCTTCCCGTAATTGAACCGCTTCGTGCCGTCCTTCGCCAGCGGCAGCGGATACCGCTCGCCAATCGTCCCCTAGATGGTATCCGAGGCGCTAGACGCCAGGTTGCCGAGCTGGTACGTCAAGCCGACGATGGGGGTGCGCAGGGCGGGCGGGGCCAGCTCCATCAGGCGGATGGGGACGGGGCCCCAGGCGCCGCTGACAAAAAACTGCTCGAAGAACACCGGCGCGATCAGCGTCAGGTCGCGCGGGCCGACGTATACGGGCACCGGCGTGCCGCCGATGATGCACGCGCTGATCATCGTCGGTCGCCGCCCGAGGATGCTGCTGATGTAGCCGATTGTCGTGTCGCCGAGCAGCGCGCCGACCTGCCCGATTACGGTGATGATGGTGGTCTTGGTGGCGGATTCGCCGACTTATTCTTTGAGGAAGGTCGCGTAGAAGTCCTGCGAGCCGTGCGAGCACGCGTTGAAGCCCGCCATGATGATCACCATGTAGATATGCGGGGCCCAATTCTGCTTGAACGCGAGCCAGGCTTCGCGCGCGAATGCTCGGAGCCCGTTTCTCCTCGTTAGCGGCTGCGTTGGCGCTGTGGGTTCTGGAGTGGCGTAGTGCGTGTTCGGTTTCCCGCTCTGCTTTTTGGACCTGGAAGTGGCTGGTTTCTAGGAGGAAGAGGCGGAATGTGATGATGAGAAGGGGTGGGCCGGCTCCGAACTAGAATAAAATGCGCCAGCTATGAGAAGTGGTTGGGACGAGGGTACGGTAAAAGATTGCAGCGAGCAAGCAGCCGGTCACGTAGTGTTGCTCGAAGAGACCAGAAGATTCCACGAGCCTCATAAGGGAGATCTCCGAGGGCAGCGGAGGCTGCTGGGCCAAAAAGACCTGGTGTCGATTAGCATATTGCAATTGCTATGTGTCTATGGGTTCACAAACCGCCCATAGCAATGCCATATAAGGCGCGAACACCAAGGAATTGACTTAGGGATTGAGCGAAACCAGTCCCGAGCTCAAGAACGACCAACGCGCCGAGATTGCCAATGAAGGGCCACTTTCTCCCGAAGAGATCTGATAGGCTTCCGAAGATTAGTGTGCCAACAGAACGAAGCATGAGGGTCACTGTGAGCCCCTAAGAATTGACCAAGTGTTGGTTATGTCATCTAGTAATTGGTTTGTGCTTAGACCTACCCATGAGACTTTTGAGTTCGCAACGTTGAATTCTTTCGCAATCTCAGTGATTGTCAGAGACAACTGTAAAGAAATCAAAGGCATCCCAAGTTCAGCCAAGGAAACCAAGAAACATTAGCTATTAATGAGAATTAAGCCGCTGAAGGACGTGGATTGAGTTTGTTGCGTTGGAGTTCTGTTTTTCGTTTAACAAAGACTTTGAATGAGGATAGTAGAACTTACCCTCGGCGGCTTTAATGCAGAGAGACGGGTGAGGAGGTAGTGGCTAATCTGGGAGAGACCACCCTGCTGCCATGTTGTTCCTCACGGCGACCACAAAGACATATTCGCGTAAAGAGTCGTATGTGCTTGAAGTAACGAGAATTGCTGGATTGTTGGATGGGTATGGGGAGACTCGTCTATTTCACTCGGAGGGGGTCACCACTTTTTGCAATATTCCGTTGCAACGTACCATGTAGATGCAGATGTATCGACGATAAGTCCGTCTAGAATTTCGAGGGATGGTTTGTCACGTCTGGAAAACCTGGTATAAACAGGTTGAAGTTCCCGTCTTTCATCCATACCGTTACCATGGGATACAACGGTCTTGGTGTTATCTTATCCCTTAACCCGTCAAAATTGGTCCTTACGGTATCGATAAGAGCCTACCAATTAAATCGGCCGAATCAAGCAGCCGTTCTTAGAAATACGAAGCTTTTCCGCACGGACCACTTACGCTAAGGGCCTTGACGGGTTAAGGGATAATATGTATTACAGCTCCAATATTTGAAGCGCTATTGAAGGGGATATTCCTTAGGTGTCCGTGATCGGCAATTCCCAAGGATAGTGCCTAGATTCGTCGCTTTAACGGTGAATTAAAAGACGGCCCGTGCCAAGCATACAGCCAAGATGCGGGGACGCGGGGAAGCCTTCTTTTGAAGTACGTCTTCGGCTTCTGCCGAACCCTTCGACCATAAGCTCCGTAGCTTCCGTGCTGATATAACCATGCTCTCGGGAGTGTTCGGCAAGCATTTCTATGTGTTCCCTCGAGTTCGGCTCGACAACTTTGATATTTTCAAGAAAGCTAAAGCGAACAAATGAGTATTATAATCATGAAAGTGGCGAGTGGTATATAATAGGTTAGTCGAGGAACTTGTAATTGTCTTTCATTTTTTTCCTTGCTCCGAATGGAAACTGAGAAAGCCATCGCACGGGTTTAGTGTGTCGTAGGAGGATTTATAAAATTGAATTAATATCTTATTGATAATGCATATCAACGAAAGATATTGAAGTCTGCTTTTGTCTTGATTTAGAGGTCATATTCACAATTGGAACTGCCGTATCATTTCTTTCCCGACAATTGTGAGACATTCCTACTGGGGAACACTAGAAGTCTCTGAAATACTTCTAGTCAGTGCCGCTAAAGCTAACACTCTGCGACGTTTGTCCAGCGGCTGCTTTATCTAATGCCACATTGGTGTTGAGCTTGGTAATCTGTTGCTGAAGCTCTGTGTTAAGCCCCTGTTTCAATCAGTAACCCTTCAATGCTGCAACTTGGGGCCTTGGCTTATCCATACAGATTTTCCCTGAGCTTGCTCTATCTGGAGTCTTAATACATCAGTCTGTAATTTCAAGACCTTGTTCTTGATCTTCCCATTCTGAAACGCGGTGCCTGCCGTCGTTTGTGTACCGCCTGCCGCTGTGATTGCATCATTGAAACCCCCGGTCCCAGTCTCAGCGTCTTCGCTGACCTGTGCGGCTTTGGCGATTATCGCCAAATCCGACGCGGCGACACCAGCGAGATTCGACGTATCGATCTGGGCTGAGATTAGGAATAAGATAGAGCTGGTACGAATGCTTAGAGACATACCGGAAACTTAGCATTGACCTCCGCGAAAGCATTGCCAGAGACGCCATCCGATACTTGGAAGTCAGCATAGCTTTGCTCCGTAAGGATACCAGCTCGTTTGTTTAACGACGATGGATTTACTATTGGGACGCTTGATGCGAGGGCAGCCAGGCCTAAAAACGAAAGAGCAGTAAAGAAACGCATTGTAATATGAACAAAGGAGTGGATATATATAACGAGTGATGCAACAAAAACAGCACAGCTGGAAGGCGAGGAACAGATTCTATATTCATGCTAAAGTCACAGCTTATATGCAACTGTGATAATGGAGCCATGCTTTAAGTGGGCTACCCGAATCTGTCGCCTTTTCATCTCGCTTTGCTTTCTAACGAGGTGCGGCGGTGGTCGAAACGGGTCAGGTTACGGATCCAGGTTTGATCTGCAGGCTGAAGTTCGCTTCGGGATGGGCTCATGCTTTGGGGAAAAAGCGTTGCTCTCGTTGATGGAAATATTCGTGAGAAGCGAACACCAGCAGGAAAAATGGTTCATGGATGGTTCATGTTCAAGTGAAAGAGTTGGCGCGGTAGGGCGAGGTATGCATTTTTGGTGTTTTGGAGGACGCTAATCTATCGAAGCACACTCTTGCTACTGTAAGTAGTGCATACCTTATGAATTCAAGTTTCGCGTGAGGCCTTTTTACAAACGTCGCACAACCTCACGCGTGTAGAAAACAGTGCAGCTTGGGTTATAAAGTAAAATTCGAGACACGAAATGATGGCTCGCCAAGAACTGGTTTAGACTGAAATACCCCGATGAAGGGCTATCCAATCGATCTTCTACCCACTTTCATGCTAACGTCTAGTCATCATACCACAAGCCTCCCTGTTAATTGCCAAAATACGCCTATAGTACTCCATGTTCTTGCCCATCCACTTCACATCCGGCCATATCTTTCGTTGCCTACAAAACAGTTCCAAAACCGAAGGTCGTTTTAATGCTTCTTACGTAGTACTCGCCCCAGTTTCTCTTCGTTGGCTCCTCCTGGCCTACCGGGACGCCTTCCCACTTCACTCTCATCACAGTCACCGCGTCCACATCGTTCTGGTCAAATTGGATGGACAGAGTTGAGTAATGCCCCTGGGGCCATTGCCCTAACCGCCACTTCTGTACGATCTTTGTGGGTTCCTCGAGGACAGTGTATTCTCCTGATACGTTGCCGCCAAATAATTCGAATCGACCTCCAGGAGTGGCACCGGTAAATGCAGTGGGCGGAGAGCGCGTAAATGCAGCTAGGCGAGACGGATCCGTGAAAGTTTGGTATAGTTCTGCAGCCGTGGTGCGGAACTCAGCACTATCGGTGAGCGTCACAACGTTGACAGAAGGACCCTTCGTATTAGACTGAGTTGTCGTGGGTGCGAGGTTTTGCTCGGAGGAAGACTTATTGATAGAGGTATTGGAGATGTATTTTGGAGTTGAGAAACCACTAGACGGATTTGACCCTGGTGCATGTTGAATATCCCGACCATGTTCTGCGATTAAGGCAGGCCCAAGCTTTTGGAGGTGCGTACGCAGTTGGGGGACTATTTTCGAACGAACGAGGTCTTTGACAGGTTGCTTACTGGCTGCGTCGGAGTAAATATCTATCTCGAACTAAAGAATGCCGGCTGTTAGTAAGAGAGGCATCTGACTGACAGAAAATGAGAATAGAGCGACAAAATCAATTTAGGGAGACAAGGGAACGTACGACGTACTCATCTTCCTCCGTATCATGAGCTACCTCGGGAATAGTGATGGTACCACTAGCCTCTTCGCCTTCCTGATTCTTGCCTGAGATAAAGGTTAGTAACAAAACTCTGGTCCCTTAAGCATGGAAGAAATGAATAAGAGAGGAACGAAGTTTCCAACCAGAATGTTGTCAATTCTGAGGCGGGGAAGGTAAGATATGGAAGGTGAGCCTAACGGAATGGTGAAGACAGGCCTTACCAGAGTACTCTAGTTTGAGTTTTACGTCAAACAAGGTAATGACTTTTCCCTTACGCTGGCTCACGTCCACGTCTCCATCCATGCTGATGACCTTGTCCACCTTCGCTGTAACCCCGTCGGCCTCGGTGGAGATCCCGGTTAAGTCATTCTCTAGATACTCCTGCGTCCAGGCGGAAACATCCTTGTTAACCCAATGCCAATTATTTGGATTATGGAGAACCATATTTGCTGATGGAGGATCGAGGTGGGTTGGAGAGAGAGGGGTAACTAAGGTCTCAAATCTGTCTGTAGGCTCTCTGATTAGCTGCAATTCACAAGAAATCATTCTTAATATTAAAGGTTCAATATTGAATATCAGAAGGAGACTGTGCTCCCGTAAAGCTGATCCGCATCAAAAGAGAACAAATCTTCTAGGCCTGGTGCCAGCTGAAATTTCATCATTCAAGATTTGAGAAAACATGGAAGCGGAAGCTCACTTACCTAGAGCAAATGGATGGCCCTTCTCAGCGTGAGAAAACCGGAGGAACAACGGGAGTATTGGAGGGTGTCGACTTGAGTAGTTGAAGTTTTAAGGTCGTGAGATGGGGACAAGAGAAGCTGCTAGAAAACGGACGCCCAATAGCGCTAAGCCTTACCGGTCCGCCTTTGATTCCGTCAGAGGGGCCTCGGGGCTCGGGGAAGTTGGACGCACCAGCACAGCGTTATTACCTTCAACTACTTTCTTATTATCATTCGTAGCCATCAACGATAGAAATTGATATCACGATCAAAACTCGCTCCAATTTAGCATCCCTTTCTTTCGCAGACGTTAGTGTCGAAAAGCGTGGGACGCGATATTAGTCGAGTTGTGAATATGAACGAGATCATGCGCGGAGAAATGATAAAAATCTATCTCTTTCATGTTAGAGTACATCAAGAGCATCAGTAAAGACAGGCTTAGCATTAGTATTCTTGGTTAGTTGGGGCCTGGTAGTGTTTTGTATGATGCTGTGGGTCTTTAGGGAACTTTGCTCCGATGCCGCTTTATTGAAGTGGCCTTGGTGGTTGCAGTGCAGTAATTAAGTTGAATTTTGAGGAAATGTGCCGAAATCCTTTACAAGACAAGGTAGCAAACGTCACTGTCACCGTAAGAGCTTGTTAAGTTCGCCATGTTCTGAGATCCTTTATGAGCGTATCACCACCGCCAATTCAACAGGAATACTTTAGGGGGCAATCCTCGTATTTGCTTACCAAGTACCATTTCTTAACAAGTCTTCTTTCGCAACTTAGGGCCATGGCAGTTTACCGTCACACCAGATATTTGTCCGATACTTGGTGATGATCTGGTATGTAGGAAAATCCGACATCCAGACAGATTCTGCTTGACCAGAGGCAAGATATGAGTATCAGCCCTAATATGCCATGCGATAAGCGTTACTAAGAATACCTTGCTGTGTGCCACTTCCTGTAGCTCGGGAGTTTTTGCATATTAAAATAACCCGAAGTCACGCTGAACATTCTCATACATTTGCACACTCACACCACAACGCCGCCAGCATCTTCATTGTCTCCTTGTACAAAGGAGCAAAAGAGAGACCAAGCTTGGCAAGCCAGGCTGCCAGGATTGCACGCACCGGCGCTTCTTCGGGTCAGCTCGACGCATCTATACGAACAGGAACAATTTCGTAGCCCTCCACCACCATAGTACTATACAATTGCGAATTGGCCCTCCTTTGGACTCTCTTTTGTCACCTCGTCAGTGCCGATTAAATGCTCAATTTGATCATTTGCTTTGAAACAGCGCGCTATTGAGCGAGACGTGGAAGGCCCCCCGTCTATGCATGTACAACACTTCAACTCTCCTCGACGAATCCCCTATCCTTGCGCTGCCGATAGTTTCAAGAGAGCTCTTTTGTATAAGCTAGGCCTGGCGATGGTCGCTGCTGGTCTTTGGCCTCGCTGAGAGGCGTGAGAGGCTCTGAACGCTTTCTCCACGCTACATCTGTCTGCCACTTCGGCCGCGCGCGCAAAAGCAACCAAGCTGATCCCCGACTGACACACTATATGCCAGCATGGCGCCTTCGAACATGTTTTCCTACCTTCGCCCTCACCATAAACGCACTGGGTCGAACTCAACCTCACCGGATCCTTCCAATTCACCGGCCTATCAGCAGATACCCGCCTCTTCAGTACATTCGTCCGATCACTTTCCCTCGTCCCGCATACAGGACAGTGCGAATTTACACGCTGGCTCTCCGGTTTCGCCATATCCCCCTATACTTCCTCCAATTCCTCGGGTAACGTCGCAATACCATACGTCATCGCAGCCTTCAGCAATATCAGCGCCACAGCCTCCACATCCAGAGCAAGCGCAAGATGTGGTGAAGAGTGGACGGATAATGGAAGACCGAGGTTTTCGTCCGATATTACAGTCTGTTCCGTATGAATTGCTTTCTTTGAACCAGGATGATATGCGAATACCTGCCAACACGACAACCTCAGGTGCACCGAGTGGATACAAAACCAAAGCACAAAGGCCTGTCGATCAGGGAATGTTCGACGGGCAGGGAGATCAATCTTCATTGAGGCCTGCAACTTCAAATTTGGCCTCTACAACCTCGCCAAACAGTTATTTCAACAATTCGAGATCTCAATCTTCGCTGTCAATGGGTTCTAATGATAAGCAACCAGTCTCTGTTAAGCCTCCAGCACAACAATTGAATAATAATCCTCACAAACCTGTCAAGACGAGACTCAATCTACGAAATCCTATGTCTCTTCTCATGAGGCGTCGATCCGGCCAGGCATTGGAAAATCTCTCAGATGAATCTCTTATTAGCCACCGGAGTCAGATCATCCCAGCGATGACTCTCCCAGACGGCTATGACCCGAGAATCAGGGGGAAAGGAGTCCATGATTTTAGCGCACCAAGGCGGAGAAGTAACTTCTCATACAATGATGCCTACTCGGACCTGGCCGGATCTGCGGGCCGAATTAGTGCTCTGGAGTCTGACAGAGACCGGCCAAACTCCAGGACAGATGGGCTTGATGGTAAAAACTCTTCCGGAGACTACAGTCCTCCCAAAATAGAACGAGAACATACTCCTGTTTTCCGAGAACATTTTGACGACGACATAAGTTTCGAGGCTTCTCAAGCGGCTATTCGAGCCGAAACTCTGGTTAACCATGACTTTCTTTCGAGAATTTCGATACCACCGCCTCCTGCTCGCTCACCACCTCCACCTCCACCAATTGCAAAAGATTCTCCCCCACCCGTTTCTCGGCTGTCTATACTCCCAGCTCCCATTAAGACTAACTCGGAGTTCCACGAATCATCCGCTCTATCCCCAGTCCAGGAATCCGCCAGTCCTATCAGTCCTAGGTCTCCTGAGCAGACCCCGAAGAAAATGTCAACTAAGACTCCACCATCTACACGCTCGAGAGCTACTTCGGTCACTGATCCTTCATTTACCCCTGCTGGTTTACCCACACACATGACCAGCAAAGCTTCGCGTTTTAGCTTCCAGATATCTGGCAACGACGATGCCCAAGAAAAGCTCCTCGAAGAGAGGCATAAGCAGAAAGCGGCTGCGAAAGCTTTCAAACAAGCGCGAAACTCGACCAATACACTGGATGATGAGTATGACGAGGATATGTACGATTATGATATGGATGATGATAGGTTCGAAGAGCCCATTCCAATGATGGGCGACGAAGATGATTATAACGCCGGGGAAATGTTAACTCTAGGCATCGCAGCTTTCGATTTTTCGTCTACTGGACTGTCGTTGAACAATCCACTGAGTCCGATAAGCATGACTGGAGAGACCTTAGACACGCCACGCGATGCTGAGGGCAATGCAATTGGCTTTGCTTTCTCGGCTAGTATTCCTGGCAAGATGCATCTGCCACTTCCGGATTCAGTATCCGATGTGCGAGGTCTTGGGTTAGTTGATTTTGGGAATGGACCTACTGGGGACCATTCTAGACTTACCCCAGCCGCAACGCCTGAAGATACGGATGGTCTGAACAGCAACCAGGTCTTCCTAGATGGCGATGGCATTGACGACGATCTATATTTCGACGATGGAATGATTGAAGATCCTGGCCGACAGAGCGGAGAAGAATTTGACGAGACAGTTTTCGATGACCCGTCGCATCATCTCTATGCCAGACCGGCTCCAGACCTTAAGCCTAGCACACATACACAGGATGAGCCTCTGCCGAGTGTCCCACATGATACTTCTGCTATTGAAATCTCGGACAACAACCACGATAGCGAAAGCAATCTTCCGGGTCACCTAAACCCTACAGAACCAGCTCTGGTTCACCAGACCTCGAAAGCCCGTCAAAACTCCAGCCCCAGCTTTGTAAATCTCGAAAAATACCACAGTGCCCTTGCCGATGCCGCTAACAAAGCTGAAGCTGACGGTCGTTTCCGGCGGCATGATAGCATTGATACCGGGCGCAACTCTAGTGCTGATGATAATGACGACGAATTAGCTAGCCATGGCTCCCACCCCAGCCTGATTCCTGATGATGGCCGCTTCAGCCAGGATACGTCAGCCTTTCCACCATCGGATTTTGACACTGGCTCAGGATTCATTGACGATGACTACGACTATAGTGACTATGATAGCGCACTGGAAGATGATCCTATGATTGCAGCAGCCAATGCTGAAGCGCTCGCAAACGATTATGATGGGTTTTATGGGCAAGAATTTGGCTTTTACGCTTCTGCGCAGGGCGAAGCGCAGTTCGCGAATGGTGGATACTTCGGAGCAAGCTCCATCGGTCGCAGTGTTAGCGGTCGTAATGCTGTGCGCGAGCCGAATCTCACACCCATTACAGAACGCAGCGAGTACAGTACCAGAAACTCATATATCAGTCTTAATCACTTCAATGGCCAACAGACTCTACCAAGCCCTGGAATCGCCCAATTAGCGAGGATGAGTCCGTACGGATTTCCAGACGACGATCCGGATTTGAGCATGAGCCAACTCATGAAGTTGAGGAAGGGTACGTTCGGAGGAAGCAATGGGAGTCTGGGAAGCTCCACTGGCACGTCCCCGCGGAATTCCAGTCCGGTCGCGTTTCAGTATTACTCCAGAGGCGCCAGTCCAATAACCCATCTTGGCATGAATGCGGGCGAGTATGACAATGGTGGGTCGTCCGCGCTCGAGGACGTTCACGACGGAGGGGATGAAGAAGAGGACGACGAAGCGCTCGATGCCGTCAACGCCATTGACGACGACTCCGATGAAGAAGACGAGGAAAATACTGGAGCCAACCGCGAAAGTCCTACCATTACTGGAACGAATTACTCTTCATTCCCAAACTCCATGGCGCATCCAGCCACGATCCAGGACCAGAAGCCCCTTCCATCAATGCCCGTTCCGCCTTCCCTCACCCTCTCTACGAGCTTTTTCCACTCAGCTGAACAACTGCCTTCTCCTGCACCACCATCGGCCTCCGTACCTCGCCGTCAGTCTCTGGGACTAGTCTCCCCTATCTCAGCTTCTAGCCCCATGACGCCCGGGGGCGGATGGAAAGCACATAGTCGGAAAGGCAGTGCGGCAGATAGCGTAACTTATGTCAGGGAGCAGGATGAAAGTGGAGGGGATAGGTGGGTTTTAGAGCGAAGAAGAACCGCGGATACTGGCGAGTTGGAGCTGGTGGCAAGGGAGATTGTCGAAGGGGGAAGAATTTGAAAAATTAAAAGAAAAGTATGTTTGTATGTCATGGAGTGCAACGCGGCCTACATGGCTTGTGACTGAAGTCTCATTAATATACCCAGGAAATTGGGCGTTTTGATCCTGGCTCGCCCGCACGTGTTTTATTCGTGCTTTTGGCGGAGGCGTTGGACTGGATTTTGAGGCATTTTTTGGTGCCGGGGTTTTTTTTGTGCGCATTTATACTTTTAGACAAGAGGTATATTCATACAAGCCTCTGTTTGCGATCAGCTTCCCTCCGCAGCGTCATAATCTTTGTTAATATCGTAAGGTTTCCACCTGTACGATATTACCAAATTTTATTGACTTCTCTGCAGAGATAGGCATAGGCAAAAGGGGGGGAAGAAAGAGGAAGCGGACGTCAGGCAAGTTCTGAATTGCTTCAATTCGACTCCCCTGGCCAACCAAGACAATTCCCCGGGGCAACCAGAATAATTCTCCAAGGCAACCAGAATAATTCTCCAGGGCAACCAAAAAGGTCCTTGCGTACAGGCACATGCGTTCGCTACAATTACTATGTACAGTTGGTGGCAATTTGGCGAGCCCGCGTACCGTAGCGAAATTTTTTTTGGCCAGCGGTAAATTGACACCCCCTAATTGGTATACGGACACCCCCCAATTGATATGCGGACACCCCCCACTAATTTAGTTTAGTTCCTGCCTGATCAAGTTAGAATATCACGTGCGTTTGACTTG
>Ga0307507_10002006_pt1 | contig 44154 bp, 7 predicted proteins | sample 7_EM_MG_FD_207223 | JGI IMG/M metagenome (GOLD analysis project Ga0307507, IMG submission 207223) | Populus trichocarpa ectomycorrhiza microbial communities from riparian zone in the Pacific Northwest, United States - 7_EM | ecosystem: Host-associated > Plants > Roots > Unclassified | place... | reverse complement strand
AAATATAAATCATTGGAATTTATTATTAAGTGGTTGTTAAGATATTAAGGTATGAATTTCTCAATTTTTGGTGCGTTTTGACGTCGGACACTCGGTGGTGTCGGACACTCGGTGATGAAACACGTTAATAGGTTAGTTTTAGACAACTTTCTTATCTAGCTATATATAAAAGTCTTCCTATTTATTATTATGTTATTACCTATACCACTTTCTATATAACTGGTTTAGTGTATATGGTCTATTTATAAGAAAGTACCTTATTATCGCTGCATTGTAATATCCTTTAGTATATCTTTCCTTAAACCTAACTGGAATGTCTAGATCCTCTTCTTATTCCAATTTATCTAACTATTTTACTCTAGGCGTTCCTGCACTAGGCCTATTAGTAACTCTTTATATAGGTGCTCTGTCCCTTATATAACCTAGCTTAGCTAACCTTTAGTCTAGCTTTCGCTCTTACTATATAATAATTCGTTACCTAAACTTATCTATAGTTTCTTATTTTCTACGTCTTATAGTTAGATCCTTAAAGTCATCCTACTTCTTAATCTCTATATTAACTCTTTAATCTTTAGGCCGAATACTATATTTACCTAAAATTGCTATAGTCCTTATTTGTTTCTTAAAATCTTGGTTTTCTACTAATGTTCTTACTTGTTCCCTAAACTTATGGTTCTTAAACTTACGTCCTATACTTATTTGTTTGTTACTAAACTAAATTACTACTCTTTCCCATTAATTTTCGTCTGTTATGGGCTTTTAAGCTGTCTTTATCACGTCTTATAAGTCTAGAGCTTTCTTTATCTCTTCTTAAGAATCTTAGACCTATGGCCTTTTGCCTTTATTAAGTAGTAAGCTGGCACTAATAGTTATCTACTTACTTAATTCTTTACTAATGTTGCTCCTTCTATCTTATAAAGCGATAAATGCTATATTTAATAGTGTTATAATACCCGTTACTAATCTATATTCTATTATAGTTTTAGTCTCTACTTCTATTACGTTACTAAGGTTTAAGTGCTTCTAGTTAGCCTTACTTTCTTCCTTATTACTATTAATTAATAAGTATTCTAACTCTATTGTTATTGTTACTAATCTTTATCTATATATTACTTTAACATCTTAATCTAGCTTATAGAGTTAATCTTATTCTTTATCTAACTTTTTAGTTCCTTTAAGCCCTTTTAACTCTAGCTTCTGTGGCTAATAGCTTATGCTATACTTAGCGTCCTTATAAATTTAGTATGCGTTATTGTAATAAAACGCGAAGTGTTTAATCGAACACTCCTTAGTCCTATGCAATATCCCTATATCTATGTTATCATACTCTAATAACCTAGTGCCCTTTACCGCATAATTGTTCTAACTACCTCTATAGTCTCTGGCAAAATAACCCTATTTTCTGTAATTTATATAAGCTCTATCTTTAAACTATTTTTTTTGTTATGGAGTCTGCCTAAATGTCTTTTACTGCTAAAATCCCTAGTTTAGCCTCTACTCCTTGGCCCTATAATTACTTAATCCTTAACCTCTAGGTTTCTATAGTTTCTTTATCTATCTTTTAGATTCTTTGATACCACTTAGGTCTATTAGCTCTACGCTATTCTATAGTTTTTGGCTTTATATTAGTTGTTGCGTACTCTACATCTTATACAACTATAGAACTCTATTTTGCCCTTTTTTAGCTTGTTCCCTTTAATAGATCCTGTTATTAATCTTTATTAATTAATCTATTAAGTCTCTTAGACTTTCCGCATCTTTTATTAGGATAATTACGTCCTAGACTTTAACCTTAAGTCCCTATTTATACTATACTATAAGCGCCTTATTATTCCACTTAACCTATATTACAAGTATCTGGAACTATATTATATACTTAATTATTAAAGAACGTTATACTAGGTTTTAAAGCTTTTGTTCTGCTATAGTTATTGCTTCTAGGTCTCTAAATATCTATATTAGTCTTTCTATAAACCCGTTCCAACTAGTAAATATATATTATATATCTTAGTTAGTAGTTATTATACCGCTAACTTATATCTCTATAAGGTAAGGTTTAAACCATTCTAGTGCTCTTTTTATTAAAAACAATCCTATGTACACCACTTAATCCGTAGGTATTACTAACTTTACTCCTTCCTATATCACCTTAAAGTGCATTTACATAAGGAATCCCTTAAGTTTTAACCTTTCTCCTAAGAATTGCTTAATTAACAGTAACTTAACCTTTACTGCTCTAATTCCATTAATGCGTTTCTTAAGTATCCTATTATTATCTAATAAGCAATTAACTATTTCCTCTAACTAACCTCTTATAACCACTTATAAGTCTATATTTACTATACTAGTGTCTCCTAATCCTAAGGTAGTTACTACCATTAATAGCATCGTGACTAGTGCTTTAGGTGGCATATTGTTTAACTTTATTAATACCATAACTAGGTAGTAAATGTGTAACAGAACTTTATAGTAGTTACTACAGTAGGTTCTATTAATGGGCTAGGTATATAGGTAAACAAGAAGTTAATAATATAATAATAACTAGTAGAGTGGTTGCCTAATAGATTAACTCTAATTATATTCTAAGATTTACTACAAGGAGAGAACTATCTATGATAGGGACTAAGGTCCTTTAAATACATAACCATACTCCTAGGAAATCCTCTCTTGTACGTAAGGTACGTGTTATACATAAGGTATATAAGTTCCTCCCATTCCTCTCGTTTAACGCGTAGCACACCATGTGACCTCGCTTACTATTCTTCATTACATGGTTCCACCGGCTCTATCCTAGACCGTGCTATTATTAACTAACTAGCTTCTTCTGACTCTTCCCTAAGTAGTTGTAACATTGTACTTAAGCTGTCCGTAATATAGGAGCTGACCCGGATAAATAAAAGTCTTTTAACTTTTACCTACTAAGGAAGGCTATAGAAGATAGGCTTAATTTGCATAAGGGCACCGACCGCCTATTAATAATAAACCCTAAGGAACAAGGTCTTTATTAGCTGGTTAGATAATTCCGCGATTAGCAACTAGTTATATTAAACTAGAGAAAGGCTGCTCTTTGGCCACCTATAGTCTCTTAGCTAAATAAGTTGATAAGTACCTGTTAAATAATATAAGAGACAGACCCTAAGCTAAAGAAACTCACTAGTTAACTCTGGAGGCTTAATCTTAGAACAGTTAAATTAGTAGGTGTTGCGTCTTTAATGCCGTTCTATAATAAGATTTGCTAAAATCTAATATAGTACACGCAGCTCCTAAACCAAGCATTAGTGCGTTAAGAATAAATAGGTCTATAACCTATAATAAATAATAATGGGCTACTGCTATTATATAGGGGGGCGTTATAAGAGTAATATAAGCCTAACTTAGGAAGGCAAAGAGGACTAGGAAATCTTAGCGCGTACTAGGCATAAGCTAAGACATATTATAGATACGAGGGTCCTTATTATTTTATTAACTAATACCTAATGCTCTAAGAACTAGTTAACTATAGGTTCCTATATATAAATAAGTATAACCAAATCTGTACTAGAATATATAAGCGCCCAGGAAATCTAATTTTGTATTTACCAAGCAATAATAGGATTTAGTTTCTTAAGGACTGGCTAAGGCAGAATGCGAATATTAATCCTAATATAATAGTAATAGTAATAACAATAGGCGTCTAGCTAGCGGTAGCCTTAGTAGAGTTTATAAAAAGTAATGGCGCTAAAAGTAAAGAAGAGCTTAGTAAGTCCTGGGAAGATATATACTAAGTGGAGTTAGTATATATTAACTTAGTAGGAGCAGCAACTTAGTTATAGCCTATAATATAGTTATATAATCTTAGGAAACTATAAGGGGATATTAGAGTAATAAAGCCGCCTCTAAGACCGTCTAGTCCATAACTAGCAATAGTTTAAAATATACAACTAGGAGGACATGTCTAAATCACACTATAATTATAACAACAGGCTCCTTAACCACCGTTAAATAATAATAAGATTAATAAAATAAACTATATTAAATAGCTAAGAAGATAAACAGAATAAGAGACGGACGTAATAATAACTACTAAAGCACCGCAACCAAAGCCAGTTAGGATAATAGATATACTAAAAGGAAATATTTTAAGCCCAACTATAATAGCAGATAAGATCTTATTAAAAACTATTAAAGTTACTATTAGTAACTGCCTTATATATATACCTAAAGTTATAAAGTTATTCTTTAAACCTCTCCTGCTACCCCTTATAGAGCCCTACTAATAAAAGTAAAAGGAAGTTAAAGCATCTATATTATTAGCGCGTTTAACGTTTTACGCTAATTAAACTGGCCTAATAACTGCTAAGGTAAACCAGATTAAATAGGAAGCTAGATTTACCTAGTTTTAAAGATAATATCTAAAAGTAGAAGCATAGATAGGAGACAAAAAGGTTAAATACTTAATTAACTCTAGAGCGGAACTTAACCTTATTAAGGAAAGTGTGGCTCTGCAATACAGACTATTAATATTAAGTTTGCCCCTATAGTTATAAGGCGCATATCTAACGTCTGCCAATAGAACTTAGTTAGAGTTTATTAGATTAGTATATACGGCCCCTATAGTAATAGGTGGCGTCTTAATATCCACAATGTTTATTACTATAGAAGAGATGTTACACAAAGTAATACTTAATAAGCTATAGTTGGTAAGGGCTAGACTAGTAATAAATTAAACCATAATAGGCTAGGTATTTTATATTATTTAATTAGAAGATGGCGGGGTTAAAATAAGGTTCTTAACATTCTATAAAAATGCAATACTCTTTAGACTAGATAAAGGAATTAGTATAAGTAGTAGTTTAGGAAACGTATAACTAATATAACTGCTAGGATTATATCCGGGGTTACTTATAACCCAGTATATTAGGATAAGAAGGATATTAAGGACGGAGAGGAGGGAAATAAGGTGCGATTTTAATAAGGATATTTACTATTTTGGATATCCGCCAGATATGTATAAGAGTATATATATTAGGTCCCGCCGCGCTTGCAACAAGTTCGCAAGAACTCTCAGTCTTTTTGGCCGTATGGCGACGTGGAGGCGGGCCACGTTACAATATGGCTATTAACGGAAAGAAGAACATAATACTAGATGGAGAGAGCTTAATAGTAAAATATTAAAGGAAGTCCTAAAAAAGTATATAGGAGGAAAGTAGAAGCCAGTATTTAAAGCAAAGGTTGGATCCTATATATATTAAATATTAAAGACAACAGATCTATTTATAATATAAATAGAAAGTTATAGAAGCAAGGCCTAATAGAATACTATAAGTATAGCAACTGCGTATAAACAAAAAGCGGATAAAGTCTGTCTGGTTAACTTATCAGTACCAGATAGAATAGTTATAGAAGGTATAATAGAGTGGCAAGAAGTAGCCCTATGTTGGCAAAAGGCGTCTATTTAAGGATTACCTCTTAGTCTATATAATTATTTCCTTAAGCCGCGATATACTAAGCTGGCCTATAGCACATAACTAAAGCTAGAATAATTAGAGCGTATAATTATATAAGACATTTAGCCAAGAGAATAAGAAATCTCTAAGGCCATATTATTTAACTAAGAAGAGGCTCTGGCATAGGAGTTCTCTAAGATAGGTTGTATTAGTAGGGACATAACTCTACCATTAAAGATTAAGACTATGCCGCATAAAGTATAGCAAGTACCGAACTTTCCTATACTAAGGGCCCTGCGAGAAGAGGTAATTAATATAAGAACGACTAGCTTAAGGGACTCTAGAATATTACAAAAGCCTATATAGGAATCTATGGTTTCTTATAAGTAAAAAGGAGTATAAGAAGTACTAACTAATTAATACGGCAATAAATATTAACTAAGTAACTATTAGGGATGCAAATCTGCTACTATATACTAATGAGTTCTCTAAGGAGTTTGTGGGGTATAAGGTTATATCTCTAGTAGACTTCTTCTCTAGCTATAACTAATTAGAGCTAAATATAGAAAGTAGGAACTTAATAGCCTTTATAATACCTCTAGGACTTTTATAATAAATAATAGTACCTATAGGAGGCACGAATTTAGTAGCCTAGTTTGTAAGGATAATTACTAAAATCCTAGAGCAACACATCCTATACTATACCTTACCATTTTTAAATAATATTACAGTAAAAGGACTACAGATAATATATAATAGAGAAAAAAGCCTTCTAGGCGTGCGCAGATATATTCTAGAATATATTATATGGCTAGACAGAGTGCTTGCGGATTTGGAATAAGCTAGGTATACAATCTTAGGTGTAAAGTCTCATTTCTGTAAAAATAAGATTATAGTAGTTGGCTACCGCTATAATAGAAAGGGACAATATCTAAAAGAGTTAAAAGTTACAAAAATTATTTACTAGAGAGACTATGAAGACATTATATCTGCCTAAGTATTCCTAGGAGTTGTTATATATTACTAAATATGGGTAGAAGACTTTGCAATAAAGGTAAAGCTAATCTTCCAATTACTATAAGTAAACGTTCCGTTTATATAGGGCATAGAGCAGATAACTGCTATAAAGACTCTAAAGCATATAATTACTACGGCACCCATATTAGTTTAACTAGATTATAGTAAGGGGGCTAGGCTAATTATTCTTGCTGTTAACAGATGCAAGAATAAATAGGGATGCGGTCTTATATAACTAGATATGCAAGGCTATTACCATCTATATTAATATAAGAGTGGCATCTAGTCTTAAGCGGAGTAGAAATATAATTTAGGAAAGCTTAAGTATTAGGCATTGCTATATATATTAAAGAAGTGTTAAGTATACCTATATGGCGTCCGCTTTACAGTTAAGATAGATATAAATACCTTAGTCGCGTAACTAAATTGTGCTGCTACTAATTTACCAGGAGCCTTAATAATTTGATAGCTAGCATAAATCTAGTTATAGGACTTTAATGTTAGACATATACCAGGGAAGAAGAATAGCCTAGCTAATAGGCTATTATGACGGCCACTAAATAGCGAATAGCCTAATAAACCAGCTAAGGATATTAAAGAATTTATTAACTATAAGCTGAGTACTTTAGAATACATAGCTAGCCCAGTTAAAATGGAGGTGGATCTGCTACTAGAAAACTTATATTTAAAAAAATCTTAGAAGATTATGAAATAGCTAGTGACCTTATAATATCCAGAAGAAATAAATACTAAGGAATTTAAAAGATTTAAATGGCAAGCGCTGAAGTTCCTAGTATGTTATTAACAGCTCTTCCGCTAATAGTTAAAAAAATATACTAATATAGAGGGTAATTAATAATAAGAATACTTAGCGAGAAATTATTAAGAGCCTTTATAATTGGAGTAGACATTATAGATAAGAAGGGACGTATTAGAGAGTCTTAAATTAATATTAGTGGCTAGGGCTATAGGATTAAATATTATAGTATGTTAAGTTATGCCTATAATGCTAGGGGCAGCAGTTAGGATAGGAAGAAGAAGTAATACACCCTATATAGGAGTCTACTTTATGGCAATAAGTAATAGTAGATATTATATTTATGCTAACAACCTATCTTGGATTCTGATACCTGGCTACTACTTAAGAATATGTGTCTGGATAGGTGGAAGCCTAAGCCCTTTAAAAAAAGGATGTAAAAAGTATAGCAAAGTTCCTCTATAAAGACGTTATCTGCAAATAGGGAGTATTTAGACAGCTTTCTATAAATAGTGGCGGAGAAAATACTAATATAACCGCTGCGCTTATAGAGCTCTACAATATTAAAAGGGTTGTGGCTTCCGTATATTACCTATAGGGACAAGGCTTAATAGAGCGAGGGCATAAGCCTATAGTAGATACTTTAGTAAAGATGGATGGCTTATAGCTAGATAATCTCCATACTATTTTGTGGGTAGATAGAATAACTATTAAGCGGCCTATGGGAATAACGCTAGTAAGAGTTATATGTGGATATAAGCATGTCCTTCCCATTAAACTCTACATACCCACTTGGTAAACACTACCTTAGTAAATAGTTTGGACCACTATAGAGCTACTAGCACTTTGTGCAAAGCAGTTTAACTAAAGAGACGCAGATATAAAAGAGGCTATTATGTGTATAAGATAACTAAGGGTAATAAATAAGGAGTACTTTAATAACACCTATTATATTTACTAGGACGGATTTAAGGTTAGAGATATAGTTATGCTCTATAATATGCAGCTTAAGCAAGATTATTCTAGCAGTTATAAGTTAGATCTGAAATGGCTAGGCCTATTTTATATACATAAAAGTTATCTGTATAAAGGATGGTACTTAATTAAGGATCTTAATGGCATGCTATTCCACAACTAAACTTTAGGGAATAGATTAAAGAAGTTCTACTAGTAATAGGTATCTGAAGTCCGCTAGGAAGACTGGCTTAACTAGTTAGGTAGAACTATGCTATAAGAAATGACAGCAGAGCTGGAGTCTAAGGAAGATATAATATAAAAATCTACCTATATTACAACGCTGTGTAGTTTAAGAAGTACGCGTTCTAGAAAGATTATTTAATAGAACTGAGTATAAAATGTTTAATTAGGGGATAGTTAAGTTCTAAAGTGGGGAAAGGGACGTTAATAATAACCGCGCAGCCTATCTGTTTATTTGCTATATTTCCTAAAGCTCTTTCTATTTCTTATTTGCCTTTTAGTTATAGGAATCTAATATATGTTAATAGTAAGGTAAGGGTAAAAGAATGTTTGCATATAAATACCTAGATTCGTTTACTATAAAGATATTAGTTTTGCTTACCACCTTTACTAAACTAATAGCAATTTTCTATACTGGGTATAGAAAATTATAATTGGTCTATTTAGTAGTTAGAACTAGTAGAACTCTATACCGCTACCTAGATTTAGTAGACCATTATAATTAGGAACCCTATTTAGAAATCCACCTTCTTACCCTTAAATCTTAAAGATAGTTATAATTAGCTAAAGCGTAAACTAAACAGAATTAACAATAATATGCTTATTATGTCTTTATTAAGCAGACTATTAGTACTATATAAAGGAGCTAAGCGCCAGATTAGTAACGTCCTTACAGAAGTTAAAGGCTTCGCAGTTAATTAGTGTTACGCAGTACTTGTCTAAATCTATAATGAAATTTTGCTCTCTTAGAAAAACTACATAGATACTGCTAGTATAGTAGTTAATTTTATTAATAATGATAGTGGGCTATAGGCATCTTTAGGAAAGGACGTGTTTATATTAATCTTTAGGGATATCTTTAACATTAGTAAGATGGCTAAAGATTAGAGAAACCGGTGTAATAAAGCTAGAGAAACTATCCAAAAGGCCTAGGGATAAGATATCCTTAACGGACCGTTTAAATACACAGTCTCCTATAACTTCCTCTCCGCCGTCTAAAAGCTCGCAGTCTATCTACTTCCTAAAGTTATAGTAAGAGTTAATAAAGCGCTAGTTAAGAGGCTTGATTATCTAAGACGCGGCATTAAAACTACTACTTAACTATAGCTAGCTAATTTCACGCTCGCGCCTATAAAGTTAGGAAGGGTAATATTAGACCAGGTAGTAAATAAGTATAGTTTAGGGAGACACTTAACTAGCTTCCTTGTTCTAAATAAGGACCTACCGCTAAGAAGTAGGAGATTAATTATAGTAGGACTAGAAGTTACTAATATTGGAATTAGATAAGCAGGAAAGAGCTTAGCTCTTATACTATAAATATATTCATGATATGCTTCTAACATAATAAATCTGTTAGCTTTTTAGCTATTAACACCTATTTAAAGAGGAGGCGTTAGTATTATACTAAGCCCGTCTTAATAAGGATCACCTATATTAGTTAACTTGTCTTTGTCTTTTATAAATAAAAGTATTCTTGTAGCTAGAACGCCTATTAGCTTACCCCCATAGCTACTAGTATCCTCTTTAAGAAGGAATCTAAGGAAAGGGCTAATGGTTACTTACCTAAAAGTAGGAGGGCTAGGAGTAGAATTAATGTTTAATAAAAATATTATTAAGCCTAGAGATAATAAGGAGTATATTAAGAAGACCGCAGATATTATAGTAATACTCTATTTAAAATAAGGGTATAACTGCAAAGATAACATGCCAGCTTATCTTAAAGCGTCTCTAAACCAAACCACTAAAATCAAACCAACTAAGGTTATAAAGCTCTTACGTAGTTAGTATAGGGCAGCTAGTTCTAACCTAGAGATATATAAGGTCTGCTAGATGTATACGCAAGCCATAAAAGGACGTATGGGTTTAGTAATAAAGGGTCTAAACTATACCGCACTGTGCTATAGACTCTGTTTAATACACCATACTTACAATTACCTTAGCACTATAAAGATAGATCCTACTATATACTCCTGGTTTAAAAAAGCTTATAGACCTCTAGTTCCGTCCAACTCCTTAAAACCATATAAGTTTATTTATAATTTAGCACTAAGGTTTTCCTACAATAGAGGGGCTTTGTTTAATTAAATGCTGTTACTAGATAACTAAGGTATATAGCAGCGAGACGGATTCATGGTTTTAAACGTATTTGGATAATAGTGGGATTTTAGCATTTTAGCAATAATTAATAAAGAAATGCATATCATGTATTATTACTTAGACTTATAGTGGGCAGATCTTAAAGCATAAGGATTAACTAAAGGCGATGGATTTGTATATAAGATCTTAGATTAGGACTGGACTACTAAAGATATAGAAAAATACGCAACCGACTAGGTGGCTTAGCTATGTAAAAAAGGAGATATACGCATAACTATGCCACACCTTCCTTATGAGGCGAAAGGACCTTTAACTAGGACCTAGCAAATAATACCACTATGGTTTATTAGCATTTAGTATAATTATAATAACCTTAAGGTTATAGAAGGAGGAACCTGGGTAGAGCTAGTAGATGCTTACCAAGACTTAAAAGCTCCGCCCCGCACACTATCTGAATATGCTAACCTTTACAACACAATCCCATATTGCTTCCCTGCGGCAGTTAAACTTATAGCTGCTAGCGCCTTATCTAACGCCCTTCTGGGTAGATAACAATGGGACTTTCTAGCAGTAATTCAAGATTACAATCTTCTTTTAACTAGTAATTAAAACAAAGTTACGAAATAGATATATTCCTACCGTCTTAAAGCTATTAAAAACTATAAGGATGTGTTTTAGATTATATATGCAGCTAAAATAAAGCGCTTTAACAGCCACTTATACTTTTACTGCATTAATAATAGAATTAACCCTTTAACTGTTGCGGTAGATCTAAATAAAGTGCCCCCTATTATTGTAGAAGGATAGAGTTATATAAAGTTACCTAAAGAGTTATGGGATAGTGTTACGGACGCTTTAAGTACAATATTACGGCTACTTAGAGAAGAGTTAGAAGAAGCTAGTTAGTTAATAAGGGCACGGTCTAGGATGGATCCGGTAGAACCATATAACAAGGAATAGTAACTAAGGTCACGTAATATAATCTATGTGATCTATATAATCTGTAAGATCTATAGTAAAGCAAATAGAGTAGACAAAGCGGATAGAGCAAGGACTTTCTTAAGAGTTAGGATGTGTATTTAAAGGACCACAGTCCCTACCTAGATAGTTCCTTTCTGTATAGTAAATCTTAGAATATAATTAGAGTTAATCTATTAGGCAACCACTCCACACCAGTTATTATCTTGTACTATTATATTATTAACTCATTTAAATATCTACACACCTAGCCCAATAATAAGTCCACCGTAGTTCCTGCTATAAGGCTTCGTTATATATTTACTACCTAGTTACGGTATTAACAAGTCGAATAATATGCCACTAAAAGTACCAGTTACGTTAATACCAACAGCAGCAACCACCTTAGGTACTAGTAGGGACACTAGCATAAGGAACACTGATTCGCAACTAGTTATGGTTAGACAGTTATAGGAAATAGTTAACTAGCTATAGGGCAACAATAAAGTACTTAAAGATAGGATTAATAGCATTAGAGTAGCTAAGGTTAAGTTACCGTCGATTAAGCGATTTTTAGGTAAGAAGTTAAAACTTAAAGGGTTTCTAACATAAATACACTTTAAGGTTATGCAAGAAGAAGCGAAGTTAGTAACAACTATGGATTAAGTAGCGTATATAGGACTGTTCTTAACAGGAAGGGCACTTAAGTGGTTTAAATCTTACCTTACTAAAATCTAGGTTTATAGAATAATAACTACTAACCAAGATATGCGGTATATATTCTTAAGTTAGAACGGGTTTGCAGAAAGACTAATATAGATATTTAAAGACCTAGAAGCAACAACTACAGTAAAAAGAAAACTTCAGAACCTAGTATAACGCACTTTAGTAATTAAGTACATAATATAGTTTTAGATACTCATAACGCAGGTTAAGTAGAACAATAAGGCGCTTATAGCATAGTATAAGCAGGGACTTAAGGCAAAAGTCTAGGACGCAATTATCCTAATAGAAGATGCGGAAAGTCTAAGAGACTTAATAAATTAATTAATAAAGATCAATAATAGGATCTATTAAAGGGAATAAGCTAAGAAAGGGTAAGATAGAGTTCTATAGTTGTATAAGGCGCAGAGTATATATTAACAGACGCAGAGTTATAAACTATGGAATAGGCTGGAGCCAATAGACTTAAGCGGCACCAAAGAATCTAGAAGATAAAGTAAGAAACTATAGAAACCTAAAGGTTAAGGATTAAGTAATTATAGGACTAAGAAGCAAAGGCTAAACTAGGGATCTTATTAATAGAAGACGTTTAGGCGGACTCTATAATAAGAAGAATAGTTTAAAAAAGGAGCTTATATAAATTGCGGAAAATAAGGTTATTTCGCCAAAGACTATAAAGGTAGTTAGAGTAACCACACAGTAAAAGGCACTAGGTTATTAGAGTATAATAATATAGATATAGGGATATTACGCGGGACCAAGGAGTGTTTAATTAAGCACTTCGCGTTTTGTTATAATAACGCATACTAAGTTTATAAGGACGCTAAGTATAGCGCAAGCTATTAGCCATAGGAGCCAAAGTTAAGAGGACTTAAGGGAACTAAAGAGTTAAACAAAGAATAGGATCAACTCTATAAGCTAGATTAAGATATTACAATAATATATAGATAAAGATTAGCAATAATAACAATAGAGTTAAAGTACTTATTAATTAATAGCAATAAGGAAGAAACAGAGGCCAACTAGGGGCATTTAAACCTTAATAACGTAATAAAAGTAGAGACTAAGACTACTATAGAACGCGGTTTAGTAACAGGTATTATAACACCGTTGGATATAGAATCTATCGCTTTATAAAACGGAAGGAGCAATATCTAAAGACAATTAAGTAAGCAGATAACTACTAGTGCTAGCTCACTACTTAATAAAGGCAAAAGGCTATAGGCTTAAGTCTCTTAAGACAAGATACAAGACACTTAAGATTCTTAAAGTAAGATAAAACACACTTAAGAACCCATAACGGATAAAAACCAATAGGAGAGGGTAGTAGCTTAGTTTAGCAATAAACAAATAAGTATAGGACGTAAGTTTAAGAACTATAAGTTTAGGGAATAAATAAAAACGTTAATCCTAGGTAAACATAGTGTTTAGCCTAAAGATTAAAAAGTTAATACAGAGATTAAGAAGTAAGATAACTTTAAAGATTTAACTACAAAACGCAGAAAATAAGAAACTATAGATAAGTTTAGGTAAAGAATTATTATATAGCAAGAGTAAAAGCTAGATAAGAGATTAGCTACGCTAGGATATATAAGGGACAGAGTACCTGTATAAAGGATTACTAATAGGCCTAAGGCAGGGACGCCTAGAGTAAAGTAGTTAGATAAACTAGAATAAGAAGAGGATCTAGGGATTCTAACAAGGTTTAAAGAAAGACATACTAAAGGATGTTATCCCTTAACCCGTCAACTTGGGCACGCAAGCTATCGATAAGAGCCCACCAATCAGATCAGTAGGATCCGGTAGCCGTGCTCAGGAATACAAAATTCAGGGAGTGGCCAAGGCTTCGGGGGGGGGTTTTTCGCCGTCTTATTTTGGGGAATCTTATATTGAGTCTTCTGAACAAGATCTGCATCAATTCTAGCGTGATTAGACGGCATGGCGGTGGTGTATTTGATGGTTGAATTCTACGCGTTGTTCTGATTCTGGTGTTCGCGCACGGGCCTTCCCCTCTGCTCGCCCTGACGGGTCAAGGGATAATACAGTAATAATAAGGTACTTTCTAATAGATAAACTATATATACTAAACCAGTTATATAAAAAGTGGTATAGGTAACAACACAGTAACAAATAGAAAGATTTCTATATATGGTTAGACAAAAAAGTTATCTAAAACTAACCCATTATAGAGAAACATATAAATCACATTAAAGGAGCGTTAATTATAATATTAAGGAACCTAGAAAAGGGATCTAGGGACTAGAGAAGCAAGAGGCAAGTCTTAGTACCCGCAAATAAAAGACTAACAGTTAAATCGGCTAGATAGAGGTTTAAACTTAAAAATAAAGATAAGTTAAGAGTTAACCTAAGTCACTTAGCGTATTATACACTATTATAGATAGCTTATATAGATGACATATGCAATATATATTAAGCACTAAAGGACAAAAACTAGAAGTACCCTATAAGGATATATTAGGTACCAGATAAAAAGAAGTATAAAGACGCTAAGTATATATATAAATAGCACCTAGTGGAAGTACAGAGTTAAGGGGACCTAATACTTTAACTAGGAAGATTCCTTACAGAAGAATACCTAGACAAATAATAGTGGTAGAAGTGCCTAAAGAACACTTATCTATAGTATATAGAGGAAAAGAAATAAACTAAGTATTAGCTAAAGGCGGACTAAGTATAAATAGAATTTAGCAGCTAGCAGTTAGGAAAAGGGGAGGCCTATAGAACTAGAGGGAGCCAGTAGTAGAGCCTTAGACCCTTAAGGGAATTTAAGGTTAATACCTAAATTTACAAGTTAAATGGCAGGATTAGCAGTTTAAAGCATTAGTGGATAGTAGAGCAATAAGAAACTACATATTACCAGCAGTAGTAAAAAGGATAGGGTTACTATATAGACAAAGGGAACACCTATATCTATTTATAACAATTTCAAGAGATCTAATAGCCTATAGAGGAGGTATTATTAATCTTAAAACAAGACCTATTTAGTTAACTATTAAAGGGAGACCAGTTAAAATATCTTTTAATATCCTACTATTAGGGAAGGATAAAGCAATACTAGAAATACCTTAGTTATAGAAATACAATCTAAGGATTAATTAGGTTATAGGCCAGGTTAATATTAAAGATACTTAATAATATAAGATGCGATAGCAAACCAAGTTAGTATAGTACTAAGTCAGAGCAATATACAAAGAGACTAAGCAAGGCTTAAGTTATATAATAAAGAGATACTATAAGTATAGTAAAAGGTTATAGTTACCAGAAAGTAAAAAGCTATTAGAGTATATAGTATAGGACTATAAGATAAAATTGGAACTAGAAATTAGTTTAAAGTTCTTTTTAATCTATAAGCTTACTAAAACCAAGTTAGTGGCGCTTAAGGAGTTTATCTAGGAGAACTTATAGAAGGGATATATTAGACCGTTATAGTTATTAGTAGGATATCTAGTACTGTTTATCCTAAAGAAAAACAAAAAACTTAGAATGTGCATTAACTATAGACAGTTAAATAGCATTACTAGGAAGGATAGATATCCTTTACCCTTAATTAGCAAAATCCAAGATAGGATAGGTAATATAAAGATCTTTATAAAGATAAATCTAAGATAAGCATACTATTAGATTAGAATTAAGGAAGGAGATAAATAAAAGGCAGCCTTTAGGTTAAAGGAAGGACTATACAAACCATTAGTAATACAGTTTGGGCTTATAAACGCACTAGCAATATTTTAGAAACGGATTAATAGTATATTAGAAGAATACCTTAATAAGTTTGTTATAGTATATCTTAATAATATTATTGTCTACTTAATAAGTAAGGAAGAATATAGAGAATATATTAAGTAGGTCTTAAGGAGACTACAGGAAGAAAAAATGCTGGTAGTAATTAAGAAATGCAAGTTCTTTACTAGGAAAACTAATTTTATTAGATTTATTATTAAACTAGGAAACATTAGTATGGACCTAAAGAAAGTTAAAGCTATAATAAGTTAGCAAGAACTAGAAAACGTAACATAGTTAAGATTATTTTTAGGGTTTTATAACTACTATAGGAGGTTTATAGCGCAGTGGTTAAAAAGTATTAAGCTATTTATAAGACTAACTAAAAAGAAGAAACTATAGGTATAGGGAAATAAGTAAAAGAAGTTATTTAAGAAACTTCAGGAGTTATTTACCCAAGAGCTAATCCTTAAAATTTACCAGCCAAAGCTAGAGACGGTTATAGAAATAGATATATTAGACTTTGCACTAGGAGTATATTTACTATAGAAGTATTTAGACACATAGCATCCAGTAGCATACTATAGTTGGAAGATAACACCACTAGAGTTAAACTATAACATCTATAATAAGGAGTTGTTAGGTATAGTTACAGTACTTAAGAAATAAAGAGCATTCTTATAAGGTATAGAGAAACTATTTATAGTTAAGACGGATTATAAGAACCTTATAGGGTTCCTAACAACAAAGAAACTAAACTAAAGATAGGTTAGATAGGCGGAAATGCTTATAGAATATTATTTTAAAATTTAGTATACTAAGGGTATAGATAATGCACAAGCAGACGCTCTAAGTAGAAGAGCTAAACTATAGAACAAAGAAAAGCTATTAGGGGCTTTACTGCAAAAGAATTAAGACGGATTAATTAGGTATAATTATTTAAAGATTACAGCAACTAAAGAAGGTCAAGTTCACAAATTACCTAAGAGTAATTAGATATAAAAGATTTAAGAAGTATAAGCAGAGAATCTAGACTTAGAGTAGTATAAGAATAGGAAAGCAACCTATATTCTAAAAGTAGTAGCAGAAGAGTTTATAAAAGAGTTTTACAAAGGAATAACTTAAGGACATAACGGAGCTATAGGCTTAGTATTAAGACTTTAAAAAAAGTATATTATTTAAGGAATCTAGGGACTAGCGAGACAAGTTATAAAAGAATATCTAGATTATTAGAGAAATAAACTAATAAGGCATAAACCGTATAGAGGGCTATAACCTGTTAAAATACCAGAGAGACCATAGGAGGTTATATTATAGGACTTTATTATTAAGTTACTAAAGTTAAGAGATCCTATTACCGGATAAGATCACAACGCAATCTTAGTAATAGTGGATAAGCTAATAAAGTAGGGATACTTTATAGCATATATAGAAGAAATATCCGTAGAAAACATAGCTAGAATCTATATTAGGGAAGTGTTTATAAGACATAGAGCATTAACAAAGATTATATTAGACAGAGATTTAAGATTTATAACAGCGTTTTAGGAAGTATTCTTAGCAGAATAAGGGGTTTAAGCAGTAATATTAACTATATATTACCCACAGACAGATAGTTAAACGGAAAGACTAAATTAAACACTAGAATAGTATCTAAGGTACTATATTAATCACGCATAAAACAATTAGGTATTGTTATTACTAGTTATACAGTTTATATATAATATAACACCACAGAAAGGGATAGGCATATTACCTTTTAAGGCAAATTACGGGTATAAGCCAAGAATATTGTTATTGCTATAATAAGTAAAGAAAACGAGTAGCATAGCCAAAGAAAGAATAGAAACGTTAATAAATCTTCATAATTACCTTAAGGAGATAGCTAAACTAGTACAGATAAGGATAAAAAAGTACTATAATGCTAAGAGATCTAAGGGACTAGATCTTAAGGAGGGGGATAAAGTATGGCTACTATACAAAAATTTTAAAAGTTGACAACTAAGTAAGAAGTTAGATTACGTTAAACTAGGACTATTTACAGTTAAAGCAAAGATCTTAGAAGTTATATACAGACTTAACTTACCAGAGAAAATAAAGATCTACCCTATACAGCACGTTGCAATACTAGAGCTAGTATACGGGAATATTAAGCTACCAGTCTATAAGGCAGACACGTACAGAGGACAAGAAAAGGACAAATGGTAAGTTTTAAAGATCGTTAGTTATAAGGACGTTAATAATAAAACATGGTATAAAATAAAGTGAATAGGTTACAATAAGACTACCTAGGAGCTACTAGATAATTTAAAAAATGCTATAAGAAAGGTATAGGAGTATTAGAAGAAAACGGGTTAGGCAGTATTAATAAAGAAGGATCGCTAAAGAATGAGTCACCTAAGGGGGACCTAAGAGGAGCACCTACTAACGTATTTGGAGTTATTTCCCTCTCTATTGGAAGAAAATCTATTCTTTTATCACCAAGTTCCTAAAGACCTTATTCTACAAGCTTCTACTCCTTAGAACGGACCTTCTTACGCACCTTCTTAAAATGGATTAACCGAGCGAACGCAGCCAGTTAAGAGTTAAGAGTGCGCTATTAAGTAGTAGCAGCCTCTTGCTTAGCGTCATAAGAACGGCAAAGCTTAGCTAACACTACTAAGAGCTTATCATCGAGTTTTATAGCAGTAGATTAAACCCAGGGCCCTAATAGCAATCAACGAGGGTACTTAAAGGCTATTAAGAGTAATAGAACGCGTATACTTAGCGTTAGAGACGGAATAAATGTCGCAGGACGATTAAATGTTTGCTTTAGTGCACTCTAAGCAGGAAGAGGGTTACTAAGATAAGGGACTCGCCAACGCAACGCAGACTAACCCCTCTTTTATATATTAAGAACACAGAAATAGCATTACTTCACTAAGGGATAGTATTGCAGCGACGGTATAAGACCGGCGAGCTATAGAGGAAGAAGAAGGTACTTTAGGTATAATAAGTAACAATATTAACCAAATTAATCAGACGGACATTACACCTCTAGTGGACAACTTGGAGATATTAGGAATCTTCAAGGACGAAGATAAAGAGGAGGGAGATAGTATTACGGACGCTTTAAGTATAATATTATAGCTACTTAGAGAAGAGTTAGAAGAAGCTAGTTAGTTAATAAGGGCACGGTCTAAGATGAATCCGGTAGAACTATATGACGAGGAATAGTAACCAAGGTTATATAATATAATCTGTATAATCTATATAATCTATAAGATCTATAACAAAGCAAATAAAGCAGACAGAGCGGATGGAGCAAGGACTTTCTTAGGAGTTAGGATGTGTATTTAAAGGACTATAGTCCCTACCTAGATAGTTCCTTTCTGTGTAATAAATCTTAGAATATAATTAGAGTTAATCTGTTAGGCAACCACTCCACACCAGTTGTTATCTTGTACTATTATATTGTTAACTCATTCGAATATCTATACACCTAGCCTAATAACAAGTCCACTGTAGTTCCTGCTATAAGGCTTTGTTATAGATAGAACTAAGCAAATAGAAAGATATAAAAGTATAAAGTTATCTAAAAGCTATCTGTCTAATGTCGCTTGTACTATCCAACTAGGCGGATAAGAGCGGTTTTGTTTAACCAGAATAGAGTCTCCTTGCTTACTATCTTGGGTTTATGGTAAGGGTAAGGAGCGCATACGGTTACCTGCTACGCCTTTATTTTAAAGATAGGGAGTTTTGGAGTTTTGGAGATTGTTAGGGGACAATAACTTAGGCGGAGGAGGTATGTGGTGGGGTAAGTTGGCCCACTATATTTAGCATCTAATTTAGGTATAGTTTCGGGAGAGTATAGGCCTTCTATAGGTATATAGATTAGCCCACGGCCTTAGAGTCTTTAATAAATCGGACAGGCTTAACGGACAGTTTGGGGACATAATATACTCTTTTCTCTTCTTCTTACTGACTGCTTTCCTACTAATTTCTACTAACTAACTATGACTGACCGACCGACAGACCGACAGTACACTAACTTCTTGTCTAGAGAGAGACCTTCCCTCCCACACTAGTAGGTTATATATATATTTAAGGAGCTTAAGCTTAAATTTATTATAATTAGGGATAACTAGGCGGTTCTGATAGTATAAGCGGTCTCTATAGGCATTATATTCACTTAAGGAAATCTTTTTAGAGCGTTTAACGCTATCTTAAATTAGCTTAAGCGTCTTTTAGATAAACTTATTATTTAGATATTTGTTAGCTATAATCTATTTAATTAATTAATTAGTTATTTTAAGGACGTATACCATAAGATCTTTAATAGGGGGATTAAATAGCTTAGGGTGGAGTAGAGTCTAATTACAGTAGGAGTATATTTCTTTTTAAGCTGGTACGTCTTATAAACATTAGGTTAGGGTATTAGGCTTCTAGCCTTATATACCTAGGTAGTATATAATTAAGAATTGGAATTAGAATAGATATTCTAACCAGTGGGCTTAATGGTGGCTTAGCTGTTTTATAGTTGTAAAGTACTATAAGTTTTTATAGTCGCTAAGAACTTTAATTAGAAATCCAGTTTCTTTTAGTTCTGGTTACTATTACTTAAAGCATCTAATAATAGCTAGTAATTCCTTATCGTAGATTTTATAATTATATTTAGCTAGGCTTAGTTATTTTAAGAAGTATGCTATAGGGTATAATACTCCTTCCTTATTATATTAAAACAGAATACCTTTAGTAACGTAATTAGATAAGTCAGCTTCTATAATACTTATTTAGTCTAGGTTAAAGTGTTAGAGCATAGGTATAGTAATAAATATAACCTTTAGGTAAGCAAAGGCCTTCTTATATTCCTTATTAAAGATAAAGGCTTTATCCTTTTAGGTTAAGGCTATAAGGGATAAAACTAAGGCGGAGAAGTTATTAATAAACTATTAGTAGAAGTTGGCGAAGCCTATAAAGGCCTTTATATCCTTAATATTCTTAGGTTCTTACCAGTTTATAATTACTTTAACTTTCTTAGGGTCTATTTATATGCCGTCTATAGAAATAACAAGTCCAAGGTATAGGACTTTTGTTTTATAGAACTTGTATTTATCTATATCTAATTATAGGCTGGCTCTATATAAGGCTTGCAAGACTAGTTTAATATATTTTTGGTATTTAGCCAGATTATTACTATATATTAAGATGTTGTTAATATAAGCAGTATAAAAAACGTCTAAGTATAGGCGTAGGGTATTATTTATAAAGTGTTGGAATAAACTTAGGGCGTTTATAAGGCCAAACAGCATTACTAAGTACTTAAATAATCCGTATTAAGTACAAAATGCAGTAAGCTATTTGTCTCCTTTTGTAATACGGAGATGGTTAAATGCGTAGATAATATTAAGCTTTATATAAAAGCAAGCCTTAATTAATTAGTTTAGTGTTTCTTAAATTAATGGGATTAGGTATTAGTTTTTAATAGTAATAGTATTAAGAGCTTAGTAATCTACGCAGAAGCGCAGACTACTATTAGGTTTCTTAACAAAGATTACTAGTATAGCTATAGGTAAAGAACTTGCTCTAATAAATCCTTTGTCTAGATGTTTGTCTAAGTACTTTTATAGTACTTGGAGTTTATTTTAAGATATCCCGTATAAGGGTCCAAATCTAAGATATTTTCCTTCTTTAACTATAATCTTATAATTATATAGATGGCGTTCTAGTAGCTTATTAGCTTCCTTTTATAAGAATACATCTAGATAATTATAGTACTTTACTAGTACCTTTATGGCGGGGTTAGTATGCTTCTTTAGTGCTAAGGCCTTCTTAATATCGGCTATTATAATAGCAAAGATTATATATTCTAGTTTCCTAGCGAGTTATACTAATAGGGTAGCTCTAATTATGTAGATATCTAAGGTGTTAAGTAAGCTTAGATTATCCTTAGTTTCTTATATAGTTTCTTATTTAGGTTTAGGTTTTTTAAGTATTCTTTTTATAGTAGAATACTAGTTCTTCTGGTACTTTTATATATTAAGCTTAAGCTTAGGCTTCTGCTTAGTTTGGGGTGGTATAGTAATTAGGATTAGTTTATATAGTTTAGTGTAATTTTTAGGTTCTTAGTAGACATTGGTAGAAATCTTATATTGGTGGAATTGGGTAGACTTCTTAGGTATAGAGTAGACATTAGTAGAAATTTTAGACTAGTGGATCCTAGTGGATTTTTTAGATTTTGGTTTAGGGCTTAAGCAGCAAGTTATAAAGTACTTCTGCTTATAATAGGAGGCAGTAAATAGAAGCTTAAGGTTGTCCTAATTAATAGTTACCTTATATAGCTTTATCTAGGGTTGTTTAAGAATTACTAGGTAATCTAGGGTAGTTATAAAGAGTTTTACTAATTCTTTATAGTTTAGGTATTGGAGTCTTAGGGCCGCTATATAAGTAATACAGCCTAGGATAGTGCGTTTACTATTAAATCCAAATACGTTAATGTGCTAGTTAAGGGGTATTAGGGTAAACCTATTATCTTACGCGAAGATCTTATTAATAAATCTTATACTGCTAGCTCCCGTGTTAATTAGGACTTAAGTATTAGCCTATTAACCTTTCTACTAAAGACGGCAGTTAATAGTTATACTACAATCCTAAGAGTTAGGTTTTGTAATATTTAATATATTTAACGAGATCCTGTAATATAGCTATCCTAGAGAGTAACTTAACTCTAAAATATACCTTTTAGTAGTAAACGGGAAGGGGTTCCTATAGAACATTAGTTGTAACTTTGTCCTTATAAGTGGTGCTTACTAGATATAGGGCTAGATCTAGGTAAAGATCGGAAACAGTAACTAGAAGATTGGTGCGGTGAACGGCTACTAGTATTAGCCGTTTGTAAATTTTTGGGACGTAGGCATAGGGACAGAACAGTATTTTAAGATGTAAGCCTTGCTTCCGTATTTAAAGCAGAGGCTTAGTTTAATGCGTCGTTCTTATTTAGAGGACCCTAGTAGGGCGTACTCTAGGGTCCTAAAGTTAATGTCTATAGCGTTAGGGTGCTTATACTGAGAAGATGACTTAGTAGGGACTTATAGGGCTGTTATATTGTATTAAGGAGCGGGCTTTAGTGTTAGATGTAGTATATCGTTATACCGTTTATTAATAACATTTATATAGGCATTAAGGGCTCCTAGTAGGTCTACACCTATTAAAGAGGTTTTTAGTTTGGGGCTTAGGGATTTAATAAGGCTATTAATTAGTGTGGAGTCATTCTAGCCTATTTCCTTTGCGTAGCGGTTGAATTTAGAAAAGTATACTAGGAAGCTTTTCTTTTTTTAAGTTATATAGTTTATCTTCCTTTAAGCGGTAGCTTGATAGTTTAGGTTACTATATATAGCTTTAAGAAGTACAACTAGGCTTTATACTAAGTTCGGCTAGAGAGGTTTAATAAGGTCAGCTGTGTCTCTTCCTAGTTAACTTAAGGCGTAGTAGAGTTGGTTGGCCTTAGTTAGGTAACAGTTAGCATTACTAGTTAGCTTATTCTTAAGCCGGCTTAAAAATAATTAAAGTTCTTATTATTTACTAGTGAATATTAGAGGGTCTAGTAATTTTTAAGATTGTTATGGTATAGTAGATAGATTTACGGGATAAATATCCGTAGCTGGCTTAAGGTTTGCACCTAATAAGCCAGGTCTAGATTTGGTTATTTTTATCTTATTTGTAGGTGGCGTGTTAGCAGCCTCTTAGGCTAGTGTTTGGTCTTAGGTCCCTAACGCGAGTGCCTTAAGGGTGCGGACTTCTTCTTAAAGTGCTATAATTAATTCCTAGTGCCATGCTTCTTATTTAGCTTATTGTTTAGCTATAATAGCCTAGTTCTATGCGAGGGCGTCTATAAAAGACTTCTGTATATTTGCTAATTGTTCTTAAAGTGCGGATATAATGTTAGCGGCCGTTATAGGGGCTTTAAGGTCATTCTGCATTTTGGATTAAGCGGGGCGGGACAGAGTATAAGTTTTTTTTAACGCAATATAGTGTTATGGAGTGAGTATAAGTGACGATAATATGTAGCAAAGTAGATATTATTAAGCTATGTATATAAACTATATAATAAGGTTAAGATGTTGTGTAAGGAAAGGAAGTAAGAAAACGGGAAGAAAGGGGTATATATTAATGACTTGGTTGCTTAGTTAATGCGTATATAGGGTAGAATAGGCTTTGGGTTGTAGTTTTAGCAGAACTTAGCAGAATATAGTAGAGAACGGCAAACTGCCGTAGATTGCCATCACGTGATAGCAAATTACCTCAGATTGCCGTTATGTGCCTTGACTAACTGAGTCGTTAATATAGAGGTTAAGATGGTGGAAATAGGTAGAAACAGGTAGACGTGTATAAGGTGTTACAGAGGTGTCCTATAACAGTTATCGTTCCTAATTTTTACCTAGTTCCAGCCCTATATCTAGTAAGCACTACTTATAAGAATAAAGTTATAACTAATATTCTATAGGAACCCCTTCCCACTTACTACTAAAAGGTGTATTCTAGAGTTAAGTCGCTCTTTAGGATAGCTATATTATAGGATCTTATTAAATATATTAGATATTATAAACCCTAACTTTTAGGATTATAGTATAACTATTAACTACTATCTTTAGTAGAAAGGTTAATAGGCTAATACTTAAGTCCTAATTAATACAGGAGCTAGCGGTATAGGATTTATTAATAGAATCTTTGCGTAAAATAATAGGTTTACCCTAATACCCCTTAACCGGCATATTAATATATTTAGATTTAATAGCAAATGTATTATCTTGGGCTGTATTACTTATATAGCGGCCCTAAAACTCTAATATTTAAACCATAAAGAACTAATTAGGCTTTATGTTACTACCTTAAGTTACTTAGTAATTTTTAGACAACCCTAAATAAAGCTATATAAGGTAACCATTAATTAGGAGAACCTTAAGCTTCTATTTACTGCCTCCCATTATAAACAGAAGTGCCTTATAACTTACTACTTAGACTTAAAACTAGAATCTAAAGAATCTACCAGAATCTACCAGTCTGAAATTTCTACTAATATCCACCCTATACCTAAGAAGTCCACCCAATTCCACTAATATAAGATTTCTACTAATATCCACCAAGAACCTAAAAATAATATATAACTATATAAACTAACTTTAACTACTGCTCCCTAAACCAAGTAGAAGCTTAAGCTTAATATATAAAAGTACTAAAAGAACTAGTATTCTACTATAAAAAAGATACTTAAAAAACCCAAACCTAAATCTAATACTAACTCTATACCTAATACTAAACCTAAACCTAAATAAGAAACTATATAAGAAACTAAGGACAACCTAAGCTTGCTTAATACCTTAAACATCTATATAATTAAAGCTACCCTATTAGCATAACTTACCAGAAAACCTAAGCATATAACCTCCGCTATTATAATAGCCGATATTAAAAGAGCCCTAGCATTAAAGAAGTACACTAACCCTGCCATAAAAGTACCAGTATGCCACTATAAGCATCTAGAAGTATTTTTATAAAAGGAAGCTAATAAGTTAGCAAAGCATTAACTATATAACTACAAGATTATACTTAAAGAAGGAAAACAGCTAGGATTTAGACCCTTATATAGAATGTCCTAAAACAAACTCCAAGTATTGCGGAAGTACTTAAACAAACACCTTAGTAAAGGATTTATTAGAGCAAGCTCCTTGCCTATAACTGTACCTATAATCTTTATTAAGAAACTTAGTAGCGGTCTATGCTTTTATATAGACTACTAAGCTCTTAACACTATTACCATTAAGAATTAGTATCCACTCCTATTAATTTAAGAAATATTAAACCAATTAAGTAAAGCTTGCTACTATATAAAACTTAACCTTATCTACGCATTTAACCACCTCCGTATTATAAAAGGAGATAAATAGCTTACTATATTCCGCACTAAGTATAGACTATTTAAATACTTAGTAACGCTATTTAGCCTTATAAATGCCCTAAGTTTATTCTAGCACTTTATAAATAATACCCTATAACCTTACCTAGACGTTTTCTATACGGCTTATATTAATAATATCTTAGTATATAGCAATAACCTAACTAAATATAAGAAATACGTTAACCTTATTCTAGAAGCTCTATATAGAGCCAGCCTGTAGTTAGATATAAATAAATATAAATTCTATAAAATGGAAGTCCTATACCTTAGACTTATTATTTCTATAAATAGCATATAAATAGACCCAAAGAAGATTAAAGCAATTATAAACTTATAAGAACCTAAGAATATTAAGGACATAAGAGCCTTTATAGGATTTGCTAACTTCTATTAATAGTTTATTAATAACTTCTCTATTCTAATTTTATCCCTTATAGCTCTAACCCAAAAGGATAAAGCCTTTATCTTTAATAAGGAATATAAAAAGGCCTTTACCTATCTAAAAGTTATATTTACTACTATACATATACTTTAATACTTTAACCTAAATTAAAAGAGTATTCAAGTTATAGAAGCTAATTTATCCAACTATATCACTAGAGGCATTCTATCTTAGTATAATAAGGAAGGAGTACTACACCCTATAGCATACTTCTTAAAATAACCAAGTCTAGCTAAATATAACTACAAGATCTACAATAAGGAATTATTGGCTATTATTAGATGTTTTAAATAATAGCAACCTAAACTAAAAGGCGCCGGATTTCCAATTAAGGTCCTTAGTAACTATAAGAATCTACAGTATTTTACAACTATAAAATAGCTAAGTTATTATTAAGCCCGCTAGTTAGAATATCTATCCTATTTCCAATTCTTAATTATATACTACCTAGGCGTTTAAGGTTAAAAACCTAATACCCTAACCTAATATTTATAAGATATACTAGTATAGGAAGAAGCGTGTACCTACTATAATTAAACCCTACTTCGCCCTAAACTATTTAACCCTCCTATTAAAGACATTATAATATACATCCTTTAAATAACTAATTAATTAATTAATTAGATAATAGTTAATAAATACCTAAATAATAAGTTTATTTAAGAGACGCTTAAGCTAATCTAAAATGGTATTGGACGCTCTAAAAAGATTTCTCTAAGTAAATATAAAGCTTATAGAGACTACTTATACTATAGAAACCGCCTAGTTATACCTAACTATAACAAACTTAAGCTCAAGCTCCTTAAACATATATATAACTTACCAGTAGCCAGTTACCTAGGCTAAGAAAAAACCCTAAAACTACTCCAATGGGAATATTATTGGCTAAATATATATAATATAATATAAAGGTATATCTCTAGCTGCCACACCTACTAATAAGCTAAAGCTTTGCATAAGATATATAATAGCTTTCTAAAGCCACTGCCTATTCCAGACCAAAGATAGAAGGATATCTTAATTAACTTTATTATTAAGCTCCCTATAAGTAAAGGCTGTATAAACATTATAGTAGTTATAGACTAACTATTTAAGATAAAATACTTAATTGCCTGCCCTAATATATTAGCGTTTGCTATTGCCCAACTATTCCTAGACTATATATAGAAACTCTATAGACTTCCTAAAACAATTATCTCTAATAAAGGCAGCTAGTTTGTCTCTGCATTCTAGAAAGAACTAACTACTTAACTCTATATTAAAGCACTATTATCTATAGCATACTACCTAAAAACGGACAGTTAAATAAAATGTATAAATGCTATAATAGAACAGTATATTTAGATATACACATTATATTTATAGGACGACTGGATAAACTGGCTTATATTTACTAAGTTTGCTATAAATAACTCCATCTTAAAAACCATAAAGGTCTCCTTATTTCTAGCTAACTACAGCTAGCACCTATAAATAGGTTTAAACCCCTTTAGTAATATTCCTTACCTAGCTTATTATGCCTTATAAGTTATAGAGATAAACAAATTTATAAAGAAGATGGAAGAACTATAAGAGTTCCTTACTAATAAAATAATATAGGCCTAATCTATCTATAAAGCCGCAGCAAATAAGAATTAAACCCTAGTACCGGCCTACTAAATTAGTAACTTTATCTGGCTAAATATAAAAAACCTAAACATAAAATAACCTACTAAGAAATTTAATTAGAAGAATGCTGGCCCTTATAAGGTCTAAAAGGTTGTCTTTTCTTATGCCTACTAACTAAAGCTCCCTAATACAGTTAAAACCCACCCTATATTCTATATGTTAGTCCTCCGCCCTACCGTCCCTATATTAAATGCCCTGTCTAGACAGATTTAGGACCCTCCCCCACCAATTAAAGTGGATAGTAAGGATAAGTACTTTATTAAAAGAGTTAACAATATTAAGTATAATAAATAGAAACGTAAATATATATACCTTATAAAATAGAGAGGCTTTACTAAGCCTATATAGGAACCCGTTAACTCTATAGGACTTATATAAACTACAGAAGACTTTTATAAACTCTACCTAAAATTACTATAGCCCTATCTTGCAGAAGCTTAAGTTTAAAGGGGGGGTATTGTCATGGGACACCTCCGTAATACCTTATATACATCTACCTATTTCCACTAACGTAGTAAGAAGAGACCGACCGCGAAATAGCAATCTAATAGTAATCTATAGTAATCTAATAGCAATCTGCCGCATTCTACTATATTCTACTAAGTCTATTAAATCCTGCTAAGTTCTGCCAGGACTACTACTTAAATCCTATTCTGCTCCGTATATATATTAACCAAGCAACTAAATTCACGATATATACCCTTTCTCCCCATTTCCTTACCTTTTCTCCTTATACAACGTCTTGACTTTATTACACAGTTTATATACGTAGCTTAATAATATCTACTTGGCTATATATTATTGTCGCTTGTACTTACTCCGTAACAGGTTCCTATAGGGGATTAGGCATAAAATCTCTACTTAGGCCTAGTTTCTGTGGGTTTATGTAGTAAAAATTGCTAATTAGATCCTTTATATTTTTAAAGTCTTCCTATAGTTGCTATTTTGGCTAATCTATGTTAAATCCTATATAGATAGCTCTGTAGTAGAGCCGCCGTCCTCTACCTTTGCTAAAGTATTTAGAGTTGATAATTTGTTTAATAGTCCACTCTTTATGGTTCTTGTCTTTATTCTTATCTTGGATTAGTTCTAATAGGGGTTTAGGCTGTATTTTCCCTGGTAAGGGGTTAGGCTATATCCCATAGGTGGCTAGGGTAGGTAGGAGCTCTAGCTTATATACAGCTCCCCTATTAATAACTTATTTAATTAGATAGAGGCTAAGGTTCTTATAATTAAGTGACTTTATAGGCCTCTATATAGAGATATTGCGTATATCTAGCTATACCTAGTCGCTAACACGTATCTCTGGTAGTGGCATTCTATAATAGTTAGTAAAGTAGGCCTGCTTTGCTTAAGCCCAGGCTATTTCTCCCTTATAGTAGTTAAGTAGATTTTTTATATAGTCTATATACTAGTCGGCAAGTAGTATCTTAAGGCGTTTTTTATATAGCAGTTTCTTATTAATAGGTTCTAGTAGCTCTATGCCAGATTAGGGGTAGTCCTATAGTGGTTAAGATATAGTTATTTACTATAAATTTACCTAGTAGAAGGTAATCTACCTAGTTATCTTAACTATAGGCAACTACCTATTATAGGTACGCTTTTATGCTAGTATTAGCATTTTCTGGTTACCTAGCAGTTTTATAGTAAAAGGATATAGATATCTTAATAAAAATGCCAAGGCGTTAGCAGATTCGTCTCTATATATTAGAGTTAAACTATATACCTTAGTTGGATGTAATTAAGTTAGGTAACTTATATAATTAGTAGACTTTGCGAAGGAAGGCGTTAGTAATATTACTAATAGCTACGCCTTTAGTTAGGATGCAGTTGCGATTTTTTATAAGTTAGTATATTATTATAAAGATGTTCTTATAGATATAGCCATATTATTTATAGGGTAGTAGGTTAACAATAAAATCTATAGTAATATCTGCCTATTATTATATAGGTACTAGTAGAGGGTATAGTAGTCCTTAGTACTTTATATTAAAGGCCTTAGCGCGCTTATAGCTATAGTAGGCGCCAATAAAGTATTTAACTAAGTCTATTATTTTAGGCCAGAAGTAGTATTAGCTAAGAAGCTTATAGGTTCCTCCTTTGCCTAGGTGGCTGCTTAATTAGAGGTTGTAGGCTATTTAGATTAGTTGCTGTTATAGATTTTCTAAGTTAGGGATAAATAGGCGGCCTTTATAATAGAGCCTGTTTACTTTTACTTTTAAGGCTGCTATATTAATCTAGCCTAAGCTTTAGAGGTTAGTAGGTAGTATATAGACGCTAGCGGTCTTTATAGTAATAAGTTAATATAGTAATGGGTTAACAGAGGTGTTATATACCATAGTAATAAGTTTATTAATTTTAGAAGGTAACTTTAGTTCTATAGTATAAAGCTAAGGCACAGTTGGCTCTATTATAGGTAGTATGCCTAGGGCTAAATTCTATGCTTTTAGGATTATCTATTATTAGAACTAATTATAGGGGTTATCTTTAGACTAAGGAAGGTCTTATAAGCAATGTGTTAGGCTATTAGGTTTAGTACCTTATACTCCTAGCCTATATACAATTTTAAAATTAAAACTAGAGAGGAACTTATTCTAGCGTATTTAGCGTTAGTTTAGCTATTTTATAGTTATAAAGTATTTAAGGTTATAATGGTCCATAAGGACTTTAGTTAGCTAGTTAGGTTCTACTAAGGAAGGTTCTAATTAAAATTCCTTAAGCGCTTATATAATTATAAGGAGTTCCTTATTATAGATCTTATAGTTATATTCTTATAGTATAAGCTTAGATAAGTAGAATATAACTAAATAGAGGAAACTATTGTCGCCTATTTAGGAAAGGATATCTATATTAATATAGTCTAAGGAGTTAGTCTTAAGATAGAGTTATTGTCCTGATATAAAATAAGCTAAAATAGATGCTTTAATAAAAGCATTTTTAAGGTCTTAGAACGCCTTCTTATATTTAGATATTTAGATAAAATATAGATATATTTTTCTTCCTTTTATAGAAAGGCCCTTTATTTATATTATTACTATAAGTGGTGCTATAATACCTAAGAAGTTATATATAAATTTTTAATAAAAGTTAGTAAAACTAAGGAAGGTTTATATATCCTTAATATAGTTAGGGGTTTACTATTTAGTAATTATATATACCTTCTTAGGGTCTATATAGACACCCTTAGTAATAATAATTAGTCTAAGGTATTTTACTTCTATAACTAAGAATTTATACTTTTTTAAATTAATATAAAGTCCTATATCCCTAAGGCGCTATAGGACCTTTTAAATATGCTTAGTATACTTAGAAGGGTTATTGCTATAAATAAGTATATTGTCTAGGTACGTAGAGTAAAAGTTATTAAGGTAGTCCTATAAGGCATTATTAATATAGCTCTAGAAGCTGCCTAGGCCGTTATATATACTAAAGGGTATAATAGTATATTTAAATTAGCTAAAGCGCAATATAAATGCGGCTTTCTATTTATTGCCTTCCTATATTTAGAGGCGGTTAAAGGCGGCGATAATATTAAGCTTAGTATAGATTTTAGCTTAGTTAAGCCGCTTAAGAGTTTTATATATAAGTAGTACGGGGTATTAATTCTTAATTATAATAGCATTAAGTCCTTTATAGTTAATATAGAATTAAATACCTCCTTTTAGCTTCTTAGTAAAAAGGATAGGGGCAGCTGCTAGGGATATACTAGAATAAATAAATCCTTTATTAAGGTGCTTATTAATATATTTTTTAATAACTAGAAGTTTGTCTTTTAATATTAGGTAGGGTCTTTTATAAGGTAGCGTTTTTCCTTATTTAATATTAATGGTATAGTTATTGGGTTAATATGGGGGGAGTATATCTACGCCCTTTTATAAGCATATATTAATAAAGTTATAATACCTCTTAGGGAGGAGCTTACGGAGTTTCTTATTAGTAAATCCTTTTTTAAGCTTTATAAATTTCTTAAAGTCTAAAGGTAAAAGTCTGTAGAGTTTTATAGGGGCATTATCTTTTAGAAGGCTAACTATATCTATTCTATTACTATAGAGGACGTAGTCCTATTCTTTATTAAGCTTATATAGTTATAATTAGAAGGCTATAGCAACGGTCTAGCCTTTCCTATATACTATGCAGTAGAAGGCCGCAGCGCTTATATAGTGGTAGTTAGTTATAGGTAGAATAATAAGGGGTTTCTTAGGTTGGTATCTTAGGGAGTAAATAGGGGCGGCTAGGCTATGCCCTAGGTAAGTCTCTCCATAGTGTTTAGAGATAAAGGTTACTTCTTTCTTTTTCTAGTTAATAGTAGGGTTGTATTATTTAAGCTAGTTTATTTTAAGGATAATAGGTTAGTTAGTAAGTGGTATAATATAGGCCTAGAGCTTTTCCTAGTGCCCATTTATATCTAGGTAGAGTTGTGCTATATAGGTAATCTTTTATGCAGTATAACTACTATTAGCGAGTTGTAGGGCGCGGGCTTTAGTAAGGGGTATGTTACGGAACCCCACCGTAGGGGCCTCTATAGGAGAGCCCCGTGCTCTCGCGTACACCTCGCGTATAGCTTACGTCAGCTACGCGTAGGTATATTACCTCCTTACACCCTCGATCCTTACGATCGATCGCGTAATGTCTTGTAGACTCCCCAAATACATACGTTCTGTAGCTATTACCCCCGTCCCATAACATTATATTGCGCCTTTTTTATCACTAACGCTTAGCCTATAACCAATTCTACGTCTCTATAATACTATAGGCGCTGCTAGAAGCAGCGTGTCTCCTACCTTATACTTTTAAAGAACTGATAATAGTAAGACAAAATTTCTTATTAGCTACTATATTAAACTTAAAGAATAATCCAATACCTATATTAAACCCACGACGCCAATTAATCCTAGGAGGATTTAATTTACTAACTATAGCCTTAACCCCTAAAGGGAAGCCTAGTGGCTTAAAAGACTATAACAACCTTAATAAGGTAGATATTAACAATGTCTTATCCTTTATTAACTATATAACTACGGACAAATAAGCTAAAGGGCTACTACCTATTAAGATCGAGATACGAGACATTAAGACTTTTTTAAAAATAGTAGTATAAGAACCTAATAAATACTACCACCTTCTACAGAACTACTATTTAAAGCTTATACAAGCTGAGATGCGTACTGCCTAAGATTATAATATTATCCAAGACCTATAAGCTTATAAGGCGCTTGCTGATAATATACGTTAAGAGATTAAAAACAACTTTTATGTGTCTAAACGCGACGTCTAACAATTAAAGAAGGCCGAGATTATACTTATTGCTATAGTTATAGAAAGAGAGGGTATAATTAAATACCTATAAGCTTAGCTTAATAAGCACATTTATAATAATACTAGACACCCCTCTACCGTATATAACGCTACCTAAGTCTCTATGCCCCCAGCAACCTTACCTACCTAAATTACCACCGTAGGGTCTAATATACACTACCCTAATCCCCTAATCTTCTAGGGTAACCGCAAGGAATATAGCCACTAAAAGATATAAGTCCATAAGAAACTAACCTAAAGCGCCTACCTTTTCCCTACAGAAGATACTAAGATTGGCTATATTATTAGGCGAATAAAGGGCATCCTATTTAATAGGCTCTTTGCTTAATAGGAGACTAGCAGTCCCTAGAAGTAGTAGTTTTACTAAAAAGCCCTTAAGGACCTTAACTAAATATACCGCGACTATAACCTAGTAGCCACTAGTTAAGCTAAACTATATGCCCTAAAGATAAGTTCTACTAAATTATTTAACAAGTTTTATGTTAAATTCTAAAAATATACCGGAGCCCTTACCTAAGATAATACCAAAGACTAGGAAGATCTTTTTAAAAAAAGTCACTTATTACCTTAGTTACGCAGCTGCCAGTTATAACTATAATAATATTTATAATATAGTAGCAGCCCTATAGAAGATTAAATAATAGCTAAGCTAGATTGCTACTGCAAACTCCTACCTAAAGACCTCCCTATAGAAGCCCTCCGGACCTACTAAACCACTAACACTTACTACCTTAAGCAATACTACTAGTCCTAATATTAACTTCTCTATACTAACCTTCCTATAGAAGCTACTAGATAGAGAACACGAGCTACTCTAAAAGCTAAAGCGTTGCTATAGATGCTGTTAAAAAGGCTGTTATAGCTATAGCCCAAACTGCCTAATAGCCAGGTTTAGCGGCTGCCGTCTAATACCTAACTTAGTACCTTAAACACTAAATACGTCGCTATATACTACTACTGTACAAGATAAAGACACAGTAACAGTGGTAGAGTTAGATACGGAAACGGAAAACACTAAGTCTTAGCCCTAAGTTATAGGCTAGGACGCCTTAATAATAAGAGGATCTATATATCAGCCTACTTAATAGATAACTCAGTAAAGATAAATAGACGGAAATAGATAGTTTTACCTATAATAGGAATTACTGCTAAAAAATAATATAAAAGTCGTTCTATAATTAATTGCGGAGCTATTAATAAATTTATAGATACAGTGCCAAGACATTAGTCTGTGCACACGCGAGCCAACACCACACGATCGCAATATTGTCACCAAATTCAATCACCCACCACACTACAATGCAACGCTCGTTTGGGACGGAAATTAGTAGAAATCGAAGGCCTGGGGCAGAGCTTTCAGATATACAAAGAGCTGCAATCCTTAGTGCAGTGGAGGCAGGAGAGGACAAGACTAAAATCGCGGCGAGATATCGCGTCAGTCGTCGCGTTATTTACAAGACAATCAATCAATGGAACAACCACCACACGCTCAAATCTCTACCAAGATCCGGACAGCCCGAGAAGCTTACTCGACGCCAGAAGCGTCTACTTCTTCAAATTATACGCAGGAATCCTTAAATCAACTATGCAGCTCTTAAGTGTTAGGCTATAGGGGTTACCGTTAAGCATAAAACTTTGCAACGTCTATTTAAAAAACACCATATTATAAAGTGGCTTGCTAAGAAGAGACCAAAGCTAACGCTAGAGGTAGCTTAATTGAGGCATCTTTAGGCTTAAAAGTATAAGGGATTCCCTTAGAGACATATTAAGTTTTCTAATAAATATTTATATAAACAAGGCTTAGGAAAGAAGCCTATTTAGGTCTTCCAAACGTCTCTACAAAAGTAGAATTACAACTTTATTATAGAGGTGTCCAACGGAAAGAATCTTACATAGATAATTTACGCCATATTTTGATACGATAGCCATTTAGAGTTAATTGCTATAGAAAGGGACGTTTTAGTGCGGAAGGAAGGCTATAGCGCCCAAAGCTATATCTAGGCCTTAGAAGAAGGTCTTATGCCAGTCTATAAGCCTTTAGATATCTACTAAATAGATAACGCTCCAATCCATAAATTAAATCTTATAAAGAAGTGGTTGGAGACGCACGGTGTTTAGACCCTAGATTTTCCTCTATATTTACCCAATCTTAACCCAATTAAGCACCTTTGGCTGGCACTAAAAAAGAAGATTCTTAAGCTTTATCCAGAGCTTAAACAAATGGGATAAAGTAAGGAGGATTTAGAGCGTTTAATTAAGGCGTATAAAGAGGCGTGGTTGGCTATCGATCAAGGCCTTATACAACGGTTAATCAACAGTATGGACCAAAGGCTGGAGGCAGTAAAAAAAGCACATGGCTGGCAGACAAAGTATTAACTATAATTAAATAATCTCATACTGATTTGGCTGCATTTGATTACTACGGCGTTGTGTTACGGACGCTTTAAGTACAATATTACAACTACTTGGAGAAGAGTCGGCGGAAGCTAGTTAGTTAATACAGGCACGGTCTAGGATAGATCCGGTAGAACCATGTAACAAGGAATAGTAACCGAGGTTACATAGTGTTAAACGTATTGACTATATTAAACGGAAGGGACGTTATGTTTAATACAGACAACACGTACCTTACATACAAGAGAGGATTTCTTAGGAGTATGGTTATGTATTTAAAGGACCTCAGTCCCTACCGTAGATGGTTCTCTCCTTATAGTAAATCTCAGAATACAATTAGAGTTAATCTATTAGGCAACCACTCCACCAGTTATTATTACGTTATTATTTTTATCGTACCTATATACCTAGCCTAATAATAGAGCCCACTGTAGTCTAAGCTATAAGGTTCTGTTACACATTCACTACCAAGGTTACGGTATTGGAACAAACTCGAACAATATACCACTAAGAGCAGCACTAGTCACAATGGCGTTGGCAACAGCCACAACCTCAGGGCCAGGAGATACCAGTATAGATAATGGGGATTCTTAAGTGGTTACGCGAGGTTAGTTATAGGAAATAGTTAATCACTTATAAGATAATAATAGGATACTTAAAGAACGCATTAATGGAATCAGAGTAGTAAAGATTAAGTTACCTTCAATCGAACAATTCTTAGGAGAGAAGTTGAAGCTTAAGGGATTTCTTATACAGATGCACTTTAAGGTAGTATAGGAAGGAGCGAAGTTAGCAATATCGTTAGATTAAGTAGCCTATGCAGGATTGTTCCTAATAGGGAGGGTACTTAAGTGGTTTAAGCCGTATCTCATGGAAATATAGGCTAATGGCATAACAACTACTAACTAGAATGTATAGTATATATTTACCAGTTAGAACGGGTTCGTAGAGCAACTAATACAGATATTTAGAGACCCGGAAGCTATAACCACAGTAAAACGAAAGCTTCAGAACTTAGTACAACGCACTTTAGCAATTAAGTATATAACACAGTTTTAAACACTAGCCACACAGGTTAAGTGGAATAATAGGGCGCTTATAGCACAGTATAAATAGGGACTTAAGGCTAAAGTCCAGGACGTAATTATCCTAATAGAAGATGCAGATACTCTAAGAGAGTTAATAGATTAGTTAATAAAGATTAATAATAGGATCTACTAAAGGGAACAAGCTAAAAGAGGGCAAGACAGAGTTCCACAGTTATATAAGGCGCAGAGTACGCAACGATAGATACAGAGTTAAAAACTATAGAATAGCGTAGAGCTAATAGACCTAAGCGGTACTAAAGAAACCTAAAGATAGGAAAAAAAACTATAAAAACCTAAAGGTTAAGAATTAAGTAATCAAAGGACCTAGGAGTAGAGGCTAAACTAAGGATCTTAGTAGCAGAAGATATTTAGGCGGACTCCATAGCAAGAAAAATGGTTTAAAGATAGAGCTTATATAAATTGCGGAAAATAGGGTCATTTCGCTAGAGACTATAGAGGTGGTTAGAGTAACTATGTAGTAAAGGGAACCAGACCAGCAGACGGCACGTATATACAGAGGGATAATAGTGCACTATAAGGAACAAAAGAGTGTTTAATTAACAGTTTTATATATTGTTACAACAACGCATGCCAAATTCATAAGGACGCTAAGTACGGCGTAAGCTATTAGCTATAAAAGCTAGAGTTAAGAGGACTTAAAGGAACTAGAGAGTTAGATAAAGAATAAGATTAACTCTATAAGCTAGATTAAGATATCACAGCAACGTGCGGATAAAGATTAGTAGTAATAACAATAGAGTTGGAGTACTTATTAATTAACAGCGATAAGGAAGAAAAAGAGGCTAACTAAGAGTACTTAAACCTTAATAACGTAACAGAAGTAGAGACTAAGACCATTACCGAATAAGGTTTAGTAACGGGTATTATAATACTATTGGATACAATTTCCATCGCTTCGCAAAATAATAGGAGTAATATTTAGAAGAAACTAAGTAAGCAGATAACTGCTAGTGCTAGCTTATTACTTAATAAAGGCAAAAGGCCACAGGCTTAAGATTCTTATGAAAAGATAAGAGAAGCTTAAGATTTTTAAGACGAGATAAGACACACCTAAGGACCCATAACAGACGAAAACCGGTGGAAAAGGGTAGTAACTTAGTTCAGTGATAAACGAATAAGTATAGAACGCAAGTTTAAGAACTACAAGTTCGGAGAACAAATAAGAACGTTAGCAATTCTAGGTAAATGCAGTATTTAGCCTAAAGATTGAAAAGTTAATACTAGGATTAAAAAGCAAGACAACTATAAAGATCTAGCTATAAGACGCAGAAAACAAGAAACTATAGATAAGTTTAGAACAAGAATTATTACATAGCAAGAGTAAAAGCTAGACAAGAGATTAGCTATACTAGGTTATATAAGGGACAGAGTACCCGTATAAAGAGTTATTAATAGGCCAAGTGTAGGGACACCTAGGGCAAAGTGGTTAGATAAACTAGAATAAGAAGAGGATCTAGATATTCCAACCAGGTTTAAAGAAAGATATACCAAAGAATATCACGATGTAGTGATAACAAGGTACTTTCTAACGGATAGACTATACACACTAAACCAGTTGTACGGAAAGTGGTATAGGTAACAATATAACGATAAATAGGAAGACTTTTATATGTGGCTAGATAAAAAAGTTGTTTAAAACCAACCCATTATAGAGAAACGCATAAGTTACATTAAAGGAGTATTAATTATAACGTTAAGGAACCTAGAAGAGAGGTCTAGGGACTAGAGAAGTAAATAACAAATCTTAGTACCTGCAGCAGAGATACTAGTGGTTAGGTTAACCAGGTATAGGTTTAAACTTAAGGATAAAGATAAACTAAGAGTTAACCTAAAACATGTAGCGTATTATATACTATCGTGGATAGCTTATATAGATAACATGTGCAATATATATAAAGCACCTAAAGATAGGAACCGGAAGTACCTAGTAAGGATATATTAGGCACCAGAGGAAAAGTGGTTTAGGAATGCTAAGTATATATATAGTTAGCACCCAGTAGAAGTACAAGGTTAAGGAGACTTAACACTTTAACTAGAAAGATTCTTTATGGAAGAATGCCTAGATAGATAATAGTAGTGGGAGTGCCCAGAGAACACTTGTCTATAGTATATAGAGGAAAAGAAACAAACTAAGTATTAGCTAAAGTTAGACCAAGTATAGGCAGGATTAAGCAGCTAATAGTTAGAAAAAGGGGAGGCGTATAAAACTAGGGGGAACTAGTATTAGAGCCTTAGACCCTTAAAGAAATTTAAGGATAATACCTAAATTTAAGAGCTAAGTGGCAAGATCAGCAGTTCAAAGCGTTAGTAGATAGTGGAGTAATTAGGAACTATATATTACTAAAGGCAATAGAAAGAATGGGGTTACTATACAGACAGAAGGAACACCTATATCTACTTATAACAATTTTAGGAGATCAGATAGCCTATAAAGGAGGCATTATTAATCTTAAAATAGGACCTATTTAGATAACTATTAAAGGGAAACCAGTTAGAATGTCTTTTAATATCCTACCGTTGGGACAGGATAAGGCGATACTAGGAATGCCTTAGTTATAGGAGTACAATCCAAAGATCAATTAGGTTATAGGTTAAATTAATATTAAAGATACACAATGGTATAAAGTGCGACAATAAACCAAGTTGGTATAGTACCAAGTTAGAGCGATATATAAAGAGACTAAGCAAGGCTTAAGTTATATACCAAAGAGATACCATAAGTATGGCAAAAAGTTATGGTTACTAGAAAGTGAAAAGCTGTTAGAGTATACAGCTTGGGACTATAAGATAGAATTAGAAGAGGGAATAAGTCTAAAGTTCTTTCCAATTTATAAGCTTACTAAAACAGAGTTAGTAGCGCTTAAGGAGTTTATTTAGGAGAACTTATAAAAGGGATATATTAAACCATTATAGTTATTAGTAGGATATCCAGTACTATTTATCCTAAAGAAAAACGGAAAACTTAGGATGTGTATAAACTATAAATAGTTAAACAGTATTACTAGGAAGGATAGGTATCCTTTACCCTTAATTAGTGAAATCTAAGATAGGATAGGTAATATAAAGATCTTTATAAAGATAGACCTGAGGTGGGCGTACCATTAGATTAGGATTAAGGAAGGTGATAAGTGGAAGGCAGCCTTTAGGTTAAAGGAAGGACTATACAAACTATTAGTTATACAATTTGGGCTTATAAACGCACTAGCAACGTTCTAGAAGCAAATTAATAGTGTATTAGGAGAACACCTAGATAAATTTATTATGGTATACCTTAACAATATTATCGTCTACTTAGAAAGTAAGGAAGAGTATAGAGAACACGTTAAGTAGGTCTTAAAGAGACTATAAGAGGAACAGATGCCAGTAGTAATTAAGAAATGCAAGTTCTTCACCTAGAAGACCGATTTTGTTAAATTTATTATTAAACTAGGCCAACTTAGCATAGATCTAAAGAAGATTAAGGCTATAGTGAATTAGTAGGAACTAGAGAACGTTACACAGTTAAGATCGTTTCTAGGGTTTTGCAATTACTGTAGAAGGTTTATAGCGCAATAGTTATAGAATATTAAGCCGTTTACGCAGTTAACGAAGAAAGAAGAACTATGGGCATAGGGAAAGAAGTAATAAGAACTATTTAAGAGAGTTAAAGAGTTATTTACCTAGGAGTTAGTTCTTAAGATCTATTAACTAGGTCTAGAGACGGTTATAGAAATAGATGCATTAGACTTTATACTAGGGGCGTACTTCCTATAGAAATATCAAGATGGATGGCACCCAATAGCATACTATAGTCGGAAGATGACACCACTAGAGTTAAACTATAATATCTACAACAAGGAGTTATTAGGTATAGTTACAGCACTTAAAGAATAGAGAGCATTCTTATAAGGCACAGAGAAACTATTTATGGTTAAGACGGACTATAAGAACCTTATAGGATTCCTAATAATAAAGAAACTTAACTAAAGACAGGTTAGATAGGCGGAAATGCTTATAGAATACCATTTTAAAATTTAGTATACTAAGGGTACAGATAATACACGAGCAGATGCTCTAAGCAGAAAAGCTAAACTATAGAGTAGTAAAAAGCTATTAGGAGCTTTATTACGAAAGGATTAAGACAGATTAATTAGGTATAATTATCCAAAGATCGCAGTAACTAAAGAAAGTCAGATCTATAATTTACTAGAGAGTAATTGGACACAGAAGATCTAAGAGGCGTAGGTAAAGGATCTAGACTTAGAGCAATATAAGAACAGAAAAGCAACGTATATGCCTAGGTCTATTACAGAAGAATTTATTAAGAAATTCTATAAGGGAATAATATAAGGATATAACAGAGCTATAGGCTTAGTGTTAAGGCTTTAAAAGAAGTATATTATTTAAGGAATCTAGGAACTAGCAAGATAAGTTATAAAGGAATATCTAGATTGCTAAAGGAATAAACCAACAAGGCATAAGCTATATAGAGGGCTATAACCTATTAAGACACCAGAGAGACCATGGGAGGTTATATTATGGGACTTTATTATTAAGTTACCAAAGTTAAGAGATTCTATTATAGGACAAGATTATAATGCGATTTTAGTAATAGTGGATAAGCTAACGAAGTGGGGATACTTTATAGCATGCACTAAAGAGATATTAGAAGAAGATGTCGCTAGAATCTATATAAAAGAAGTATTCGCAAGACATAGAGCACTAGATAAGATTATATTGGATAAAGATCTAAGATTTATAGTAGCGTTTTAGGAAGTGTTTCTAGCAGAATAGGGGGTTTGCGCAGCAATATCTACAGCGTATTATCCGCAGACAGACGGATAAACAGAAAGACTAAACTAGACACTAGAGCAGTATTTAAGGCACTATATTAATTACGCATAGAATAATTGGGTATCGTTATTACCAGTTATATAGTTTGTATACAATGCAACACCACAAGAAGGAATGGGGATATTACCATTTAAGGCAAACTACGGATACGAGCTAAGAACATCGTTATCGCTACATTAAGTAAAAAAGACGAGTAGCACAGCTAAGTAGAGAATAGAGACGTTAATAAATCTTTATATAGACCTTAAAGAAATAGCTAAACTAGTACAAGAACAAATAAAAAGGTACTATAATGCTAAGAGATCTAAGGGACCAGATCTTAAGGAGGGAGATAAAGTGTAGCTACTATATAAAAATTTTAAGAGTTAACAACTAAGCAAGAAGTTGGACTATGTTAGACTAGGACCTTTTAAAATTAAGTAAAGAATTTTATTGGTTATATATAAGTTAAACCTACTAGCTAAAATAAAAATCTATCCTATACAGCATATCGCAATACTAGAGCTAGTATACGGGAATGTTAAGCCACTAGTCTATAAGGTAGACACGTATAGAGGATAAAAGGAAGATGAATAGCAAGTTTTAAAGATTATTAGTTATAAGGATGTAGATAACGAAATATAGTATAAAGTAAAGTGGATAGGCTATAATAAGACTACCTAGGAACCACTAAGCAACTTAAGGAACGCTATAGGAAAGGTACGGGAGTATTAGAAGAAAGCAGGTTAGGTAATATTAATAAAGAAGAATCGCCAAAAAATGAGTCACCTAAGGGGGACCTAAGAGGAGCAATTACCGAGCTACTTAGAGTTATTTCCCTTATAGGAAGAGAGCCAATCCTTTTGTTACCCAGCTTAGATAAACCCTATTAAACTAGTTTCCACTCCTTAGAACAAACCTTCTTACGGACACATTTAAGGCGTTAAAGACGAGTATAAGCTAAACGTTAAGCTTTAAGAACGCGTGCGGACTCTTCTAAGGTATATTAAACCTTAAGTAGCGCGGAGGCTAGCTTACCATTAAGCTTTATAGCAGTAGATTAAACACAAAACCCTATAATAAGTTACTTAGGGAACTTAAAGACTATTAAGAGTTATAGGACGCGTATACTTAGCGTTAGAGATAGAGCGAACATTACAGGACAATTAAACATTTGCTTTAGTACACTTAGAGTAAGAGGAGGGTTGTTAAGACAAAGGACTTACTAGCGTAATATAAACCAACCCCTCTTTTGTACACCTTGAGTAAGGAATCGCCATCACTTTACCTAGCAACAGTATGGAGGAAACTGTACGAAGGCGACGCTTAACCTAGGAAAGAGAAGAAGAAGCTTTAGGTATAATAAGTACGGATATTAACTAGAATAATTAAACGGATATTATACCTCTAGTAGACGACTTAGAGATATTAGGAATCTTTAAGGACAAAAATAAAGAGGAGGGAGATAGTGTTATAGACGCTTTAAGTACAATATTACGACTACTTAGAGAAGAGTCGGCGGAAGCTAGTTGGTTAATATAGGCACAGTCTAGGATAGATCTGGTGGAACTATGTAACAAGGAATGGTAACTAAGGTTATATAGTGTTAAACGTATTGACTGTGTTAAATAGAAGGGACGTTACGTTTAATATAGATAACACGTACCTTATATATAAGAGAGGATTTCTTAGGAGTATGGTTATATATTTAAAGGACCTCAGTCCCTACTGTAGATGGTTCTCTCCTTGTAGTGAATCTTAGAATATAATTGGAGTTAATCTATTAGGTAACCACTCCACCAGTTATTATTATGTTGTTGTTTTTGTTATACCTATATACCCAGCCTAATAACAGAGCCCACCGTAGTCTAAGCTACAAGGTTCCGTTACACGTTGTGCGATTGTTTAAAGTCGTGTCAATTTTGGTGAGAATTTGTGTATGCATAGACTAATATCTTGGCACTGTACCTAATTTGTATATACTTATAACCTATCTACCTTACCCCTTACTAAAGCCCACGCCCTATAACTCGCTAACAATAGTTATACCGCATAGAAGATTACCTATATAGCACAACTCTACCTAGATATAAATGGGCACTAGGAAGAGCTGTAGGTTTATATTATACTACTTACTAACTACCCTATTATTTTTAGAATGAACTAGCTTAAATAACACAACCCCGCTATTAACTAAAAAAGAGAGAAGTAACCTTTAACTTTAAATACTATAGAGAGACTTGCCTAAAGTATAGCCTAGCCGCCTCTACCTACTCCCTAAGATATTAACCTAAGGAACCTATTATTACCCTACCCATACATCGGCAAAATATGGTACCCTTTTAATGGCCTCAATGGTTGGTGGTTGACGCAATTGGCGCGCAGTTGAGGTCATTTGGCAACTCGACCGACTAGCCTATGTCGTGTTTTTTTAACACGCAACCTGCCAGTAATCTACGCATTTGGCAACCATAATTATATTTACCTCTTTTATACTAATAACATATTTTAAATAAATAAAAGCTACTTTAAAGCTATTTATAAGGCTAGCAAAATAAATAATA
>Ga0307507_10002005_pt1 | contig 44158 bp, 35 predicted proteins | sample 7_EM_MG_FD_207223 | JGI IMG/M metagenome (GOLD analysis project Ga0307507, IMG submission 207223) | Populus trichocarpa ectomycorrhiza microbial communities from riparian zone in the Pacific Northwest, United States - 7_EM | ecosystem: Host-associated > Plants > Roots > Unclassified | place... | reverse complement strand
TTCTCCACCTCCTTTGTCAAGTCTGCCTTCTGTTTCGTGACCTTCTCTCGAACTTCAGCGATTGTGGGAGTGACGTAGTTGAGGTCTTCGAGGACCTTGAATACCTCCATTTGGGCGTTTATTACTGCGTTCAGTTGGTTTGGTAGCCACTGCTTACATACATTAGCACTGCACAGGGCGCAAGGAAGGCAAGGAAGGAGGGGGGGAGTACTCTAATGATCGGCGACCCCCCGGTCGCCGTCGGGTGAGCAGTCTTCTTTATAATGTACTCGCGCGTGAAATTCCAGTGACGCCAGCGGAAGTCGCGGACTTGATCTAGGGCGTGGAGGTAGAGTGCTTTTTCCCGTTAATCCTGTGGTACTAGAAAATGGGAGGGAGGGAAAAGTACTAGCTGACTCCGCATCCTCAAGCGCAAGCTTCTTGATTCCGACTTGCTCTGCAGAAGACTTCACCCATGATAGGAACTCCATGTGGTTTCCCGGGCGGTACTTGCGGAAGTCTTTCAATATCTCCGTAAGGGGGGACGAGGGCATGGAAATTTGGAGGAGGTTGTCGCTTAGCGGGACCTTTGAAGCAGAGTAAGTCAGCTATCGTAGCGATTTGAGGAGGAGTGAGGGGATCCCTGGTGAGATTAACCATGCTGTCGTTAGCTCCAGATTCACCACGGAAGGAGAGTGGTTTGTTAGAGACACCCTTGTAGATCACGCCGTTGGGGAACATTGATTGTCCGGTTATTCCGAAAATGAACCTTTTTTAAGCGTTGGGGTTAAGCTAGGTTTTCGATGAACTTTTCTTTCAAGGTTTCGGGAAGAAGGGAGGGGGGGAGGGGGGACAATGACGTACGTCCGGAAGTTGCCGTATTCCCCAGGTTTCGAGCGGGACCACATTCCTTCATGCATTGGGGCATATATTAGCGTCATGATTTATCATCCATCGTGTATGTATGAGAATATAGTGGCAACAAACTTTCCAAAACAGAGTTGATCTTCGTCAAGCTGTTCATCACTTCCTTCAATCCGTCTTTGAACAACTGTTTGTCGCCGTGCGCAAGATAGTGTTCCGCTCCTTTAAGAGTGTTCACTGCACCAGCGACGAGTTCGGGACTCTCCTTCACCATGTCAACGTGTGTGAGAACGAACCCCGCCTCGGACGAGGTCCTATCGAGGCCGTTCTCGAACGCGCGGATTGGGGCGATGTTATCGTACGTCAGTCCCAACGTGGGATCCAAAAGACGGTAATTGTAGAGTGCGTAGCTGCCGGCGTACTCCATATATGGTTGGAAACCTGCCAATTAGCCATCTTAACCCCCCCGAAAAATTCATTCCAGGAAATTTACCAGTCCTAAACCCTATTAACAAGAACACTTCAAGAAAGGAAATATATCATATCTCGGAGAAAACTCACAACCTGGCAACCTCCGCCAACGGCAGACTAATATTCTCCGGCAGCACACTCCTCCCGAGCCCGTAACTCCCGCTCTTCAGCATATTGTGATGGCAGGGCTCGAGCAAATACGAACTCGCCAGGAAGCTATAGTCTCGGTATAGCGCTGTTAGCATGGCTTGGTCGTTCGCGAACTTGCCTACGTGCTCGACAAGGTTCGGAAATTCCTGCTCGACGACCTCGCCGAGGCGGCCTTCTGCCAGGAGGCCAGGTTCGCCTGTGGCGGTCTTTATAGGGCTGCGGTGAAGGAGGGTATCTAGGGCTGCAAATTCGGCGGGAAGTTCGGTGATGGGCTCCTGGGTTGGTCATGTTAGGGTGGGTGTAGATAGGAAGGAGGGGAGGAGGAGGAGGAGGGGTACTTACGTCCCTAGGGAGAAATCCTCTAGTGGTGCTCACCATGAAAGCTGGTAGTGTCTTGTCATCCTTCCTAGTATCGTCGAGGACGTGGAATGGCTGGAGGGTTGGAGTTGGAGCCATAGTTGGTTAAAAGATATTGATACGTAGATGTCGATTAACTTCAAATGAGAAGCCTACTATGATAATATTATAGAATCACTGTATCCAGAATCACATCGTAGGGGGGCAAAGGGCTACCAATTTATACGTAGCATTTCCTATCATACGTCAAGTGCTGCTCGCCTACTGGCACCCTACCTATGATACCTACTGTGCTTCCCCTATCAACAAACAACCCTAATCTCTAGCCCAAGTTCAATTTTATCTTTATCTTTTACAGAAGGTGGAGCTAGGCACCTTGCCTCGTGCCAACCACGTCAGGCCTCTGTATAGTACTAGTATGGTAGGTGGTGTTCGTGACACCGGCTACCATCGGAATATTTCTTCCGGCCTACATTTTTGATAACCCGGCCAACATTTGTGCCTGAGAGTCCTCTCACTCACTCACAGCGATGAATTTCTGTTACCCAACCGGAATATGAAAATGTCCGGGGTTTTGCCTTTTGTTCATTTTCTAGGGGCTTTTGCTTCGCCGGTCGGTCAGGTATGTCATATTTTCACGACAACCTCTATCTTTCTCTTCTCTTCTTAATTTATTTCTTCCGTTTGATATTAAAGCGCGAACTTTGCCTATTCACACATGAGGTAGTCTAGGATTCTTTATCACTGGCATGGTTACTGTTTCATGAAGTCCTTAGTCCTAGCAAAGGCGTTCGGGAGTATCGCGCACCCAGGGCTAGAGAAACAGCGGTTACTATTGCTTTCACACAAGCACTTTGTCTAATCTGTCATCTGCAAAATACCGGTAATTCTCGTATTCTTTCAATTCACTATCCGAGTACCGGTATTCGGAGACGGGGCAACTACTAGCTGTCCGGATACTAAAAAAAATCGCTAGTACCCTCGAATAGGCAACGACGACAAGCGTCTTGGCAAGATAAAACACTAGCGACCCCTACAACAATGATAAGGCCCCACCATGCATTCTGAACCCGAAAGCATGTTGTACCGCAGATTGGGGCCAGATACCCCGTGGATAAAAGCGGTCGGCTGAGGAATTTTCCATCGTTATCGGTCATATCTCCTTCCCCAGCTCTTGCGCTCCCCGGAAGACATCGGGATGAAAGTTCGCTCAAGAGGGATCTTGCAGATGTGGCTTGATATTCAGGCACATGTGGAGTGTGGACTGCGCACCCGGGGGGGGGGGCGGTTATGTTAGAGAATTACAGCAATGTTTAACCCTTCTGCATCTCCTGCAGCCACATCTCAACAACTGCTATAGCCCAAGAAGCGATAGAGGGGAAGTGTGTAACCCCCCCTTACTATACAGTGGCTTGCGTGCAAATATTGAATCCGTCGTGGAAAAATAGTCTAGTTGACAGCTCTCAGCCGATCAAAAAAATCAAAGTAGGGAGGTTACACCTCCCCCTCCACGGCTTCTGGCGCCATAGCTAAATTACCACCTTCAATAATTCAGCTGATTAGTTTTTTGTACTAGGTACATGTGATGCATTGGCTGAGGGGAGTCTCGAAACATGCCAAAATATGCAGCAGTAGTCGCAGCAGTCGCATTGTCCCTAATAGAGTGCACATTAATTACCCCAGTAGACAGAAGCACCTACTCCTTGAGGTCTGTTATGATCTCTGGTGCTCTTCTCCAGCTGTATAGTACCGGTACCGCAGCAGCCGCTTGATCAGTCTAAGAAGTGGCTGCATTGCCCCTCTATTTCTCAGGCATCGTGGGACCATTTGACATTGTATTTCTCAGGGCTTCCGAGCACAGCTGTGGGGACTTTGAACTGAACCTGCCCGAGATCCCTTAATATAAAAAACTTAACTTCAAATCTAAGGCGTTAATGCTTAGGTCTCGTTCGTCAATATCGTTCATGGCGTTACACCACAAAGCTAACGAAGTGGCGAGCTTAGAGTGTCTGGTATCATTTATCCTGCTAGATTAGCAATTGGGGTCGAAGCCTTCCTGTTGACCCAAGTATTTCTTAACCGATGTTGCCCCAGAGGCGCAGTGAGATATTGTCGGAAGATGTGCAATTTAGGCGCCGGGAGGTACCGCAAGTTCTCGCATAAGCCGGATCGGGGCTGGGGATCGCTAAGAGAAAGATAGAGTGAGCGAGCCAACCAGATTTTCGTGGAGACTGGGAATTCACCACACTTTCCTGTGCTGTCTGAAGCAGCCGGATTTGTAGCTAAGCAAACTAGGGCTAGATTTGGTAAATGTTAGCCGAACTTGGTCAGAAAATCGGATATTTAGTCTATTTAGTGCTTAAATGACTCAGCGTTCTTGGTAAGATAAAATATTCTCAGCAAAGCACCAGACAGTCCGGGACAAGCTTAGCACGTCTAGCTACAAATTGGCTGTTCCAGACCGCTCAAAGGAAAAGGTGAATTTGCCACACTGTAAAGAAGCGAAGAAAAACCACTTGGCAGAACTGTCTTGCTGGTGGACTAGCGCCAACCAGAATCACACAGACTTACGGTGTTGTAGCCTATCAGCGCCGCGTTTATCAGCCCTATGGACTAATAGTGCACTTGCCTGCAACAACGGAGCAACGAACAGCAGGACTGCTTCGCCGGACAGCAAAAATGTCTAAGACAACCCTGCAGGTTGGAGAAATCTACATCCCTTTAAAAACACTAGCTACATATTTCTCCGCCTCCCTCTAAAAGGACTTATTGTGTATGTAATATTTGTGAAGTAAGCTGAGGTCCGAATGTTGGCTCAAAGTTGGCCCCGTAAAATCTCTTGAAATCCACTATTAGATCGCCGGCGGAAATCAGCCCCTCAGCCGAGGATAGGTTTATCTTGACAAGCTAACAGAATTGCGAATACCAATTAATGGGATCCAACAGGTCCTGATGGCTGATCTTATACTGTGCCAGGAAAAAGCCAATCTTTCTGGGAGCTCTTGTCTCTGAATCCTAAGGCTATAGGGTAGACTGAGATAGACAGCAGATTTCAGGAGATTTTGCGGTATGCTAGTAAGTGTGTTGGGAGGTATTAAGTGGGTCAGGGCACGAAAGAACTGCTTCTATGTGCACAATGTTCCACTTCATAAACTTATGGATGGCTCCTTACTAGAGCAGTAAATTCAGTGGCTAGCATGATTCGGCGGTCGACACCAGAGTGTTCGGCTAACCTCGAGCAAGTCAAATCCCTAGCTGAATACCATATCAAAGTCGTATTTGGAAAAAAGAATAATTGTTTCCATAGCGGATACCATTCCGGTTGTATGGTACATACAACTTGATCTCTATGGTTTGACGATAATAAACAGTTGTGCAAAGCGTTTGCAGCACAGTAAAACATGTAATCGGCTGCCTCAGACGACTAAAAATGCGGAGTGGAATGTCGAGCAAAACACGTAATAAGACGTTAGAAGCTCGAATACCGTAAGAACTCGAATAATCGGACCATGTGCTATGTAGTCAAAATTTCCTCCTCTGGAAAAAGGGGCGAAAAACACACCAAAAACCTGCCCCCACCAGACAAAAGAAAAAGAAAAAAACACCAGACCTTACTAGGAGAGGCAAGTCCAACGTCCCAGCACATGGTCCGATTATTCGAGTTCTTACGGTAGTCTGCTGGCACACTCAATGGTGACACAGAAAGGTCCTGTCCATCAAGGGATAGTATATAGCATAATCCTTGGGAAATATCTTAGCTGTGCTCACAGAAACCTGAGGAATCGGGGATTCACCACAAAAGTTTCTCTGATGCTCTCTGCGAGCAGATCTCCGCATCCCAAGGGCAGCTGGCCAGTAGCTTCCATGACATATCCGCCAACAACTGGCCCAGCGGCAGTTCTACATCTGTATCCTGTAACTGCCCAGCCTACATGCTTTCTCAGAAACCGTCTTAGCCTTGCGCAGGTTTCCATATCTTGATAAGAAGGTCCCCAAGTGACCCTAAAATTACGATATACGACTCTGTATTGAGTTGTGCATGTGATATGAATGATAGGAATGTAATCGTTGGCACTAACGGAGGTTTCCGGGGTCGGGAACGGTGCGGGAGCGCCGGAGGTCCGGGGTAACGTTATCCATGGCGTGTGGCTGAGGGTCGCAGTATTCTCGGGAGCGTTGGTGATTGTTGCTGCTATGGGAGTTTTTGCGTTAAAGGCTGGGTTGGCGTAGTGTTGAGGGGTTAAACTTGCTGCTAGTTGCATCTGGCTGTGAAGGTCTAATTTCACCATCTTTACCACAAGCCCATCCGACTGGCACTTTGCAGACCCAAGTTAGGTCTGTACACAGAAAACCACAGGTTAGTGCAAATGTTGAATTCGATACACAAGTGGAATGGAATATTTAACCCGTTTCTAGTTGACATAATTCGGCTGGCACCTCGCAAAACTTTTGTTCCTTAGCCGGAAGGCAACATACGAGGAGAATGTTAGTTAGGATTAGCCAGCTGAACGGCTGAATGAAACCGTAAGTAACCATCGTGATGGGATAGGGCGAGTGGCCGACACAAGTTGGTATTGAAAAGTGCAGTTCTGGGTTATCCGCCCCTAGGTTCGCATAGGATACTTATGTGCTGACGAGGCAGGTGGAGGAAAAACAGTCCCACACCCACGAACTCCCCACACACAACAGTCGCCTCCACAGCCCTAGCCAATGCTAACTATAGCTATCATACCCACAAACGTGCGGTTATCAACAAAAAAAAGTCTAAATCTAATTTTACCTCCACAGTATAGTATTCGGAGGTTCTCCTCTCGGGAAAGGGGTTTTCACGGTGTTTTGCACCGTGGCGCGTCCCCATACCTACAGTCCACGGTAATGTCGTGTTAAAGAATTCGTTACCTAGAATAACAGGAATATTCTGCCCTGCTAACATGGGATTGGGGTAACTTCAAGCTCAATTGGAGCAATAAGAATTTTTAAAGTAAATACTAAACTATTTGGGATTATCTGTTAGATCTCTGTCTGGGCCAATGAAGGATAGGCCCAGCTCTCAATAGCTGGCCGCTCTAATTTTCAGAACATCTTCCAAGAAAAATAGGGCCAAAAGTGGTTTAAGACTGAATTGGTGAGATTGCCATGAGGGGGTCTTGATTCTATGCCTTTTTGTGGGTCAATCGCCAACACTTGAGCAACCGGCGCCTTCACATCATATCACTCGGGAAAAGTACTCGGATGAGAAATCCGCGGTCGGGTGAGAACTTCGCAGTCAACAGCCAGCCTAAAGCTAATTTAAGAGTGCATTTGAGCACTATAATCCAGGTGAGAAGCTGTGATGACAGAGATGTAGTACCTGATGATCCCATAGGATACAGTGGCCTAGAGTGGGATATTTTGTATTCTAGCGGTAAGGCTCGCCAGGATTATATATTTAGCATTATATACCCTCCAATAGCGCCTCTCAAATCGTAAAAAGCGGATCTGCGGATGTTGTGGATATGCTTCAATCTCGTATATCGCCTTATACACTAAGCCCCCGATGATGGTACAACAAGCCCCAGTGAAACACCGCTTGGACTTGGTAACATGTGTTGATCCGAGGCTACTCAGTTCTTGACAAAACGAGGCGCCATAGGTTGGTCTTTTCAGACCAAACATTCCATCCATTGTGTCCTGTCAGCGAGAAGCATGCAAAGCCTGAGCAGAATATCGGTGGGGTATTATAGATGGAGAAGGACTGAAGGAGCGTTGACTTCTGTGTCCCCTTGCTATGTCTAGTGTGAAAAATCCTGATCTGCGAACCCTAAAAGCTCCAGACGTCGACAATGAAAGTGCTGCGCCAATTCCGGTAGTTTGATGTGATTGCAGGCACATGTTCAGCTGGTTGGCAATGCAGCGGAGCCGGGTTTATCGTCGAGGATTCTTTGCTTCATAATGTTATCAGACTTCCTCGTACCCTATTTAGGAAGTTAGTAACACCAAAAGGCGTGGCAGGGTCCAACGGTTGCCAAGACAAAAAAAGCATCGGGCGTTAGACAGCATCCAACGAAACACCCAATGGCCAAGATTCTTTATTTCCATCTACGCTTTTGGTGGGGTGGAATTATTTCTCTATCGGATACCGAGATTAGTTTGTCCGGATACAGATTTCGATTTTGCAATACTCCGATTCTAAAGCAGGTTTCTGCGGTTTTGACGTCAGATAGTTGCATCAGCGGCTCCGATAGCTGAGCCTCAACTCAGAGTCACGCTTAGTGAGAATATAGTGACTTTCTTTTTACAAGAAGTGTAATTGTTTCCCTATTTCCCAACAATATTGGTAGTAATAGTGACAGCAGTAGTGATCTCATTCTAATTGAGGCAGTGGCGGGTTTTGAGCGACAGGAAGCGAGCTGTGGACATGTTGCACTTTTGTTAAGAGTCTTTCATCGTCAGGTGCAACCAGAGGGGCACACTTGCTACTCGTAATTTGGTTCGGGGTTCTCCTTGGTTGGATAGCTCGGGAGCAGCCGATCGACAATTGGGCCGCATAAGCCATTCGGCTAATAGAGACTTTGCAAAAATACTCTAGATGTCAGGCAAATGTGGCTCTGGACCAACTAGATTGCTAGGATTTGGATTTAGATGCGAAACCGCAAAGTCCCTAATGCCCTGGAGATATGCTGCCGCGGAATGTCTTAATAGGACAACAACTGATACTTCTGAGGGGCCCAGTGGTAAAAGTGTTTAATCTGGAGATCCGCTCCAAAGAGCGGTTACACTGCAGCGGCCGCGATCTATAAGCGACTGATCAAATATGGAGTAAGCGAATTTCTTGGCAACAGTCATACGAGGCTGGGCTGCTCTCCCTGGAAAGTTCGCGTAAGGCAGACGGGCCAAAGTCCTTGAGCGAGAAAGTTGAAGAAACACATTCGCGAAAGGTAGGCTTGCCCTGTCTACCTGATGTATTATATCACTGTGCTACTGTACCAACCACACGGTCTTAACCCTACTCATGACGAAGCCGGGTGGATGACGAACAGGGACATTTGGTGGGCAAAAAACGAAATCGCCAAGGTTAGGGCTGCAAAAAATTATTTGCAATTGATCCCTATTCGTCACTGGCCTAGTTTCGCTATGGGTACGGTGGAGACTGTACTTGCGTCGAGCGAGTGTGTCAGGCACGAGCTCCGGAGAAGCACAGGAGCTAGTATGCGTTTCAAGTGGGCGTGGGGTGATAAGTCCCCGCTTGTTTATTAGTACCGTATCCATCATCGCTCCTGATGAACACAAGCAGAAAAATACCGACCCCAAGGTGAATTGTAGTACCGTTTCGTAGGGCTAGGAGCACTACTGTGTAGGTTGCATATTTCTTGGTTTTTGGGAGCGCACGGCTCCGATCACTGGGGGTTGGGCCCTGCAAAAATATCGAGACTTGAGTGCCCTATGACTGAACTTCAGCAAGATCGCGAAGGCATCAGTCCCCACGCCGGAAATATGTCTAATGAAAACTAAAAAACTTTTGTCAAGTGAGTTCGGTGCCTGGAACAGATCTTGAGGAGCCGAGGGAATAGTACGAAGAGGCTCATCATCTTTTTTGTTCATACCAGAGGCGCCTAATTTAGTTTAGGTGGGGGGGGCAAGCTGTTTTAAAATTCTATCCACTTTCGTTGCATTTGGGCTTCCTCTTCGTTCAACACCAATGCCTTTCTGGCGGGAAATTTCATACGAGAGTTAGCTAAGGTAGTACGAATTTACGTACGATGGGTAATTCCTATAGCATATTTGACTGGAGTACCGTACCGTGTGTCGTTGGGATCGGCTCCCGGCCGCTTGACTAAGGCCAAGGGGGTAGCCTTGGAATGTGATCAAGATCGATACCCGTGTGTTTCCGGGGGGACATTTTTGTAACGAAGCTTCGCTTGAAACAACCTCAACGACCATCGTTGGTTTTTTAAGACACAGTTTCTACCTTTCTCTATAGAGAGGAGCGTTCGGTAGAGCCGGATGGCCACCGGCCGATAGCATGACACCTTGATGAGGTATGCCGGTTCGGAGAAGCTGCAAGGCAAACTCGCCTGTTGTGTCAACTGATGAGAAATTAAGATGCATAGATTCCGGCCATAGTGGATAGGTGGCGGCTATATCGGGCATTACACGGGTCTATTGCCCATATTTCCTACCTAAGGCTACTATACTATGAGTCTTTCGAGTCCAGAACTTAAAGTTGGCCCCTCGAAATTAAACAAAGAATGCAGTGGACGTAGGTTTCTCGGCACGGCACAGATGTTGCGAGTGAGAAAAGGTGGATGTGTTGGTGTCGATCGAGTGCCGCGGTAATTGGATCCGGCTAGGATGATACGGTACCGATACCACGTATTCAGTAAGAGATTTCCAGGGGTTTGGGTGAAACCCTAAATTGTTTAAGCCACGTGCTGGAGATGCTTGCGGGTCCGATAGTCCACTGTTTCTATTGGCGGGGGGAATCTCATCAAGCGTCTAGCAGCAAACACTTCCAGCTCCAGCTTGAGAGTAGGTTTGCTAATGGCTCTCGTTTTCTCGCTCTGTGCCGGAGCCGAATCCCGCAAACTTCCTCTATCCCCCCCAGGGCGAAGTAGACCTCTCCTTAGGAGAGACTTGGGAATTTCCACGAGAATTTTTCTGCCCATGATGGCCACAAGTACTAGCACTAAGGATATGCCATTATTTATTCTTTTCGCTATTATTGCCATTGGTAACGTGGCCTGTGTCTCACAGTAGTATACGCTCCGCCTTTTGTACCTGCATATTGGACTTCTCAGAGTGGTCGGCTGTGCATCTGCAGGTTGCATGTAACTCAAGTCGCAGTGGTGGTAGGGCTGGGATGTGGGGGAGAGGAAAAAGAAGGAATTTCGCAACGAGTGAGCGGCTACATACTCTACAGCTTACAGACGCAACGAGAAAATACTCAGCAATCGCAGGACCTAGCCAGGGAAAGTGTCGTGATCTTGATTTGGGCACTAGCCTCTAGTAGATTATGAGGCGGTGGTTCAGCGTGATATCGGAATGGTGAGCATCAAGATAGTAAGATCATAAGTCTTGATTCTGACGACCTCTGAGCTTTTCGCTGAGCAAGCTTTGCCGATGGTAAGTCTCAGAAGAAGCCGCGGCACAACTACCGGTGACAATATTCAGCAGTGCTTCTAGGTGTATCGAGTCTTTCGCTGAAATGCGAGACTATTGTGAATGGGCCTGTGGCAGGAGGTTGATAAAACTTTGATGGTGTGAATAGGGTGGGTTGGGCCCAGACCGTCGCGACATCCTTTTTCGCCGATAACAACGGCCCATGTCGACATGATCTAATCTGACTGCGACAACTGGGCCGAGGGGGTGAGAAACCGGATTAAATCACTCGGAAAAAAGCTGTTCCCGACAGCTGCGGTAACTTCTTGAGCTCGCGATAGTCTAGCTGCCATAGATTATCAAGGCGATACCGGTATTCCAGAGCGGAGGGGCCGAAATAGTTTAGGGAGATGTGGTCCGCTGGAATGTTAATTTCCCTGATGGGGGCATTGTCCTTTAGTCACACCATTACAATACTAGGAATAAACCCGAAGATTTATTGCTTAAAACAGGTTGTTATGGGTATTATGCTGGTTTATCCTACTGCTTATGGAGAATAATGGGCTAGTGCCGGCGCATGCCCGTAGGAAGCCTTGAGAAATTCGCCTCACCTAAAATTGCAAACAGCGCTAGACCATTTCCAGTCAAGCCCCCAGAGCTTCAAGCTGAGTTGAAGCAACCTCCCCCCACCCCAACCCACCAACTCCACCCTTGCAACGAAACCGCCTCTGGCTCGGGAAACAAGTTACTTGGGCACTTCTCCTGGTACCTTGCAGAAGAGATGAGATCGTTTCTCTCCACGCGAGAAAGAAGCATGGAGCAGTTTCCATCCTGGTTCGCGGGTGCTTTCCAGCCCAGTCTGACCCAGGCCTCTGGCATTTCTTTTCGCACAGAGAGCTGAGACCACCCGTAGCTGACAGCTGAGCATTACCATGCTCCAGCCAACCATTGGCGACTACTAGCACAGTGGAAAAATCCCCATCGGCTCTCTTCCTTGCAGCCTATGCATGTCCTACCACCCAATCACTTTTCGCGCTCTGCACTTGCCCGCCCGCTTCTTTGCGGGACGGGGTGTTGACATAGAGACCACTAGGGCGCAACGTGACTGCAGCGGGCTTTTCTCTTCCCCCCCCCCCTCCTTCTCACTCCATCGCTCTGGCCTGGCCTCCCTACGTCCCTACGTCCCTACCTCCCTACACAACCAAACTAGCCCTGGGAAACTGATGACTGCTATCTAGAGTCTACGATGACTACATTGCGATCTTTTGTGAGGTGGGCTGTGCGAGCTCGGGACCTAGCACCGCAACCTGTTGTGGATCTCGCAGGTGCATGTCTATTCGGATCATTCAGTGCACGTTCCACATTCCAAGACCGATCTCCCTACTGTGCCGAGCTCTTGAAGTGGCTCTTTGGCGTATATAATACTCGGGGGTTCGCCGCCATTATGTTTGCTCCATACTTCGCCGCACACCAATCTACATTCGCTCCATTCGACAAGCATTTAGCTTCTATACCTTCATATCTCTTCGATTCATTCATTCGTTGTTAGCCATACAATTTCTACTTCTACTTTTTCACCCTCGGGTTTTTGATTCTCTTTTCTTTCAAGAATCGCATACATCGAGCAATACCCCGAGCAAATATCCAATTGCAATCGCCCACAATCAGTGACCCTTTTACCCATTATTCAACCCAATTTTTATCTTCTTTAAACTTCAAACCCTTTTTTTAAACACCCTTCAAGATGTGCATGAGAGTTGTCGAACGCTATGCTGTGTGCAAGTGCGTCTACTACACTCACGGTATCGATCAGTGCTCTGCATATGGTCGCCGCGGTCACGCCGTTCAGGACAAGACTGTGCTTGTCGGTCATACCTGTCCCAATCATTCAAACGCCAATTGGGCTACCGGCCCCTCTCCAAACTTTGGAGGTTTCCCGGGGAGCGACAATACTGGCGGCCTGGGAGAATTCGGCCGCTACCACGCTCATAGGCGATAAATCTACATCTAATTCGATAAGTCATCCGGCGGTCTTGCTGGGAAGGGTCCTCGCAACTGAATATTCCCGAGTTGGAATTTAGGAATACGGAGGCGAATCAAAAATGGAGGAGGAATGATAGTGTCTGGGGATGTGGAGATTACGAGTGCGATAACGGGGGGAAAGAGTTCGAGAAGGGCATTGACGAACCGAAGATCCGAATTCCAGCAAGCGCCTTTTTCGCGCATCGGCCTAAATTCGTGGGATCATCTTATTGCGGTTTCGATTTGTTCGAGCAGTTTACGATTCACGCTGGGCGGGGAAAACTAGTTTTATCATAGAGCGAGCGGGTGGTTTTTGATTTTTTGATTTTTTTTGGCGCAGACGTTTATGAGGCATTGTGCAATACACGATTAGATGGGAAATGACGCGAATTTCTTGCTTTCCTTGTTGTCATCATTTTTCGCCCTCTATTTTCTATTGAGTAGTAGTAAGGGTAAAAATCGGAGCTGTTGGAGTCTTTGGTTGGGAATTTTTTTCTTTTTCTTTCACTTTTTCTTTCTCTAATTACTCACTACTAAACTTAGCATCTCCCCTTATTCCCCTATGCTGTTTTCCATAACCAGCTATACACGTTGGCCTTTTGATTTTCCCTTTTTTTACTACCGCTTTGTATACTATGCTATCTCGCGATGATTTTTGTCCTCTTTTTGCTTTAAGGTGTTTGTGCGTTAGTTAGGGGCTATCTATTTATTTACTTTGCGGCTTGAAATTTTATTCATGGAAAGCAACTGACTGTCCGCCAAGCGTCTTTTTGTGGAAAGGCTGTGATCATCCACCGCAAAAACCCAGCGTCGTGGAGAAGAACGGGGCTTCGATAGCGAGCGAAAAAGAAACCAGGGTCACCAGCTTTCTTTCTTTCTTTCTTTCTTTTTTGTGGGAGTGTGGGGGTGAGAGGAAAGGGTGGATGTTCTATCCCAGCAGCAGGGCTTAGGAAGCCATCGTCACCATTCCAAGGGTCTGAATGTTTTCCGTGACGGTGTCTCGGGATAATCGGCATTTATTGTGCTATCTGAAACCTCAAGGTTATCATCATATTTACTGGGCTTCTTCAAGAGGGCCATGATAGCACGGTTTGAGAGGGGAATGGACCATACATACCATGGGTGAGGGCGGACTGGCATAGTTGAACTATGAGTGACAAAAAGAAAAAAAAGACAAAAAGGAGGAACCCTCACCCCCTGCCCTTTGAACTATGGATCTCTAAATCAATCTTTACTAAAGGAGGCTCAGAAGTGTGTTCTATTATGGTACCTGGACGGGAAAGAAATGATGATAGGGTTCTGACCTTGTGGTGCGAAGACATCTATCCGTTGTCTCGGCATCACAGGCTCTCTCTCGGGATCTAGACTATTATAAATTATGGACCATAGAGCGGGGCGATTGTAGGGGTTTGCCGGTGTGTACTAGGCAACAAGGTGAATGTAGCCACCCCTCCCCCCCCTCTCTTGAGGGGAAAAAAGGCACTACAGTAATGAAATTGGAAGACCCTCGTCTTTTTTTGTTCAAAGTGGGCACTTTCGGCCCAAGTTTTTAATGATCCAAGAATATATCGTCGGTCTGGGGCTTAATTGGAAGTGTCTCAAATGAGGGTTCTGGAATATGGGCGAATCAACTTCCGGTGCGACACGTATATACTTATATACTACGGTTACGTTTATTCATTTTTACTATTGTTAAGGCAGCGGCGGTGCGACGCTATAGTGGATCTGCCGTGCTGGGTGGACGGATGAATTTTTTTTGGTTGGGCTGTGTGACATTCGCCATTCTTGCTGCCTTCGGATAGGTTGAGATGAGTACGACATTTGGAGATGGCGCACAGGTGACGAATCACCCCCCTAAGATTCGGGATACCGGTACACTCGTAGATAGTTTCTAAACCCGTCAGTGAAGAAACGGATGATTAACGCACAGTGGCTGGGGGGGAGTAGGATAATAGCCCACTTCACTGCGGAGCGATGGCGGGGGGGCAGCAAAAAAGTACTAACACGATGATTTAGTAAGGTCCCTGAGTTTTTTTTCTTTTTCTTTTTTCTTATCCTGATCTTTTAATAACCCCCCTCGCAGACCGATTCGTGGAGGGGTATCTCTCGACTGTTTTACTGGAGCGGAGTAATGATTTTCCGTGAAACGAAAGATAAATAACTATCCCTGCAACCGACAATCGTTTATTCCTCCAACTAATCACGTGCCGCAGCACCAAGCTAGCACATAATCTTGGGGATAAAAATAAAACAGCCAATACCTAGCTTGCCTTTGTATGTCCGTTGGCCGTTGACCTCTTGCCTCCGCGCTGAGAAAACCTATTCCACCGCCGCGCTGTAATTGGTCATCCAAAGCCTGGGGGAGACCGGTCACATCGGGAGGGTGCCCTGCCTGAACCTTCTATTTGCATAATGCATTGTTCCCTAGACCCGCAAATTCTTTGTAAGTGGCGCTTTGTCCGGGCTACGCCACGAAATCTACCTTACTATCTCTTGGCGAGAATGCTAATATTATGCAATCTAAAAGCTTCACTCATTGGGACTGCAGATAAGGCTTCTGCTTGTGCACAAGCCGCCCACGCGACACACGGCAAAGGGCACGGGTACCAGCAGCACTTGGTAAGCAGGAACATCAGTGCCTACACTGCACCTTTAATTTAGCGAGGCAGCCCTGAACCAGGGGTGAATTATGGTAGGCAGGTCAGGTGCCGCATGGTTACCCGTAGGTTTGGCGCTGGAATGCGAAACCTAGAATGGGCAAAGGGAGTCTAATTGTCAGACTAAGCTGAGGAGGGGGGGGGGGCTACTGATGTTTACTGTAAGCAAAACGGTCCGAATCTAATATTAATGCCCGTGCGACCGACTCGCCGCAGTACTCTATGCCACCTTCCCCTCTAATACCTGATCGGCGGGGACGTGGAATGTGCTGGGTTTCTGCTTGGGATAAGTGCCTCACTCGAGTATTTGCCCAAGATAGGCATAGAATTTTTCGGTAATATCGAGGCTAGGCTGGCTGGGGGTAGTGCGGCTAGCCGTTGCGGTGTTATTATAACTCTACCCTATGCACCAGAGTGAGCTATGGTGCCTTAGGCGCAGGACTTGGTTAAGTTAGTCCATGAAGTTGGTAGAGTCGCAGTCTTGACATCGGGATTTAATCTTCTTACCCCTTGATCATTAGAATCGCTGTTTCAATCCTTGAGGATCACTTCTCTGCCTAGAACTTCATTTGGGTAGATAATTAATGGCATATAGACTAGATCTTCAACAAACTGTTCCCGCCTTCTATTTTATTGTAAAGCAATGACATAATTTTGTTTTATTAACTGAGGGGCAAACACCTGCAGAGATTCCCCTTGCCTTGCGCTCAGGGTGCTGAGGTTGGCGTGCTGACTTGGAATGAGCAGTGAAAACCAATCATATGCCATAAAGATCTGACGGCGAAAATCGCTATAACCAGGGGGGCCCAGTAACCAGGTTACCGGAATTACCAGCGCGGCTAAGATAGCTGCCCGGTGGCAAAGAGCCTCTAGATATAAAGAGAATAAAAATAACTATTCCTCTCGTAGGCCACCCCTTCGCGGCTTAATTGGAACACCGAGTACCAATGATGTCGGGAGAAACCCTGGGAATAAAGGTTCGTTTATTGACAAGGAGCCAGCTCGTGCGGGAGTCCCTCCCGGTGACGGATCTCCTCCCGCCTGGTATCGCCCCTCCTTGTGATACTGAACGTAGGCGGGGTGATAGCGAGCAGAGCGTGGGAGAAATGAAAAAAATGAAAAAATAAATAATAATCGCGGAGGGTTTTTTCCAGGGCAGTGGTACACCTGATTCGGAGGTTTATTTAAAATCTAAAGACAAAACAAAATAAAATAATGGTTACACAATGTACGAGGCTGGTGACAAAAAAAATGGTGAGCAGAATGGAATGCAACAACGTAAACTATGCTACCTCACGCTCTCCATTCAACAATACATTCTGGGGCTGAAAGAAATTCAAAAATTGATAATATGGTCCGAAATTCCTTCAAATATCTCCCCAAGTGCTCATAGGGTATTAAGTAATTGTTGGCTACTTTGGCATGCAATATTGCGAAGTTGAAGTTGAAAACAGCGCTAAGCCTTGCCATTTCCCATACAGAATGGTCAATCATCACTCTCTTGATAATTCCTCAGCCGGTTCGGATACAGAGTTCTAAAGAGCTGGAAAGTAGAATCTAGGGAATTGTTTCACAAATAGATGAAGATTTGGCCTAAATTACTTCACTGGATCAGTGGTTGGAAGTCGTGAATATGGCTGTTCTCAGTGGAAAACCTTTGCACCGCTCATCGTTTTTGACGCCAGCCGCATACTTATAGCTGAAGTATAGTATTATACAGTATAGCGTAGGGATTTTTTCTAAACTTTTACAATGGATAAATCTAGTATGGTAGGGATCTGAAGTGAAGAGCCTCTATTGTAATGAATCTTTCCTGTGAGAAGGGAGAAAAAAAAACCTCTGCTTTAGAAGGAAAGTTACCTAGAAAGTCATAGCATCTGGCGCCGGGTTACACTACAAGCATTGAAACACGAAATCCTCCAGGAGGTATTTGGCGCGCGGGGATTTGATCTGTTAGCTATCTCAAATCATGATTTAGCCACAAATCCTTATTTGAAATATTCATTGGTGTTTGGCTTAGCAGAGTTTTTCAAATCATGACTTGGAAATGGTGATTTCAAATCACGGCTCTCTCAAATAACCGCGTATCAAATACCCCCCTAATATTTGTCCGAGCATATAATATTATGTGGATGGAAGGCTCTTAAATTTGGTGGGCCTTGGGTTTGCCCACTGCCCCCTCCTCCACTCGGCCATTGTGGGCTAGTATAGCGAGTGATTGCTAATGGCGACCCTAGTAAACTAGCGAGGGAGGAGCATTGGAGTTATGCTAGATGATCGCGTTTAGAGTGCGTTAGAATAATATGACAGTAGTAGACTGGCAGCAAGCAGCGCGGGAGCATAAGTTATAGTAAGTTTATTTACATTTAGCGTTTGTGTGTCAAGAGCCTTGCCTACCATATTTCCGAATCGTTTCTCATCTAAGAGGCACACGATGCACTTGCGTTGTGGAAGCTGGGGTAATGTGGGTGAAAGCAAGAGTAGTAACTCGGCGTTGCAGTTTGATGCCCCGCGGTATAAAGATCAAGAGATATGGCCTGTAGCTCAATAGAGCTTTATATCCACGTATCTGAGTCCTCCTTCTGAGAGATTAGCCTATGCGGGTTGAGGGTTTTGCCCTCGGCGACTTTCGGTGCGGGGTGAAATATTTCCCTAGCTCAAGGCCCCCCGTTCTAGTCGTAGATGTTCCTGAATTCTGAATAAGGCATGATTCTCGCCTGTGGTATGTTGTCTTGCTTGTGCTTGTGTGTTTCATCCCCGCAGCTCTGACGCCATCTCTCCCGAATGGTTGAAAAAATGGATTTCTGACCCTAAATGAGTGACCACGTTGTATGTAAGGCTTCGGTTAAATTCTTCGCTGTAGATTTTTTCGGAAAGATCGAACCTCTACATTTGGCTGAAGAAGAGGACCAGACTGGCATACTTTCGCATCAAGCAGGTTTGCTGTTTTGGATGTTTTCTTTCGTGGAGCGGGTAGATGGGATTTCCTGATTTCCACCTTTTTTCCTGTCCCTTTGGGCTAACATACTGTATTTCTCCCCTTCGAGGCTGCTTGCCGGTCTAGCACCGGTATGCTGTGGGGATTGGGCCAATCAGGGGGCCACGGGTAGGTGAAGGCAGTGAAAAAGGAAAGGATTGCTATTTCGAAGAATGTTTCCGGTGTGCTTCAGATGCTAAGCCTTCTTATATCGGTACCAACGGAGATATGGAGTAAAATCATGCTTGTCTGGTGTGATAATTCTCGTGCGGGCGGGGGGAAATATGTTCTCTTCAATTACGCCCAAGGGGATTAGAGGGCTTGGTTGATACTGTAGATTTTTTTTTGATGGTGTGTGGTACAGTGAGGGGTGTAGTTGGTTTAAGCAGCAGCAGAGAATAGCACTGCGTTAGGTTAGGGGTCGTTAGGACATTGCCGGGAGGTATGATACTATAATAATATTATTTTGAAAAGAAAACTTTATATCCCGAGCGTTCCAGGGGATCATCTCACATAACAACGGTGCGGTGCACCGTACTTGCCTGGTGCGTTTTAGCGAAGTGCCGTGCCGGCCTAAAAAAGTATTACGCCAAGCGAAGGGATGTGTAAGATAGTGCCTTTTCTTCCCTTATCTTACTTTCCTATTTATGTTCTACCAGTATACGAGGTTGAGGAGTGCGATCTAATCATCTAATACGGCAACCAGATACCTGGGATTCCAAGTCAGCATCTCCTACAGTGATAGTGCAGAATTTCCCTACATCCAACTAAAGAGACACTGGTGAAATTAGTGTATTTCTTTGATTGGCAGATTCAACCTCATAGAGGTGCAATGTTATCACATGACTCCGGATGTTGGTTAGCAAATATTGACAAGTGCATTACTTCGCAGAATCACTCTCATAATAGGTTTAGTGCTTAGTGCTTGTGTCGATAGAAAAAGGCTTGTATCATAACTTGACTTGAAATGCCCTTGATATCACTCGACTGCCGTTCCTAGAAAAGTGCGAATCTAGCGGGATGTGGGGAAATTCAGCACTATTGGCACTGTAGGGGATAGCCTTACACTATGCATCCGTTCATGCCCTAGTGTGCTAGCACACGTCCGCACTTCTGTGCTCCCCCATATGCGCACTTCTCGATATCTGCTCCCTCGACGCTTCCTAATACCACAACATTCTACTACTAGGATTATTGTACCACCACTGAGTGTGGTTGGGTAAGGATTAATGGGTCTCCGCAGGTCGAATTAGGCACAAGGGTGGGGGTATAGTGTTAGTGCATAAAAAGTTCACCCCACTGATCATTCTGCACGTTCAGATTCAGACTTGGCGTGCCATGATTTTTGAGGGTCTGGTTGGTTGTGTACTGCTCTGGCCAGTGTTGGTTCGCGAAAGGCAAATATCAACGGTAGTGTCACGCCAGCCAGGGGCCCCAACGCAAGATAATTGGTCTCATAAATTTCTCGTACATTAGGGCAGCTAGGCTTTATCCGCGAGGTTGTGCAAGCGTGAACACCCAGGGTCCTTGAGGCCCTGGGAATCCCATTGATCCGGCTATTATGATGAATACTCCTACCTCTATGAAACACTAGGAATGCTGCACAAAGTAAATGCCAACCGAAAAAGGAAGTGAAAAATAAAACGGAGGTGTCATAGAGACGGGGTTAGAAGATATTGTGAATCGAAGAAACGGTAACTCTTGGTTTTATGTCAGTACCTGCGGGCAGGTATCCCTTCGATAACTGAAATCTTGGCGCTACGTGGAAGGAAAAGTTACAAAATTCTAAGCACTCCAGGGCAGTATGCAGATCATGATCCACATAACTCGGCCGGTGGTACTCCACGGTTACTGATCCCACATTGTCGAAAGATATAGACCGAAAGTACCCCCCGAGTCCCAAAGCCCTCGTCTGCCCTAAGCCCCCGGCCCCGTTAACCGCCATATAACAATCACACGTACTACATGAACCACTATCATACTCGAACTTCGGATTCTACTGGGCTGAAATTTTCGAACAATATGAATTGTAAGTTTAATAGAGAGTAATTTGCTTCTGGGGTGCATCTATATTTCATTTTTCTTTTAGAGCCTATTAAGCACGTACCGGTGTTTAGTTATTGATCTATGGTTGCTAGGAATGAGTTGGGGTGCTTCATTGTTATAAGATTAATGATGTTTAGGGTTGACGAGGGCTTTGCGACTGCGGAAGTATTCTCGGAATATTATTCTTATTAAATTTTGTATGCTATCACTCGCAAACTTAGCTGCCCCCTTCATGCTGGGATAGGATGGGGCTTACTTTCCGGCTGGCGTATTCTAATTGTACAGTGGCCTGATTGGTTAATCGGAGCTCTTGTTCATCAAGTATGCCACTTCATGGCTGGGGTGCCAGTGGAACATATTTGTTAACGTAATGCATAGAATGAGAATCGGCACCCCGCGACGAAGCAGGGACAATAGTTGGCATAGACAGCAGCCAGGTTGCTGACTGCAGCACAAAGCCCTACGAGTGCGTAACTGATACTCATATCCCCCCGAGTTGCAGGCACTCTAAGGCCGCAGTGGTACGCGTATGCACCGGGGGTGACGCGCAAGCTATGAAAGGTTTTCTCACACCTCTTTTTCTTTCCTTGTCTTCTCTCTCTTCACCCACCCCTATCCACCTCTCTTCCTTCACGCGGGTAAAACTTCTGCTTCACCTTCGAATAAAAATTCCTATTTCCCACTATGCTGTCGGCCGAAGGTTTGTTCCATCAAGTGAGAAGTTTTAAAGGATCCTGTTTACTGACATGGTCTGATTGAATGACTCAGAATGGTGGGCCGTCCACGGATCGTGGTGTTCTACTCTGATTGCTGGCTTGGGGGGGCAGTCATCATCGTGCTGGATAAGTGTCTCCGTCGCTGCTGGGCCAATCGTCCCCTCCCCGCCCCAACCTTGCAAGACCAGATCGTTGGTCTGCAGGAAGCTATTGGGGCTGTTCGGAACGATCTTTTGGCCCTCCGGGTTGGGCTTGCGGGACTCCGGACCAACATTGATAAGTTGCGGGACCGGATCAAGGACCTGGAGAGCGAGAGGGGAATTCCCCCGCAAGAGGACCCCTTCGTGCAACAGGATGCCGCACCAGTTCCCTCTCCACCCCCGCAGCAGGGCCAGCCACCTATCCCACCTCAAGCATCGGCCACTACTACCTCTGCTGCCGTCGGCCCCCCCCCCGGGCACCATTCCTGCTCGCACCGCTGTTACCACCTCCTCCCGCATCAGAAGCACCATCTCCGCCCCGTTAAGAGCCTTCCGGTCTGCGATAGATCCCCCTACATCTAGCGCCAGAAGCATCCCTCTTGCCACCCTTACCGCCACCGGGACTAACCTTTCTACCTCTGTTACTACTACTACTACCGCAGCTACTACCGGTGCTGCTACTACTGGTAGTGGTACTGGTCGTGGTACTAGTCGTGGTACTAGTCGTGGTACTAGTCGTGGTACTAGTCGTGGTACTAGTCGTGGTACTAGTCGTGGTACTAGTCTTGGTACTAGTCGTGGTACTAGTCGTGGTACTAGTCGTGGTACTAGTCGTGGTACTAGTCGTGGTACTAGTCGTGGTACTAGTCGTGGTACTAGTCGTGGTACTAGTCGTGGTACTAGTCGTGGCACTAGTCGTGGTACTAGTCGTGGTACTAGTCGTGGTACTAGTCGTGGTACTGGCGTTACTACCGATGCTACTACTATTACTAGTGGGACTACTGGTCGTGGTGCTGGTGCAACTACTGGATAAGGCTTAAAGCTCTAGTATATGGTCTAACCATCTGGTTAAAGCTATAGTACAAACCTTAGCCTAATTTTCCTTATTCTGCTCTTGAGGTATTGTATTTTCTATTACTACTGGAGTACTGCTACTACCAGCACTACTTGTATCCCTACAAACTCTATCTTGGACCGGGGAAGAAGAAAAAAATAATCCTATTGAAGACCAAGCTCTTCTTGCCAAAGCTAGTACTCACAACCCTTGGGGTGGCTACTACGGTCACACGGGGTAAAATTAGAAGGGATATTTCTTCAGTTTTCCATTCGCTCTCGGGGATCGCGCCACCGCATTTACCTGATCGGTATGCCGAGATGAAGAGCTTGTTTACCGCTGGAGCGGAAAAGGCCATGTCAGAGTCTTGGGTAAAGCTATTGCTTGATCATGAGAAGGAGACGGTAGCAAAGCGGTTTGGAAGCTATGTTTGTCTTTTTCGCCTTGTTCCGAGTTTTCTCTGATGACGTGGGAGTTAGTGTTAATTGATGGGTACCTTATCCCGCAATTCAAGTTCCAAGCCCTCCCAGTCTTTCCAAAGAGGGAATAGAAGATATTAAGGAACGAGATGTGGTTATTAAAATGTCTTTCCGGAGAAGGGAAGTCTCGCGCTTGATATGCTCCTTCAGTGACTCCTTCATTGCAACTCCTGGGCTAAAGGTTTTCCCTCTCTACGACTTCGTTCACTGCTTAAAGCTAAGAAACACGGCCTTCCCCGCCGACTCGCCGGCGGTCTACGAACTATACCGGCCCGCGGCGCGAGAGCCAACCCATCCCTCATCACCTCCCAGTGTTCCGTAAACTCCCTCTGGCACTCTTCGCTCCCATCATCGATGGTGAATACCTCCGTATCTCTGCCATACACTGACAGCTTCCGTACCCGCCAGGCGGATCATGCGGGCTTTGCTCTCGGGGCACACATCGACGGAGGCGATGTGGAGTGCTGGTAGGATATCGAGTATTCCCTCTGCTATAAGAAGATTTGGATGGGGAGATGGGAGGAGTACGATGCGTATAACGCGGATGACAGGGTTCATGCGATGATGGATCTGCACGATGGAACGGGGAGTTGCCGAGTCTAGAGGAGTTGGCAGGGTTGCATCATCTTTCTTCCCACTTGAAAAAAACTAAAACCACTAGTGGTTACAGCTAGCTCCTAGCTACTATGCAGCAGCTTGATGCTTATAAAATTCAGACTTTGTGGTTATCATACCGATATGAGTTTAGGCCCGGGTTGTATTGAGGGGAAAATGTTAAGCGATTCGCACTGCACCAGTTTTTTTATTATTTTTAATATCTGGATACTTTGCCGTCGAGGTCTACTTGAGTACCGGTATATGAATTGGTGTCATGGTGTCTGGATATTATCCCCTCTAAATCGGGCAGTACAGTCTCCAGTTGAGTCTCGAGATTCTGGAGACGTTGCTAGAGTGGTTGCTCTCTTGGCTGGCTCTTGGCGGGAATTTTTCCCGTCTTAGTACTGGTCGTGGCATTTATCTTATTGAATTTGTAGCATCGTCAGCTATGATTTTAAATTTTCTGCGATACTTTTCTTGTTTGCTCTTGCTGTGTGCCTTGATGTTTGTATTGAGGTTTCTCTTTTAGGCTAAGCCTTGTCTTAAGTCTAGGCATGTACTCGCACTTGTATCCATTTTTATGCCAAGACGCTCCGAACCCTTTGGGAGACTCTAACTTATCATAGCATAGTTTAATGTCTGACCGCGAAAAATTGACTTTCCGCATCTTCAATACCACAATTCAGCAACTATCTAATATCTAAAAAACCACTAAGTTACACTATTCCTGCAAGCTTTCTCTATCATGTAATGGTTTTTTTGCCCTTATCAAGTACATGATGGGCTGATTTTAAAGAACATAGAGCATGCAAATCTCGGTTCTGATTTTTGTTTTCCGGCACCATAATTCGAAATTTTACTATCTCCACTAATATTGCTCCAGCGAAAACCATAAAACATAGAATTGGACAGGAGTGCCTTCTGGGCACTTCTATCAGGCCATATCTTCCCAAAGATGTGGTTGTGGTTGGAACGTTTCGAAATGGTCTTGTTATTGTTGAACCCAAGTCCGTTTGCAACCCCACTATCTGGGAATTCTCTTTTTTCGATTATCATTAATTTTATAGGTTATCGTGACAGGAACCAAATAATACTAGCACTAACACGAAATGATTTCTTGCTTGTACTAATTTCTTACACAGCTGTTATAGCAAAGAAGAGCATGAGAGTAGGGAAAAAGCAATAGATTCATGAATGGGGAAATAGACGAAATAGCCCGGCCAGAACAGCAATGAAACGATATCTGGAGAAACAATTAAAGGGTGGAGCAGTGGGACCTACTTCGTAGAACTTATTAGCCTGAAATGAGATTAAGGTTCAGGTAATTATAAACAGGATATCAGGCATTCTAGTCGGCAGGTGGGGAGACGGAAGTGTTGCTAGTATTAAACTTCCACTTACAGATTATCAAGCCAAGTCAACATGCTCCAGCTCCAAATCATGCTACCCTCACATCTCCTCTGATGATGCCGTTATTCTGGGATGAAAGTGTCACGGTGCCTAAATTGGCACCAGCAAACGGAGCGTTGGAAGTGCCATTAAAAAAAAAGAAATAATTGACTCTAGGCAAATCTGCGGGCGGAATGGTGGTTGAGCGGTTTGGAAGGAGAGTTTTGGGAGCTTGCTGTAATGGATTGTGAGACTGAGAATATATTAGTATGATTCACGATAAGGGTGGAAGGGGGGGACATGCCCTAGCGAAGGGTGGAGGTATTAAAGATGGTGCGGGATGATTGCACGGCCAGCGTTGGTAATAAGAAATAGTCGTAAGAAACAAAGCAAAGAGAGCAACAGCGAGGCCCACTACTACCAGGCTTCGGTCAATAGCGTCTCCTCCTTTATTTTCCATTTTTTCACACTTGTTAAATTGTGATACCAGATCTTTGATGGGAAACCATGAGGCGGCTGGCATAATGGCTTAATAGTATAATGTGATGTTGAGAGATTTGGTGATATTATACCTCGAGAGATAGAAGGTAATAGGCACTAATAGGAGAAAGATTCCAATAGGTTGATTGTTTGGAGACTGTATGTTCGATGGTTGTTGAAGGAGAAAGTTAACGGGCGAGAACACTTGGTTTTATGGTGCAGTGTCGGGGTTGCTGAAGGAAAGAAAGAACCCCAAGGGTTACCTGTCACTATAACTGCACCGCAACTAAATGTGAACCAGCCTCTCCACACAACCCAAAATCTGCAACCCCTCCAGACAATAACCTATGTTAGCATATTTAATACATTAATAACGTCGGTTAACCTTCCTGAAATTACGGAGGTACAGCCTGTAAGTTTTGTAGGTTACACAAGGGGTGAGGATGGCAGTCCTAGTTTGTGGAACCTACAAAACTTACACGCTGTACCTCCGTAAAATTCGTTGAAAGGGTGGATTACAAGCACGGAGGCACAGCCCATAAGTTTTGTATAATATTTAATAGCTAGCAAGGGTTTTGAGCTAGCATTGTGTGAGGGCAGCTAATTGGGTATAACCTCAGCGAATTGGGTATGGTAGCTACCCAATTCATCCTGTCACCCCTGCTAGCACAGCACCCCCTGCTGGTAAAATATACAAAACTTATGGGTTGTACCTCAATAAGGCCCAGCGGAGGTTTGTGGAGGCAAAACCAAATTGATAAATTCGGGTGATATTACATGACTTCGATGAACAAAAAGGTATGTTGAAGAACTATGTTAGAAATGATCGGTGGCGGGGCGAGCGCTTTAAGCGGTAGAGAGAATGAAGTGTTCCGCTTGATGGGTACCGATAGTGCAGGAGAAACCTTACTGAACGCGAGAACAAGAGAGAAATTAAAGGTCAAATGAGAGTTTCATTGGCTTTGCTCACTGTTTTGGAAAGAACTTATTGAGAGGAGAGAAAAGAAGAAAAGCGAAAAAGAACCGAGCGCAAAGGCAAGCGGGCCCCGTAACCAATGACAGCTAGTCAACCTATGACTAAGCCTCTGCAAACAACCCTTATACTGTATCTGACAAACTATGGATAAGACTTGGTAATTGGGTCTTATTCATAGCTAAGCATCATACCGAAACAGCCCCTAGAGAAAAAAGTCGCGCATGCTCTTAGATTCTACCCACAAACCAGTACCAGTATCCGGCAACGCCTATTCTAGCCGTAAAATAAATATCCTACAGCATCCGTTACATCTATAAACTAGACAAGGTGACTGGTCAACGAACGAGGGGGGACAACAAACCCCAAGCATAAATTGTTTGCAAAGCGTAACTTTCTCTCATGTCTCGGTGACCCGACCCAATGACTTCGTGGGAAACTTGCCTCATTCAGCGGGTTGGTGCTTGGCGTTCGTTGTCACCCCTCGTTCGTTGACCCATCATCTTGTCTAATACCGTAAAATCTCGAATAATTGTCCTCCTGTGCTATGTCGTCGAGAATTCCCTACCTCGGAAAAGGGGCGAAAATCGCAGCGAAAAAGGAGCTGCCCAGCCCCTCTGAGATACATAAAAAAACAAAAAAAAAACACCAGACCATACCAGAGGAGGCAACTCCAACGACATAGCACAGGAGGACAATTATTCGAGATTTTACGGTATTCTATGGAAGGTTATCTTGCTGGCGCTCAGGTTGTGTTCTCAGAGGGCCGGAGAGATAGCAGATGTGAGTTAGTGGCTGTGGGTGGTACGGTGCAACAAGACTCCACCTTTTTCCCACTTTTACTTCCATCGAGGATCGGGAGCTTGCTGGCCAATTGATTATCGTTTTTTATTTTTATTTTTATGTTTTTCTCACCTATCCTTTTTTTCCCTCTTTTTTTCCCCCACTTAGCCATCAGCACATCCCCCACAGTACTATCATAGGAGATCACTCTTATGTATTCAAAACAAAGTGGGGTTGGTAACGGTTGTCGCTCTGCTCTGGGGTTAAGGGAGGAAGGCGGAGCTAGCGGATAGGCTGAGGCCGTTAGGATGACGGTAGGGGGTTTAAATGCCGACTGATTGAGAAGCACAGTACCGGTATGTTGGTTTCAAACTCAGCTTAAGTTGATTGCAAGATGAGCCCTTCGTTTCCGACAAATTTTGTTTTTAACCCGCTCATCCGAGGGAGACACTCACGGTGGCGATGAAGGAGCCTCAGCAACTGGGGCAAGAGAGGGGAAATGCTATGTTGAACCAGTGTGATCGATTGTCATTCCATGATTAGAATTACATCATCTGATCATCTTACGGTGCTCGAGCATTCGCACTCTACAGTACGGTACTGTATAGCTCATCAAAGCTCACTCGCCTCCACAAACTGCAGGAGAGCCGGGGGAGGAGCGCTCCATTCTTCGGAAGTAATAAAAACTTACTAACACCGGGTAACGGAAACGGTAGGTCATTAGAGACAGCACGATCGTACTTATCATACGAGAAGCACTTAAAATCTTAACCAGAATTGAAACGGAATGAATGAATGGCAACTGCATCAAATTGATATTGTTATGGCTTCCTGTAAAAACTCGGTATGCAGGTGCAGGGATTCTGGGCGTTTGAGATACATATCACCGAACAAAAAAAACCAGAAAGGGCAGCCATGGCTGTTGAACCCAGTGCTGTGAATCAACTCTCAGAGGGCATTCTGGAGACCAAGTCCCAGCGAGCAGGCTAGAGAAAAAATACTAGCGTACGATACTTTGAGTATCATACAGTACCGCCCTCAAAATCATGAGCCATATCGGTGATATACAGGCAGGCCGCATCTAAGACAATCCAGGCACACCGGTGATTTGGCTGCATACTAAGCTTTTCGATAGTCTACTTACCGCGAGGTGTCGAATAAACGGGGACACCCTTAAGTTAGGTCGCAGCCAAGTGCCCCAATGAATTTCTATAATAATAATTCCGTCGACCTCAACAACAGAGACAGGGAATAAGATACTGTTTGCTGACAAATGCCACCGTCACCCGCCCCCTTTACACCAAAAGTTGCCATTTCCACAACCAGGCAAATACACCATATCCACTTGAATTTGGTATCTAAGAGATCAAGCTACTGGAGGCATATCTTGACTTCACCATACTGAAATTTCAACCAAACCAGACTCACATTGAATTGTTGCTAGACGAGATCTCTTGGGCACCCGACTGACTATCGGATAATATTTGCTGATCTTCCACCAGGAAAAAAAGTGAGGAAGGCAGGCAGGGTTCTGTGCAACCAATCATGGCATTGGGGAATGGGCCTTGGAATCCTATCCTTTCTACTTCTACTTTTTCGGTGTCGCCTTTTCCTGAAGTGCAGATGCGTATAATGGGTGACGGATGGTGTGTTAATGTTTAATTCAGCCCTCTTTTTCAAACCTTTTCAGTGTAACCACTTCCTGAAGTGTAGATACGTAGTGAGTGAAGGATAGTGTTTAATTCAACCCTCTTTTTCAAACCTTTTCGGTGTAACCACTTCCTAAAGTGCAGATGCATATAGTGGGTGACGGATGATGTTCAATCTAGCCCTCTTTTTCGAACGTTTTTGGTGTAACCTTTTTTTTAAAGTGTAGATGCGTATAGCGGGTGATGGATGATCTTCAACCCAACGCTCTTTTTTGAACTCTGGGCTCACCGTCAATCTATTTCGTCTGTGACATTCTGCATCAGAGACTGGTGGAGACGCTTCATTGGTTGGGAGAAGAATGGAGAGTGAGAGAAAAAAAGGTGGGGGAGGAAGGAGGGCTGACAGCCAACTCTGCCTCCGGAAAACACCCAACCCTTCGCTTCGGTTGCTGGGGTTGAATATCTTTATTCGTAGTTGAGTATAGTGCGAGAAGGTGAAAAGGGTGAGTTTGTCACCTCTGTTTACACCATCAATAAAATTCATTCCTACACGCAGGCCACACCTCAAATCCACAATATTCCTTGCTTTTGTGGCTCCTAAGACAAATAATCGAGAGTTTGGTTTTTATCATTGGCCAGCTGCTCATGGTGCTTACGGGAGTGACGAGCTCACTTTCTCACACCATATCATACCAAGCAACCGCTAGGGGAAAAAAAAGACCGGGTATGCTCTTGGATTCTGCCTACAAACCAGTACTGGTATCCGGCAGTGCCTGTCCTAACTGCAAAATAATATCCTACAGTATCCATTCTGTCATATCTATAAACTAAGATTCTGTGACTTCTCCTTGAATATTAAGTATGGAAGCCTATCTTGCTAGCATCTAGGTTGTGTTCTACTGAGAGGTGGCATAGGTGAGCTAGTGGCTATGGTACAGTGGTGTAAAGCACTTAAAAGCCGAACCAGGATTGAAACGGAATGAATGGTAACAGTACTAAATTGCTCTTGTTTACTTAGCACGGGGAGATTCCATACCGCGATAACCCTGCCAGTTATCTAAGCACCGAGCACTCTTACCTAGTATCCTATTCTACGAATATCTAGGAACTTGTTTCATACTCTCCTAATATAGTAATATCTTATTAGTCTCTGTACTGTCCAATGAAATACCAAGTTTAACTATGAGCGTAGCCGATATTGCAAGAGTATAATAGGTGTGTGCCTTATCTAGGCGCACTATAACCAGAAAGTTCGCCAAATTTTCTTATCAAACCTCAATGAGGAATATTGTTATCTAGATAGAGTAATACTTGTACTCGAGTACTATAGTACTCTATTCTTTGCCTATCCTTCCGCATAAATGAGAGAGAAGAGCCAACAAAAAACCCCCCTTCCCGCAGATTTTAATCATATAAGGTAATTGCACCCCGGCCCTTTTCCCTATTGCGCTTCCGTTGCCGACTACCGGGGAGCGAGAAGCAGTGATTGGAAGGAACCGGGACTAAAGGGATCATCAGAGGCTTTTCCTCCCTGCTCGAGTGATTGTCTGTGAAGAGTCCAGAGTGGCGCGAGGAGCTGACTCCGCAAACTATTCTACCCCTACAAACTCTATCTTGGACAGGGGAAGAAAAAAATTGAAAATTTTCTATTGAGGACAAAGCTCCTGGTGCCAAGCTGCCGCACGCGCAGCCCGTAGGGTGGGTACTGCCGTGACACGGGTTAAAATTAGAGAGGATATTTCTTCAATTTTCCCTTAGCTCTCGAGGATCGCGCCGCCGCCATTACCTGATCGGTATGCCGAGCTGAAGAGCCTGTTTACCGCTGGACTGGAAAGGGTTTTGGTAGTACCCTGGGAGAAGCTATTACTTGATCGTGAGAATGAGACGGCGGTAGTGAAGAGGTTTGGGAGCGATGTTTGCCTTTTCCCCTTATTCCGAGTTTTCCTTCTCCAGTAACGTGTGGGAGTTAGTGTTAATTGATAGATAGCTTTTCCCACAAGTCAAGTTCCAAGACCTCGTCAGTCTTTCCAAAGAGAAAATAGAGGATATTAGGGAGCGAGGTGTGGTTGTTGTTAAAAATGTTTTCCCGGAGAAGGGAAGTCTCGCAATGAAGGAGTCGCCGAAGGAGCATATCAAGCGCAACTCCTTGGCTAAATGTTTCCCTCTCTACGACTTCGTTCACTGCTTAAAACTAAGAAACAGCGCCTCCCCGCCGACTCATCGGTGGTCTACGAATTACACTTGTCCTCGTCGCCTCCCTGCGTTTTGTAAACTTTCTCTGGTACTCTTCGCTCCCGCCATCGATGGTGGATGCCTCCGTGTCTCTGCTATTGCTGACCGCTTCTATATCCGCTAGCTGGGTGATGCGGGTTTTGCTCTAGGGGCACACTGACGGAGGCAGTGTGGAGAGCTGGGAGGATCTCGAGCATTCTCCCCGCTATGGGAAAATTTGGATGAGATGGGAGGAGTACGATGCGTATAATACGGATCATAGGGTTCATGCAATGATGGATCTGTACGATGGAGCGGGGAGTTGCGGAGTCTAGAGGAGTTGGCAGGGTTGGATAAGTCCCTGCACCAAGTGTTTTCTTTCTTGTACTAATTCCTTACATGGCTGCTATGGAAAAGAAAAGCGCCCGAGAGCGGGGAAAAAGAAATGAATTTAAGAATGGGAAATAGACGGGTATTCCGACTAGAGCAGCAATGAAACGGTATCTGGAGAAACGATTGAACGGTGGAGCAGTTGGACCTACTTCTTAGAGCGCATTAGCCGGGAATGAAGGTAAGGTTCAGGTAATTATAAACAGGGTATCCGCATTCTAGCCGGCAGGTGAGGAAGCGGGGGTGCCGCTAGAATAAGTAAAACTCTACTTACGAATTGTCAGACTAAGTGACTACAGGCCTTGTCCAATATGCTCCAGCTCCAAATCATACTACCCTCATATCCCCTCTGGAGATGCCGTTATTCTGGTATGAAAGGGCCACGGTGCCTACATTGGCACCAGCGAATGGGGCGTTGGAATAGTTATTATAAACAAAGACATGATTGACTCTAGCCAAATCTGCAGGTGGAGTGGTAGTTGAGCGGTTTCGAAGGAGAGTTTTGGGAGCTTGCTGTAGTGTATCGCGAGGCTAAGAATATATTAGTATGATTAACGATAAGCGTAGAGGGGGGGGATATGCCCTGACGAAAGGTGAAGGTAGCAAAGATGGTGCGGGATGATTGAACCGCCAGCGTCGGTAAGAAGTAATCGCAAGAAACAAAGCAAGGAGAGCCACAATGAGGCCAGCCACTGCTGGGCCTTTCTCATCATCACTAGCATCTCCTCCTTTATTTTCCATTTTTTCACAATTGTTAAATTGCGATAGTAGGTTTTTGATGAGAAACTGTGAGACGGCTGGCATAATAGCTTAATAGTATAATGCGACGTGGAGAGATTTGGTGATGTTATAATATTAAGAGATAGAAGGTAATAGGCACTTGTAGGAGAGGGATTCCAATGGGTTGATTGTTTGGAGGTCGTTTCTTTGAGCGTGGTCGGAACTTTGTAGAATGAGAAAGTTAATGTACTAGAAGACTTAACTGTATGGTTGAAAGTGAGAGTGTCTTGCGGTTGTAAGCATTTAAAAGCCATCTACTACAAACCATCCAAATGGAGGCTCCCGACAACCACCTCTAAAATCCATCCAGGAAAACACCATCCATCAAAGCCATCCAATAAAAATCATCCCTAAAACCCATCCATGTGCAAGTAAAAACCATCCATGTAAAAACCATCCATGTAAAAATCATCCATCAAAACCATCTGGTAGGGGCCATCCCTAAAAACCATCCATGTAAAAACCATCCCTAAAAACCATCCCCTCATAAAGCCCTCAACCACCGTAAAAACTCGGTTATCGAACTCGCCTGGGCTAGTCGTGCAGCGAAATCAGACCCCCTGATTGATGGAGAGCTCGCCAATAGGGCCATATAACATTACAGTCTTCACTGTAGTCACGACTAAACTGGGGTGGTGACGAACAGGGGTATTTGGTGGGCAAAAAATGACACTATCAAAGTTAGGGTTGCAGAAAATTACTGGTCATTGATCTTTGTTCATCACCACCCCAGTTTCGTCGCGACTACGGTGAAGACTGTAGCAACCCTCTTTGAACGCTCACTTGGGCCATTCAAAGCACTAAAAAGTGCTGCACGACCAGGCGGATTGAATAACCGAGTTGGTGCCATCCATCCGAAGATCACCCAGGGTTAGACATGCAGGCAGTAAGCCAAATTGGGGCGTTCATGGACAAAAAAGAGAAATTAGTCATCCAAGGAAGTGGGCGGGCAACCGAGGGGATGGCAACCAACCAGGCCTCCGGAAAGCACCCAACCCGGCTCAGGTTGGTGCCCATCTTTATTCGTATCATACAGTACCGAATCAACCGGGAATGCTCTTGGATTCTGCCTACAAACCAGTACCAGCATTCAGCAATACCTGTTCCAGCTACAAAATAATATTCCACAGTATCAGTTCTATCTATAAAATAATATTCTGTGACTTCTCCTTGAGTATTAAGTATGGAAAGCTACCTTGCTAGCGTTCAGGTTGTGTCCTTAGGGCTACTGGTGAGATGGCAGATGTGAGATAACTACTATTGGCTATGGTGCGGTACGGTGCAAAGCACTTGAAATCTGAACGATAATTAGAGGGATCCAGCAGGAAATTTAATCCCTACCAAAAATGCCGAGCGTGACGGGAGAGACTTGGTGAAACGGGATGAATGAATAGATAGCGATGCACAAAATTGCTATCGTTGCTATTGGTTACCGTAAAAGCTCGGTATGCATGTGCAGGGATTCTGGGGGTTTGAAAAACACATCACCGAACAAAAAAAAGCAGAAAGGGCGGCCTTGGCTGTTGAGCCTAGTGCCGTGAAGCAACTCCCAGATGGTATTTTGGAGACAAAGCCCCAGCGAGGAGGACTGGAGAAAAAAATACTAGCGTATCGTACTTCGAGTACTATACTGCTCTTAGAATCATGAGCCATATCGGTAATAAACAGGCCGGCCGCGCCTAAGACCATGCAGGCATGGTTTGGCCTACATACCGAGTTTTCCGATACGGCAGTCTACTTACCTACTTACCTACTTACCTACTTACTCACTTACCTACTTACCTACTTACTTACCTACTTATCTACTTACTTACTCACTTACTGCGGGGTGTCATAAGTTAGGTCGCAACCAAGTGCCCCAATCAAATTTCTATTGATAATTCCAGCGACGTCAACAATACCATCCCAAATTGTGAAAAGAATCTGAATTTAGTCGCTCTCGGCAGTGCCCGGCGGTATCCAGAATTTTTCTCAACCCCCAACCTTGGTATTCTAAGGAGGCGATTGGGACAAATTCTCTCAAAAGGTGGCGCTTCACCGGTGTTCACATAGTAGCTTAGAGGTGCTAGTTTCTTTATTAATTTGATCTGTGAATGTTCCAGCATTACAAAGAAAAAGGGGACTGTTGTAGGGGCGGGAAATTTGCAGTGCTTCCCGGTTTGGTCGTGAAGTGTTGGAATCGGAGGAAATACTTTCGCAGATCCACAGCAGAGGCGCTTGGTTCTATCGTAACGCAAAGGCGTTCGCGTTTATTTAACACCCCCCGCGCTACTCGGTTCAATAAAATGCATTTCACGACAAAAGCTTCCCTTCCTTCCTCGGTTGCTATTGGCAGATCCGCCGCGATTAGAGCCAAATCATACTCGCACTAGCACTAAATAATTTCTTTCTTGTACTAATTTCTTACACAGCTGTTATAGCAAAGAAAAAGCACTTGGAAGAAGAGAAAAGAAATGGGTTTAACAATAGAGAAATAGAGGAAGTATTCCGACTAGAACTGCAATGAAACTATATCTGGAGGAACAATTGAACGGTGGAGAAGTGGGACCTACTTCATGGAGGTTGTTAGCCGGAAATGAAAGTAAGGTTTAAGCAATTATAAACAGGATGCTACGTATTCCAGTTGGCAGATGGGGAAGCCGGGGTGCCGCCAATGTATAAACTTCCACTTACAAATTATCAAACCAAGTGACCACAAGCTTCGTCCAATATGCTCCAGCTCCAAATCATGCTACTCCCATATCCCCTCTAGAGATGCTGTTATTTTGGTACGAAAGGTTCACCCCGTTTAAATTGGCACCAGTAAATGGGGCGTTGGAATAGTAATTAACAATAGAGACATGATTGAATCTAGCCGAATCTACGGGCGGAATGGTGGTTGAGTGGTTTAGCAAGTGATTTCCGGGACCTTGTTGTAATGAATCGCGAGACTGAGAATATATTAGCATGATTAATGATAAGGAGGGGGGAGGGAGGGTATGCCGGAATGAAAGGTGAAGGTGATAAAGAGGACTCTGGATGGTTGAACCGTGAGTGTCGGTAGGACACAATCGCAAGAAGCAAAGCAAGGAGAGCCAGAAAGAGGCCCATCACGACTACCGGGCTTCTGCTGTCACTAGCGTCTCCTCCTTTATTTTCCATTTTTTCGCACTTGTTAAATTGCGATAGCAGATTTTTGATAGGAAACTGTGAGACGGCTGGCATCACAGCTTAACAGCACAATGCGACGTGGAGAGATTTGGTGATGTTATAATATTGAGAGATAGAAGGTAATAGGCGCCTCGCGGATTGAACAAAAAAACAAAACAAAGATAATGAGCACCAGTAGGAGAGGGATTAGAATGGGTTGATTGTTTGGAGACTGTCTTTGGAGGGTAGTTGGAGCTTTGTAGGATAAGAAGGTTAATAAACCGGAAGATCCGACCTGACAGTTACACCATTTTGAGGAAGTATGGCAGCTCGGCTTGCTCTCTGCAAAGGTTTCCGGAAGTGTGGTGCTTTGACTTGGTACTTTTTAGTAAGGGTCCGGCAAGAAGTAATGGAAGAGTTATTCAGGTTGTGCACCGAATATATCCCTGACTATCCCAGTTAATTGGTTTCTACCCTCATACTTAAGTACTGTAGGCTGCCCACCTAACTTAGTGCTAGGCTAAAGTCCGCATGTCGGACTTGTGCAGTAGCGACAATAACCCAAATTAGGAAATTCGGGTGATATTTCATGACTGCGATGAAATTATTTAGCCAAGACCGGATAGTTGCTAATCTCGCACTCGGAGATCGGGGTAACTCAGGCGGAGTAACTCAGGCGGAGCCTCTGGAAAATATCTAACGTCACCGGGAAGGCCGAAAAAGACGGCGCAACGAAAAATTTGGTCAACCGTACGAGTACTACAAAATGGCGATAAAAGATGATGGTTTAAGTGAATTAGCTATGAAATACTTTAGTTAAAAAGGGCCACTACCAAGAGAAGTATCAGATTCCAAACCAGAATCTATCTTCCACCTGCGCTACAGCCAGTCGTTCCTCTTGAAGTTTTTTTTTCTTAGCTGTGCCGTATTGTTTGGTATGCCCACAGGTACGTTAACCCTTCGCTCTGGTTGCTGGTCTTCAACATCCTTATTCATAGCTAACTTTAAACATCTTACCGAAGCAACCCCTAGGGAAAAAAAGTCGGGCATGCTCCTGGATTCCATCCACAACCCAGTACCAGTATCCAGCAGAGCTTGTTCCAGCTATAAAACAATATCCTACAACACCCGTTCCATCTATAAACTAATATTCTGCGACTTCTCCTTGAGCATTAAGTATGGAAAACTATCTTGCTGGCGTTTAGATTGTGTTCTTAGAGGGCTATTTGTGGGATAGCAGAGGGAGCTCGTGGCTATGTTACAGTGCATGCGAAGCACTTAAAAGCTGAACCAGGATTGAAGCGGAATGAATGGCAACCGCACCAAATTGCTCTTGCTTACTTCGCACCATGAGAGTCCATATCATGACAACCCTGCTAGCCACCTAACCCCAACTACCGAGCACTTTTACCTAGTATCCTATGCTGCGAATATCTGGGAACTTGTTTCACACTCTCCTAAAATCTTATTTCTATGTACCGTATAATCGAATGCTAATGAGTGTGGCCGATACCGGTAGGTATTGTATGATAGTCACGTGCCTTATATAGGCGCACTGCAACCAGAAGGTTCATCAAAGTTTTCTTATCAGACCCCAAGGAGGAATATTGTTATCCAGACACTAATTCTTGTGCTCAGGTGGTGTTATCATACTCTATTCCTTGGCCATCCTTCTGCATAAACGAGAGAGAGCCAACAAAAACCCCCCTTCTTGCGGACTAATAATATAAGGTAATTGCGCCTCTGCCCTTTTCACAATTGCCGTTGCCATTCCACTACCGACTCACGGAGAGCGAGAAGTGGGGATTGGGAGGAACTAGGACTAAAGGGATCACGGGAGACTTTTCCGTCCGCCTTGCACGAGTGATTGTCTATGAAGAGCCGCCGGTGGCGCGAGAAGCTGACTCCACCAACTACTTACTAGTGTCCGGCAATTCCTGTTCCAGCTACAAAATCGCATCCTACAGCATCCGTCCTACCTATAAACTGATATTCTGTGACTTCTCTTACAACATTAAGTATGGAAAGCTATCTTGATGGTGTTCAGGTTGTGTTCTCAAGGGTGAAGGACTGAACAGCTGAGCCGGAATTGAAGCGGAATAGATGGCAACTGCACCAAATTGCTCTTGCTTGCCTAACACGATGAGATTCCATACCATGACAACCCTACAGGCCAACCAGGTACCAAGTGCTTTTACAGAGCATCCTACGCTGCGAATATCTAAGAACTTGTTTCACACTCTCCTCAAATCTTATTAGCCTATGTACTGTACAATGAAATGGCAAGTTTAGCTGTGAGTGTGGCGAACAGATTTTGCATAATAGTTATGTGCCTTATCTAGGCGAACTGCAACCGGAAGGCTCACCAAATTTTTCTTATCAGACCCTAGGCAGAAATATTGTTATCCAGACACTGATGCTTGTACTTGAGTACTACCGTACTCTATTCTTTGTCTATCCTTCTGCTTAAATGAGAGAATAACCGACACAACCCCCCCCCCCTTCCCGCGGGCCCTAATAATATAAGGTAATTGCGCCCAGATCCTTTTCAGCATTGCGCTTCCGTTACCGACCTCCGGGGAGCGAGAAGCGAGATTGGAAGGAACTGGAGGCTTTTCAGTCAGCTCAGCACGAGTGATTGTCTATGAAGACCCGCGGGGTGGCGCGAGGGTAATGTACGGGCTACCGGTACTATCTCTACCCCTACAAACTCCATCTTGGACGGGGAAGATAAAAAAAATAAAAAAGTTCTATTGAGGGCAAAGCCCCTCGTGCCAAAGCGGGCACTCGCAACCCCTGAGGTGGCTACTACCGCGATATGGGGGTAAAATTGAAGGGGATATTTCTTCGGTCTTCCCTTCGCTCTTGGAGATTGCGCCGCCGCCATTACCTGATCGGTATGCCGAGCTGAAGAGCATGTTTACGGCTGAACGGGAAAGGGTCATGGCAGAGTCCTAGGCGAAGCTATTGCTTGACCTTGAGAAGGAGACGACGGTAGTGAAGAGATTTGGGAGCGATGTTTGTCTTTTTCCTCTTGTTCCAGGTTTTCCTCCTCAGGTGACGTGGGGAGTTAGTTTTGATTGATGGATACGATAGCTTATCCCGCAAATTCCAAGACCTCACCAGTCTTTCCAAAAAGAAAATAGAAGATGTTAAGAAGTGTGGCGTGGTTGTTATTAAAAATGTCCTTCCGGAGAAGGAAAGTCTTGTAATGAAGGAGTCGCTGAAGGAGCATATCAACCGCAACTCCTAGGCTAAAGGGTTTCCCTCTCTACGACTTCGTTCACTGCTTAAAGTTAAGAAACACAGCCTCCCCGCAGACTCACTGGCGGCCTACGAACTATACTAGTCCACGGCGCAGCGCTCCGCGAGAGCCTACCCATCCCTCGTCGCCCCCCAGTGTTTCGTAAACTCCCTTTTGCACTCTTTGCTCCCGCTATCAATGGTGGACACCCCCGTGTCTCCACCATATGCCGACCACTCCCTATCCGCCAGCCGGATGATACGGGCTTTGCTCTCGGGGCGCACATCGAGGGAGGCAGTTTGGAGCACTGGGAAGATCTCGAGCATTCTCTCTGCTATGAGAAGATTTGGATGGGGAGATGGGAAGAGTACGATGCGTATAACGCGGATCACAGGGTTCATGCAATGATGGATCTGCACGATGGAGCGGGAAGTTGCGGGGTCTAGAGGAGTTGGTAGGGCTGGGTAAGTCCCCCTGCATTATCTTTCTTCTCACTTGACTAGTCTCCAATTGTACTGTACATTAGGTTGTTCCTCAAATTCTCACTTCTAGAAGAGGAAAAAGCCATTAGTTCTTAGGGCTAGTTCTTAGCTATCATGTAGTAGCTTGATGCTTGTAAGGTTCGGACTTTGTGGACATCATACCGATATGATTTTAAGCCCGGGTTGTGTTGAGGTGAAGGTTTTAAGCGATTTGCACTGTACTAACTTAATATCCGGACACCTTGGAACTGAGGCCCATATAAATTGGTATCAAGGTGTCCGGATATTATCCTTTTTAAATCGGGTAGTGCACGATATGTACCATACCGTGGCGTTTGAAAACAATCCCATTTTGCTTACATAATACTGTTGATTCCATGTTGCTTTCTATCCTGGCGTCTTGACAGCTTCCCTTTTTTCGAATGTCATTGATAGGTTTATTGTAACCGAAGCCAAACAATACTGGCACTAGCACCAAGTGTATTCTTTCTTATACTAATCCCTTACACAGCTGTTGTGACAGAAAAAAAGCCCGGGGGCGGGGAAAAAAGAGTGAATTTAAGAATGGAGAAAGAGAGGGAGTATTCTGACTAGAACGGTGGCGAAACGGTATCTGGAGAAACGATTGAACGGTGGAATAGTTTGACCTACTTCGTAGAGCTTGTCAGCCGGAAAGGGAAAGTAAGGTTCAGATAATTATAAACAGTGCATCTCGCATTCCAGTCGGCAGGTGGGGAAGCGGGGGTGTTGCCAGTCTTGAGCTTCTACTTACGGATTATCAAGCCAAGTCAATATGCTCTAGCTCCAAATCATGCTACCCTCACATCCCTCTGGAGATTCCGTTATTCTGGTATGAAAGTGTCACGGTGCCTAAATTGGCACCAGCAAACGGAGCGTTGGCAGAGTCATTAAAAAAAAAGAAATAATTGACTCTACCCAAATCTGGGGGCGGAATGGTGGCTGAGCGGTTTGGAAGGAGAGTTTTGGGAGCTTGCTGTAATGGATTGGGAGACTGAGAATATATTAGTATGATTAACAATAAAGAGGGGGGTAGGGGGGGCATACCTTAATGAAAGGTGAAGGTAAAGAAGACGCTGGATGATTGAATCGGCGAGAGCTTCGGTAAGAAATAAATGCAAGAAGCAAAGCAAGAAGAGCCACGACAAGGCCCACCACTGCTAGGCCTTTGTCATAACCAGTGTCTCCTCCTTTAATTTCCATTTTTTCACACTTGTTGAATTGCGATAACAAGTTTTTGATGAGAAACTGTGAGACGGCTAGCATGACAGCTGAATAGTATAATGCGAAGTAGAGAGACTTAGTGGTATTATATCTCGAGAGATAAAAGATAAAAGGCAGTAGTAGGAGAAGGATTTCAATGGGTTGATTGCTTAGAGACTGTTTGTTGGAGCGTGGTTGGAAATTTGTAGAACAAGAGTTAAGAAAAACTAGAAGACTTGACCGTATAGTTAAAGAGGAGAGTACGGTAACGGCAACATACAAAACGAAAACTGGGCGGGTGACGAACAGGGGCACTTCATAGGGAAAGGTGGATTGGCAAACCGTTGACGGCTTTAGAATTGACCTGTCAAATAAGAGCAAATTCTGTCAGATAATTATTACCCTTTGAAGCAATTTCTCCTCTAGCCGCACTTATTACCCTTGCTAGCTTATTCTGGCTCTTCCCAATTAAATGCGTAGCATAATGAAATGGCAAGTTCAACTATCTGAAAGATCTAATCTGATCACAAGACAAACTGGCCCTTTGCCCTGACCTAAATTCTCAGCATTGCTTGACCAAGCACACTACGGTAAAACCCCTTTAAATCCATCATAGCCCATTGGCCTCGAATCCCCCAATCAGAAGCAAAAGTCCTACTGTACTCTATTCCTTGCCTATCCTTCTGCATGAATGAACGAGAGAGAAGAACCAACAAAAACCCCCCTTCTCGCGAATTCTAGTGATAGAAGGCAATTGAGCCCTAGCCTTTTTCACCATTCCGATACCAACTCCCGGGGAGCGAGAAGCGAGATTGGGAGGAACTAGGACTAAAGAGATCATCGGAGACTTTTCAGCCAGCCCCGCACGAGTGATTGACTATGAAGACGCTCTAGTGGCGCGAGAAGCCGAGTCCACGAACTATCGGAGGTTGAGCCTAGAGCAAAGTACCAGGTAGGGTAGAGGCCTCACAAGCAAGGTCACGATACCTTGGGTAATTTTGCCAGGGAGGGCATGACGTTGCGGAAGTGTTTCCTGAATGAGAACAATTCTGTTGCAACGAAATACGTTTCAATCTTCAGTCCCCCCCCAAAAGGATATGTAGGGCTATGCATTGCCTACTTTTCCTTACTCTGCTTTTGAAGTGTTGTCTTTTCTATTACACTCGAGTACTACTACTACCGCCGTCTACCGGTACTGCTTCTACCCCTACAAACTCTATTTTAGACGGGGGAAGAAAAAATAAAAAATTCAATTGAGGACAAAGCTCTTCATGCCAAAGCTAGCACCACTCGCAACCTGTGGGGTGGCTACTACCGTGACGCGGGGTAAAATTAGAAGGGATATTTCTTCGGTCGCTCTCCGAGGTTACACCGCCGCCATTGCCTGATCGGTATGCCGAACTGAAGAGCCTGTTTGCCGCTGGATGGGAAAGTGTCTTAGCAGAGTCCTGGGAGAAGCTATTGCTTGATCTTGAGAAGGAGACGAAGGTGGTGAAGAAGTTTGGGAGCTATGTTTGCCTTTTTCCCCTTATTCTGAGTGTTCTTCTAGTGAGATGGGGTGGTTAGTGTTGATTGATCAGTAGCTTATCCCAAGGGCCAACCAGTCTTTCCAAAGAGGAAATAGAGGATATTAAGGAGCGAGGTGTGGTTGTTATTAAAAAATTCTCCCGGAAAATGTAAGTCTCGTGCTTGATATGCTCCTTCAGCGACTCCTCCATTACAACTCCTGGGCTAAAGGGTTTCACTCCCTCCCTACGACTTCGTTCACTGCTTAAAGCTAAGAAACAGAGCCTCCCCCGTGGACTCACCGGCGGTCTACGAATTATACTAGTCCCCGGCGAAGCGCGCCGCGAGAGCCCACCCATCCCTCATCGCCTCCCAGTGTTTCGTAAACTCCCTCTGGCACTCTTCGCCCCCGCCATCGATGGTGGACACCTCCGTGTATCTGCCATGCGCCAACCTCTTCCGTATATACCAGGCGGATAATGCTAGCTCTGCTCTCGAGACGCACATCAAGGGAGGCAGTTTGGAGTTCTGGGAGGATCTCGAGCATTCTCTCTGCTATGAGAAGATCTGGATGGGGATATGGGAGGAGTATGATGCGTGTGGTGCGGATCACAGGGTTGGTGCAATGATGGATCTGTACGATGGAGCTGGGAGTTGCGGAGCCCAGAGGAGTTGGCAGGGTTGGGTAAGTCCCCCTGTACGGCAAAGTGGGTCAGAAAATGGTCATTTATGGGTACCAGCAACTCGAAATTTTACTATCTCCAATAATATTGCTCCTACGAAAATCATAAAACATTGAATTGGACAGGAGTGCCATCTGAGCACTTCTATCTGGCCATATCTTCCCAAAGGTGTGGTTGTGGTTGGGGTATCCAACTCCTGACGTGAAGGGACCTTCACTTTTTTTTGATTGTTATAATATTATATAGGTTTATCGTGACCGCAACAAATAATATTCGAACTAGCACCAGGTGTTTTATTTCTCGTACTAATTCCTTACACAGCTGTAGTGACAGAGAAAAAGAGGCTGAGAGCAGGGAAAAAGAAATGAATTCGAGAATGGGGAATAGATGGGCATTCCGGCTAGAGGGGAATGAAACTGTATCTGGAGAACAGATCGAACGGTGGAGCAGTCGGACCTACTTTGCAGAAATCGTTAGCCGGAAATGAGAGTAAGATTCAGGTAACTATAAACAGGATATCAGGCATTCCAGTCGGCAGGTGGGGAAGCGGGGGTTTGGCAGTATTAAACTTCTACTTACAGATCATCAAGCCAAGTGACCACAGCTTTGTCCACTTAGCTCCAATATGCTCCAACTCCAAATCATGCTACCTTCACATCCCCTCTGCAGATGCCGTTATTCTGGTATGAAAGGGCCACAGTGCCTACATTAGCACCAGTAAACGGACCGTTGGAAGAGCCATTGAAAAAAAAGAAATAATTGGCTCTAGGAAAATCTGCGGGCGGAATGGTTGCCGGGCGGTTTGGAAGGGGGGGTTTAGGAGCTCGCCGTAATAGATTGCGAGACTAAGTATATATTAGTATCATAATATGATTAACGATAAATGTGGAGGAGGGGGAAATACCCTAATGAAAGGTGAAGGTGTTAAAGATGATGCGGGATGATTTAACCACCAGTGTCGGTAAGAAGAAATCGCAAGAAGCAAAGCAAAGAGAGTGACAACGAGGCCCACTACAACGAGGCTTCCGCCACTAGCGTCTCCTCCTTTATTTTCCATTTCTTCACACTTGTTAAATTGCAATAGCAGGTCTTTGATGGGAAACTGTGAGAGGGCTGGCATGATAGCTTAATGTCTAATGCGACGTGGAAAGGTTTGGTGATATTATAATGAGGGATATAAGGTAATAGGCCCCAAGAAGGGAAGGATTTCAATGGGTTGATTGTTTGGAGACTGTCTGTTGGAGGATGGCTGTTGAATGAGAAAGTTAACGAAGCAGAACACTCGGTTTAATGGTGCAGCATTGGGGTTGAGTCGGATGGATGCGTGTTGGCTGGTCGGGACGTCACGCAAGATACGGCGGGATTGTCCCTAATAATATGCGGCTGTTAACCTGGTCTGGGTGAGTTAGTGGCTATGGTGTGGCACGATGCAAAGGAGATCAAAAGTTTTCTGAACCAGAATTGGGACGGAATGGATGGATTCTGCACCAAATTGCTCTCATTATTATTGGTTACCGTAAAACTCGGTATGCATGTACGGGGATTCTGGGCATTTGAGATACCGTACTAGTACAGAACACGTGATCGAACAAAAAAGAGCAGAAAGGGGAGTCTTGGCTGTTGAGCCCAGTACAGGTGACGGGCTCCCTGGCTGACTACCCTTTAGTTGGATGGTGTGTCGCACGTGCCGGATCCACCCTGCGTGTGTGTTGCTGTGACCTCCTACTATGCCGGATAATATATCGATGGTGAAATGCTCTGATGCCGTATTGCTTAATTGACTGAACAAGGGTAAGATGACAGAGAAAGA
>Ga0307507_10002004_pt1 | contig 44167 bp, 50 predicted proteins | sample 7_EM_MG_FD_207223 | JGI IMG/M metagenome (GOLD analysis project Ga0307507, IMG submission 207223) | Populus trichocarpa ectomycorrhiza microbial communities from riparian zone in the Pacific Northwest, United States - 7_EM | ecosystem: Host-associated > Plants > Roots > Unclassified | place... | reverse complement strand
GCCCCCCCAAACACACCACCACCCCCCCCCCCCCCCGGGGGCCGGGCGGCCGGGCTGTGGTATAGTCTACTATGGTATGTAGTAACCATCCACACCCAGAAACTTACCACTACTGTACTCCATAATATCATAATATTATCATACCGTAATGGAGCCCCCCCCTCTCAATGCTCTGCCACCCCCAACATAGTACGAGTACGGTGCTGCATAAACAACACCATATCAGTAACCGAGAAACAAAACAAAACATAACGGGGGGGAGGGACAACGAATAGAGGAGGACAGCGAACAGCCCTACGGTACCAGATTTGGGATTTGTCATCAGATTTTTTCGGTCCATTGCTCGCTGTCCCCCCCGCTATGTTATTCCTTTATTCCTTTTTTAAATAACTTATGGCGTAAAAACTTAATCCTATCATATCCGGCCTATCATACTTTGTAATGTACTGTAATTTACTTGTATGCCTAACTAACCGTTTCGTCGATCTCCCTTCCATCATCTACCGTACCGCACGTTAGGGCACTATAACTGTAAATATAGTGCCTTGCCTTACCGAATCTTAGGGTAGGTAAGGTAGGCAGGGTTTATTCTACCGATATGATAAAGGGTGAAAAAAGGGAAAAAAGAAAAGAAAAAGAAAAAAAGTTCTATACAGTAGTCTGGTCTGGTCTATTTATATCGTTGGTACACATCATCACTCGGTTGGCTATGGCTCCGCCACTTTTGGTTTGAGACTTTTGAGACTTAGGCTTAGGGGTGGGATATTGTGACTTGTGGAGAGTGGGATAAATAGATATATGGATGATGTTTAACTTGTATGTATGTATGTATGTATGTAATTCTGAGTGTATGAACGTATTATATCTCTCTCTCTAGCTAGCTCAGGTACCTCACATACCGGCCTGTTCAGGTATCGGAGACTTCAACTTCCCAGTGGAGATCGCGGAGCGTAGGTTATCAATGGTCCAGCATTCCATCGCTGTTCGGGTCTATTTCCAGTCCATCAGTCTTCCTCTACTTCCGGTGCTTGGGCGAAAAGCAATAGCGTACCTCATAGCAATGAGTCCCCATATGTGGGACCAGCATAACGCTGGGATTCGACAGAAGGCCCGGATGCACTTGTGGCTCATCCTCGAACACGTCGAGCCCGCAGCTGCGCACTTTTCCACTCGCGAGTGCTTGTACGAGCGCGTCTTCGTCCATCACTGCGCCGCGGGCTGTGTTCACGATTACTACGCCGTCCTTCATCTTTGAGAATTCTTTGGTTGAGATTATATGTCTTGTTGCGGACTAGATTATGATTTTTTTTGGGGGGTTACGTCCTCGGTATGTTAGCCATTTTCGAGGTGGTCAGAAGCCTTATACGGTACTACGACCCATACTAATAGATCCGGGTCTGTCTTTGGGGCGAGGAGGAAGAGGAGGAGGGATTACGTACATTCAAGGGGAGATTCAGACTAATAACATCCGACCTGGAAAGGAGGTCGTCGAAGCTGACATATTCTGCCCCATTCTCCAGAACTGGGGATAAGTGTGTCCGATTGTGATAGATAACCTTCATGTCGAAGGCGTCTGTCCGTTTCTTTAGCGCACGGCCTATCCCACCGAGCCCCAGGACGCCCAAGGTCTTTCCTTCCGGGTCGTGTCCCAGAGGGACACCCTCGAGCCAATTGCCCTCGCGCAGCTGGACCATGCCCTGGTTAAAGTTACGTAGGGCCCCGATTATCAAGAAGATGTTTACGTCCGCCGTTGCGTCGTCGACAGCTGTCTGGATGTTGGACACCCGGATGTCGTGCCGGGTGCAGGCTTCTGGATCGATCTGGTCGTAACCGGCGCCTTTTTTTCGTTTTATTTGTGTTAATGTTCCTGGTGATAGTGATAATTTCATTTTCTTGGCAGGTGATCGGCCGGGAGGGAGGAGGAAAAAGGAAAGAAAAAAAAAGTGATTAATATTTACCATTATGACAAAGGAATTTCAGACTCTTTGGCAGGGCGCTCACAAGCTCCTCGTCTATTCGGCCTGTTATAGCCTCGGAAAAAAAAGTTCGATAAGCACCAAAGACGCCATCGAATGCACCTGATTTGCTCTCCTCTATAAATTCCGCTCTGTCGCGTGCCGTGGGAATGATGATCTCGGCGATATCGCCCAGCGAACTCCATTCCGAGTGTGCACTAATTTCACCTGGTTAGTTATATGCAGCCTACTTTTTTTCTTTTTCTTTTTCACTTTTTCACCTCTCTTTTCACATTTTTCACCTCCTGACTCTTCTCACGTGTGAGCGGGATGAAAAAAAGGAAAAAAAGGAATCGGAGTCAAGAATTGAACCTACTGCTCGATCTCCCCAAGCAACAGGATCTTCTTCTTGTTGGAAGACATGTTATACTGTGGTCTTGGAGGTGTCGTCGCTTTGTGCTGTATCGGCTGTGGTGCGCAAACACAAATTCTGCGGGGTTGTAAAGGGCGGGGTTGCTGCCACTCCGCTGACTGTAGGTTGCTCGCTTTAGAATCCTAAGTTGAAAAAAAACTCGCCTTACGTCGAATCCTCAATATGCTTAGGGATCGTAGGTTTTTGGCGATGAGGCTACTGAGATGGTGGTGGTGACGATAATGGTGATTATGAGCGAGAGAAGAGTTAATCTATCATTATTCCAGAACCTTTTTCACACATTCTTATCTTCCGTTGCTCCCACCCCACCCCGCCCCACCACTGCATGCACTTGCGCCGCCTCCCCCCGAAGCCTTACAGCTTCGGTCCCGGGGGATGGGGTAGCGAGCATTGATGAGTAACGAGTTTCTCGGGGGTTCTGGGGATCCTGCTTCCCTACTGGGAGGAGCCCTCGACAGAAGTCGCGGATGGGATTGTATCACACACCGCATGAGACCTCTCGGAAGGAATATTTTGCTGTGTAGGGTACTGTCGGCATATTGATTAGGCGATGCATACTGTGTGTAAGCAGAAATATAACCTACCCGGCGGGTATGGGGGGAGAAGCTTCGGGACGGGCTGTCTTAAAATCTCCTTGTTTTCCCCAGCCGAGCATGTATGATAAATTTTGCGATGCAGTGAGATGGGGGCTTGCGGTGGCGGTGAGTGTGGTTGTGGAACCCCCCACTTCCAATCCGGCCGCTACGATCATTGATCCCATAGTCTGCATTGCTACACCTAACTTATCGCCTGTGCTCACATGTGTGTACCTGTGAGATCATTTTGAGACCAACAGTAATCTCGAAAAAACTCTGTTATCATCCTCCTTCTCTTTTTCATAAGTTAGTCAACTTGGACAAGCACGCGACCCCCACAATATTGGAAAATCTCATCACCCCCAGCAGAATTACTCCCTGTAGCCCTCGGGACAATAATAGCAAGGTAAATTAATAACGGTAGTGATAAATCGAATCGGCATGCCCGAGTCGATCCGGGGAAATGCGATTACCATCGTGATACAAGCATCAACCTTCCGGCCGCTCTGCATATTTTTTCTCCGCCGGGGGGGGAAAGCAATGGAGCACGGAACCGAGCGGGCTAAACAATTACCGTAAGCGAAATATAATAGTTAAACGAGCTTACTTGCAGGAATGGCCTGCATTATCATAAAGCACAGTGATTTTGCATAAATCTTTTTGAGAACCAAGGAGCCGTTTTATGATGTTCGTGTGCAAGCAAGCAAGCAAAGATCTAGCGCTTCAATCAATGCACACAGTAGAGTATACGGAACTTACCGCACGCTCTGTACTATACCTAGCTAGACACGATCGTTCCTGCAGTACGGGCAGTGCCGCAGCGTAGGAGAATACCGTACCATCATACGAGCATCAATCAATCAATCAATCAATTCATTATCCCTAGGACCTCTACTCTACCGCACATTCCCCGTGCGGGCACGATATCACACTACGCACCCCCCGCCCCACCCCCCCATAAACCGCCAGTGCGAAATGCAGGAAGGACAGCATTAGGCCCTTGGGGAAGGAGGAAGAAGGGAGGTTACCTAGCATGGGGCATGCAGAAAGGGGTATGGTTGGTAAAATCTTTACCTAACGGGAGCACTTTTTACCCCAAAAAGGTGTCCAATTTCAAACCGCTAAGTTAGGACTCCTCGGCAATAAGAACATTTAGTTTAGTTTCTCTCGCTTCTTCGAAAGGGGATAAACTAAAGGTTCGGGAAATAGGAAGGGGCTTTTTTCTCTTGAGAGGGGTTAACTTTTTGGCGAGATATAAGAATTTGAAGGTTGGGAGGGTGTGTGGGGGCCTAAATGCTACTCTCTGGTTATTAGTTGTAAATCTCCGATATATCATACTTCACAAGTGGTAGGGTCCCGGTCCAGCCCATAAACTTCTGTGACATCAACGGCCCGTAATAACGGGCCTTTGGGACTCGGGACCCAGATTTCTAGAGGGTTATAATATTATCATGATTAGAATCGGGTTTCTTTTCTTTTTTGAATCCGCTCTAATACTCGACGTGATCAACAGAGATTTTGTAGGCCGCTTGCCAATTCGGCAGCGTATACTTCGTATTTTAATATGCTCACCCACTATGCTCAGCCAAATCCTTTTCAACATCTTTCTTTCAGCGAGGAGATATAGCCAGTGGAACGTAGAAACCCGTTCCAAACGTCTGTGCGAGGGGAGGTCATCCATTGTGGTACCCTTAAAATATGGGCTTCAGGCCGAACATCATCTATCAGCCCTTATTAAGCAAACTCTCTTCCTTTCTTTCCTCCAATCATCTCACCCTCAACTCACCCACCCTTACTCACCCACGAACCGTAGCCGATGCAGAAGCGTGCTTTTTTTTGCAATCACAAGTTCTAGTCCCGAGTGGCACTAGACAATATAGTACGCACAGGGGCGGAGGACGACTAAGTGTCCCCTACAATGCAGTGTGTATACAGGATATGTTAATCTCTACTACTACCACTACCGCACATTTACCACGAAGCATCTCCGGAATTCAACAGTTTTGTGCCCCGGAAAGTGTCTACCTTAAATTAGCGTGCAAAATACATGAAACTGTAACCACGGATTTAACTGGGAAAGCTAAAAAAAACTCTACTACTACCGTACTATATATTGATATATTAGCGAAAGCAACAGCTGCGGTACCGTACCCAGGGGAAAAAATAAGGGCGGAAAGGCAGAAAGAAGAAGGAGAGAAAGAGAGAAAGAGAGAGGGAAGTACAAGTGCCGAACTCCTCCCTACCAGATCGGATTATCTCTACAATACCGAAGGACGGTAGTGTGATTCTACTCTACTCCCAAGTTTACCACTTGCTAGTAGGAGGGGTTACGTTTATTAGAGTATACCTTTTCGCTTGAAGTATCCGAAAACAAGGGCTGAGGATTTGCACGGGCGCTCAGATACGCGCTGATCTTTTGCGATATATTATGTGGATCCCTGTCCCCGGATATAGTACTGTACTTCTTGCTTGGGACAGGTACAGTACAGTAACTGCACTACGGTAGAGAGTATTTAAACTCAAATTGACGATTTCTCCGGTAAAAAGTGAACACAGGAGCTTGCATTGGGCTACTTTACAAGCGTTTGTCAATGCCGTAGCGTTTCCTCACGGCGCGGGTAGCGTATTAGGGAGGTAAGTTTTCCTCAAACGGGATTCTCTGGCCGTTAAGCGCGTTTCAATCTCCGCATCTACCTTACACTAGCTGAAAATCAAGTATTATGGTGAGGCAAAGAAAGAAAGGAGTCCTTTTTTGTGGACGCTAAGTTTTCGTGTAATTAGGCAGGTGTGATATAATCTGGTGTAAACACATGTTCAGTGAAACGAGCAGGGAAGGGGAAGAGGGATTGCACGTACTAGTGCTGGAGTACAGTACTGTACTGTACACTACAGTGCTATACAAATGACCTTTTTCTTTTCCTGTCTTTCGGTAATTACGCTGTCTACTGTGCTAAACCACCACCAATACATAACCAACCCCCCTCAAAGCGCGTTTCTGTCCCCCTAAGTTACCATAATCTAACTTAGGCTGGGATATAGTGGTTTAGCAAAATATCAACAGCCGGCATTCCTTCCTTCCTTTTCTTTCTTCCTTCCTTTCTGCCTTCTTTCTTTCTTTCCGTGTCACCTCACCCCTGCTAAACCTTGTAGCATGCTTTCTTCCTTCCTTTGTACAACCCTTCCACCATCTTTCCGTGCCACCGCGGCAGAAGAGACAGTACTACCGGGCCAACCTCACCCACTCGAGTACATCCGTGCCGGAGGGTTTAGAAAAGCACAAGCCAGCGACAGTAAGGTTCAACAGTCAATGATATTTTGGCATCTGGGCGGCTTTTCACAAGCTGTTCGTAACTTTTTTTCTTCTTTTCTTTCTTTCTAGTTATGCAGAAAAATATGGTGTGGGAATATTGAGAAGGGAAAAAAAGGTTAAAAATGCCCGTATGGTGCGAGAGAGCGAGCTTACTTTTGCCTTTTTATTTTATTTTTCTCCATTTCGTTTGTCCGTTTGCCTGTACTGTGTTCCCGCGGGTAATTGTTTTGAAACAAACAAACAAACAAAGCGCCCACTCCTTTTTTTTCTTTCCCCTTCCACCCCTCACCGTGGAGTACATATTACTGCACATATTACTGTGCGTCAAGGCTCTTGATGTGATTCCCGATTTCGACGACCGGGGAGGCGGAAAAGAAATTCTTCTAGAATAATAACAATAATCAAGAACGCTCATGACAATGTCGTGGAATCTGGCTGGTCTCATGTAAACAATAGCCACGTAGGTAGGACACCTAGTACGGAAGACATAGGCCATCCAGGATGTTTCCCTCGGACGCAAAGTAAGCAGCACATGGACCAACTGGGAGCCCGAAAACACAACACGACATGATATCTTGACTTGACTTGCCTTGTGGTGGCGGCAGCAAGCAACCAAGCAATCGAAGGGGGTCAATTATGGCAGCCTGTCTCCAGCCCCATCCCCGTCAATGTGCAAAGTTTCAAGAGAAGAGGTGAGAACAGAAAGTTCTGATCTGACCTGACCTTGACTTGACCTAACATGTAGGGGTCATTCCACTCATCCTTCCAGAACGTCTTAAATGTCCTCCCAATGCGATGTGCGAAGGAAAAAGAGGGAGTGGGGGGAGAATGTCATGTTATGTGGTGTGATCGTTAGCTAGGATATGGACAACGCAGGAGGTGTCCCGTCTCCCTTCTTTCCCCTTCGACTATTTCCCAAACACCACTATAACTATAATACCAGGGTTGGATTGGCTCAGATTAGGCAACTCTTCAGCGATCCCTCTCCTAGCGGCATGATCATACCAGCCTTACAAGTGATGTGATAAGATGCCTTAGTTTCCCCCTCCCTCTCTGCGGGCATGCCGGGAAAAATAAGCGCAAGCCAAATCAAACTTTATCGTATCTACTAAACATAAGTAGTGCCAGTGAAGGAGGCATGTATAGGATATGATAGGAGTTTCATGCGTGGCCCCCACTCGAGCGGTCACGAAGGCTACCTTAGACCTATCGGCCGGCAAACAGGCAAGAAAACCATGGCATCATCACCTAGAGAAGTGCGCCTAGCACAACTTAGCACCCGCTCAGTCGGTCCAGCATGCAATGTCACGGAATAATGAACCTGTATATATATATAAAACTAGGGTGCAATGGGTTTTCAGCCACTGTATTGTGTTAGTGTGGTATGTTATTATTAGAACTTCAGAAGCGAGAAGGAGAATAAGGGAGATGAGGAATAAATTAACTGGCAAGTGCAATCGCTCGACTTGTTCAACTTGCAGGAATGAGATGGGTCGAAAGGGAGAAAAATCTCTTAGTGCAGTATTGGTGGATGGTGATGCGGTAGTAGTGGGAGTGAGTATCGCCCAGATTGCTGTGTCGGCTACATCTCGAAACACCTTGTCGTATATACTATATATTGCGTGGCATGGAAACCGCGAGGTGAGTGAAGGGTCAAACTAGGAGGAGTACTTGTTTTCTTTGTAGTTCTTGACACGGCCAGAATCGTGCCATGTCAGGTTACCATAGGCTCGTTCAATCTTCACTTGCTCGGCCATGATAACCCGTGCCGTGCAGGCTCGTATTGCCTACCCATACACTATTTTTTGTTGTGGTGGTAGATGGGTCACCATGCATGCTTCTGGGAATACACATTAATAGATGTTTGTGCATGCCGCGTTTGAGAACCATAGTTGCTTAATCGAGTGATTCAGTGTGAGCGTTCTTTATTGAAGAGTGGTTCGAGATCGCAATTGGTTAGGTCGATGAAAGGGGAAAAAAGGGGAGATTGGTATTCCATCGGGAATTAATTAGTCCCCTCGGGTTCTAAATACTACCCACATAGAGATGTTGAATCATGAGGTATCACCCAATTATGAGTCCCTGGTCCTGGGTTTCTGGCCATTAATGCTAGAGGAGAGGCAAGCTGCCACAGGCTTGTGCCCTCTCAACGGCCGATGCAGGGGCGATCGGTTGGAGCCGGGAACGAGGGTGTATGCGAGCCATAGGGACTGGGTAAAAGAGGAAAGAGGAAAAGAGTTTCAAAAGTTTTCTTAGGGGATCGGGAGACGAAGGGGATGAAAGAGAGGAATTCAATTAGCCCAATCATGACGATATTAGGCACCTTCCTCACCCCTCATCATTCTCTTAGTTTATGGATTTACCATGTGTCATAAGAGCGTCAGAAACACCCCCCCCTGCAACAAATCCTCTATCCTTTCCGGGTTCAGAGCAAAGAGGAGACAGAATACGAAGGTTTTCACGAGTTCCATGAGCACACTTGCATGCCCTAGGATGTGTCAGATAGAGTGACATCCTACCTAATAATATGATTCAGTTGCCGTGTCTGCAACTGTTGACGATCGACAGTAGGTCTTGATCACAAGATATTATTCCCTTAACTATATATACACTCTCAAGGTTTTACGAAACGGGAAATCTACGATCGGCCACTCCTCTAAGTTACAGCCCGCTCACAATGTAAAATTGAACTTACTACTAACTCACCCTAGGCTCTCTCCATCTCCACTCGCGATGCCCGCTATGAAAGAGGTTCCAAGTGCTTAGGGGGATAATGCCATAAGATCTTCTAAGTCCAGCGCATTGCCTCGAACGCGTAACGCGCATAGCTTCAATATCAAGAACGTTCTAGTTGTGATTACCTGTGGGAGGCAAATCCCACCAATAACTCGTGAGTCGTGACCTCCGAGCCTTGTAGTATGTCTGCTAAGGTTGGAAGTTAAAGTCAGCTTACCCTAGCCCGAGCGAGGGCCGGGCTATCCAATTTATCCCAACAAAATTCCAGGTTATTCAGAAAACCCAACCTTTGGCGCATCTGCTAAGGCAATCCATCCCTTGGGCACCGATGGTTTCTACTGACAAATGGAGATGCTCCGCTGCTCGTCCCGTGCCCATGACGAAATTATGGCTCGTTTTCGATTTTCCTGCTGGATCTTAGGCGGAATATGATCAATATTCTGCGATCTCGTCTAGCTACCACCCCTCCTGCAATCGGATTTATAATAACACTAGAAGGCTATGCAAATCTGTTGTGGGGAGTCCCTTGGTAGAGATTTAAGTTAGGAATGCACCTAGCACGAGAAGGGTTCGTCAATATCGTCTTAGAGACAGTTCACATACCTTCATATGAGATCCCAAAATAATTTCTGCATTCCCTAGTGACAGGCATATCTGATCGGATACACAGAATTCCCGACTAATTTTAGCTCACCGGCTCTCACACCAGCCCTTATGTTCGGAGGAGGAGCAAGTATCTACAATATCTTGAATATTTCAACGAGTCCCCATGTTTCTCTCACACTTGGGCTTTCTGAATATCTGCTTTCGGAGAGCTTGAGTGGTCGTATAGTGCTACATGGCGCGGTGGGGGGCGTGTGGTTGGAAGCCTACCCCTCATGTGTGCTGTAGGCATGTATGGAAAAGTACTTTAATTAGCGGAAAAAAAACAACCCTGGAGGTAACGAAATACTTAGTGTATAGCCATCCTAACTCTTTTCTTTCTCCATGCTGAGGGCTATAAGCCAATGAACGGTAATCGAAGGTTGGACCAGGTGAGCGACTGTTGATTCTGAGGATTTCGGGAGGGTCCTTCCTTGCGTGCTCTAAAGGGGGACACTAGTAGTAGATTACTTGTACAATAGGATTTACTTTTCATATGGCGGGATATCTACCTCTCTAGAAGAAGAGCGTTGTGAGATAAGGCTCTAAAGAACGAGATCTGAAATCCGAGCTTCCCCAGTCAAGCCTTTTCTCTATGGTTAGTTCACGGCTACACCCAAGCCTAAGCAAATACCGGTAAGATAGTTCCAATCTGATAAAATGCGCCGTTCAATTTTCCCCCTGAATAGGCTTGTAATGCTGGAAGAGTGCAATGCTAGTGGTTTAAGGCTCATATTTCAAGTACCGTATGAGATCTCCGGCATATTATCGCTACATATTCTAATCTCGCCTAAAATAAGAAATATACCATTCCATCCCACAGTCAAATATCGCGTATGTAGAGAAAACGATTGCAGTATGGTTGTATTCTAACACAATATCCATTCCAAACATCGTGCAGATGCCGGGTCCTGGAATGATGCAGCACTCGTACTAACGTTAAATAATTCCTTATTCGGATAAAATACCATAGAAACTGTTAAGGTCCACCATCCCCGCCAGTCCCGTAATTTCTAGGCTAAGAGATAAAAACCCCTGAGAAGAGTTAACGTTTCTTAACACAGTATAAAAATCAACCCATTGCCCTTGTTGGATATCATCAGCTGGCATTCGCAATTTTATTAACCTGCTAAACTAAACCTATCGTACTCGAGTAGGCCAAACGAGGAAGGCGTTCTAACAGATAATCCAGTAGTGAGACCCCGGGAGCTTTTATGGTAGGCGGAAAACAACCAGTCTGCCCAATTAGACGCGCCACACACATCCGATTCCAACATCCTCTCATCCCTTTCGTTCTTACCCCCGGCCTCACCGAATTGAAACTTAGGTACCTCACTTAGTTTAACCACCGTAATGGCGCACGAAACCCTCACGATCCGAAACTTATCCTCAACAGAAATAATCGTAACTCGCGTGTCGCGCTTCCCGCAACCCAAGGTGCCAGGGCCCCAGCCCGTGACGATAAAGAACATAACCAACATCGGAAACCTAACCCACAACTTCACATCCTTTGTCGCGAAGACCCTCCCCATACCCCCACTAGCTGGACCATCTTCCAAGGCGATCGCGGAGAACGCGCGAGCCTTCTCTGAAGAGGATGTATCGATATTCCTACCAGCGTTTGAGATCATGCAGACAGAAATCAAAATCAACAAGGACGAGGTCGTGCGATTAGCCTTCATAGTTGGCGAGGCTAAATTCCGCGCAGACCTAAATTCGCACACGCCGGCTGTGCACTGTCTGAGCCCTGGAACGGAGCATAATTTCAATGCGGTATTTCACCGGAATCACAGTCACCTCGCGCTCCTGTCCAATGCTGCGCTAGGTGGGTGGATGGAGCGGTTGAAGGATGAGACTCCGCTAAGCCTAATCTCCATCCCGGGCACGCATAATACCCCAACGTGCTATACTGCGCTCCCATCTGTTCGCTGCCAGGCCGTTGGCCCAAAGCAACAATTGGAAAACGGAATCCGCTTCTTCGACGTTAGGTGCCAGGTCGACGGCCCAAACACCCTAACCCTTGTGCACGGGGCTTTCCCAATCTCTCTGACAGGATTCAAGAACCTGAACAATGTTCTCAAAGATGCGTACTCGTTCTTAGATGGTAACCCGCACGAGTGCATCATCATCTCGCTAAAGCGGGAAGGCCTCGGGGACGCCGACGACGCCAAGTTTGCGAAGGTGTTGAAGGAGGGGTACATCGACAAAGAAGCTTCAAGATGGCACTTGGAAGACAACATACCGACCCTCGGTCAAGTCCGCGGCAAAGCGATCCTCTTCCGCAGATTCACGCTACCAAGTGATATGCAGCAATTCGGCATCAACGCCGAACACTGGGATTACAACACCCCAGATTCGCATACACCCTCTCGCACATGTCGTGTTCAGGACTTTTGCGAGGTGCTTGAGCCTGCTACCATAAATAAGAAGGTCACTTACGTTAAAGAGCACTTAGAGCGCTCGGCGAAGCCCTTGGAGCCGGATACCACCAAGCAGTTGTTTGTAAACTTTTTGTCCGCGAGTAACTTTTGGAGGGTGGGGTGTTGGCCCGAGAAGATTGCCGAAAAGGTTAATGTTGAAACGAAGAGGCATTTGGCTATCGATCATGTCGCCGGGAAGGAACATGGCGATGGTAGCACGGGCGTTGTGGTTTGTGATTATGTCGGTGAGAGCGGGGATTGGGAGTTGGTTAGGTTGATTGTTACTATGAATGGGTGGATTAAGAAGACGAGGTGATTGGGCTCTAGGTTGGGAGGGGTTTGGTTGCCTGCTACGATATCACGTTATACTTTATGACTATATTTCTTAGTTCAATGGCTGATAGTTGGGAGGGGGGGTTGCGATAAATAAACCATATGCATAGATTTCTAAGAGTTAAATTTTCGCCTTGTTGTACATAAGACCGGACTTTGGTAACTAATCGCCCTCTACCCAAGACACGATACGATCCTGCTAGGCCGATTGACCAAGGCTTAGAGCTCGTCAGTTCTCATCCAGAGTTTAAAAAGAGTCTTCCTAGGGTTCTCAATCTCAACATATCTTCGAGCTCCCAGGCCTCGGACCGCAGCCATTATAGGAAACCCCTTGGGGAGAATTTGGAAGACTTAGTAGTGGAATATAGGAAGTAGGAGAGATTGCGGGGGGCTTCGGACCACAAAGAGTAGGTCTGAAGGTCCGACACAATTATCTAAAAGCCATTGCTTGCAACACCCAAAGTGTCATAGTCGGCCAACCTAGAATAGTTCACTTAACACTAGATTATATCACTGCTCCCGATGGTGTCCTAACCAACGGCCTCCCTCAACCGGAGGATAATGTCTAACCACCGAGAAGAATGATTCCTGTCAAAAATAAACTAGGGCAACAGCGGGGGAAACAAAGCGTATCTAGGTTAGAGCCCGTCATCCAGACAACCCCCCAAACATATGAAAAGGGGAACGAAAAAAAGGGGCAAAAGAGTTCAGCATCCGGGATTCCCACATGGTCACCCACTGTAGTACTAACCGGACGATACGATGCTTGTTTACCGCAGAGCGGACGGGATGCGAAATTTTCATCGTTCTATGGCCGAACACATAAGTCTCCTTTTTGTTCAGGTTTTATTAGGCACTGCAACCATTAGTTAGCACTCGTATAGATTTAAGTTGATGTCTAAAAATTAATCACCTTTCGGACGGTTGTGAAAACCTTTAACAGCTCCGTTCAGTTGTGCTTAGACTCCACTTAAGTTCCTTTTGAAAGGTGCCCAAGATGAACCAAATCTTTCAGTCACAAGGCTAATCCCACAATTCCCGAGTGACCTCCCATGAACCGGTTACCCGGTTGGGTGGTCAATCACCCATCCTCGACAAATACCGTACGGCAGCAACCTCAAATCCAAAATGTCAGTCTTCCACATCGGCCAGCGTCTCAGCTACTCCGGAAGCCTGTGCACCGTTCGGTACATTGGGCCAGTGGCCGGCACCGAGGGGGAATGGCTGGGAGTCGAGTGGGATAACGTCTCCCGAGGCAAACATTCTGGCCAACATGGTGGGAAGAGGTACTTTGAAGGTGACCCTCATTATCCTTTAGGCCACACAAATTAGATACTAATCTAGCCTTTTATATCTAGCAAAGCTCTCCAACTCCTCCACCTTCATCCGAACAACCCGTGTTCCCGACCCACCCATTACCTTTCTTGAGGCATTGAGGAATAAATATACAACTGAGAAGGATATCTCGTTCGAGATCGGGAAGCCGATCAGTTTGTCGGCTACAAAAGTGTTCGAGGAGGTAGGGTTTGACAAGATCCTTGAGAAGTTAGGCAGGTTGAGGGAGTTAGAGGTTGTGCTTTTAGATGGGATGAAGATTGTGCGTGGGGATGGGGCAGCAGAGGTTCTTGATACTTGTCCTAGTGAGTTTGGCTATTCCTGGGACAAGGGGTGAGAGGAGGAGATGAAAGGGCTAATAATTGGGGGCAGAGATTGAGGAGCTAGATGTTTCCCGTAATCTTTGGGAGAGGTTGGAGGAGATTGCAGGTGTTTGTAGGGGGTTGAAGATGTTGAAGGGATTAAGGATTAGGTATTTATATTTGCATGGGGACTTGGAAGGTCTCTAGGAGGCTAATAGCAATCATAGTGGAAATCGCTTCTCTTCCCTAGCAATCGGAGACGGGGACCCCCCATTCGAAGGTGTTGTCAGTCTAGAAATCAACAACACCCTCTTTGATTGGGTTGAAGTTTGTCTCACATCCCCCTCCCACTACACCCATATATTCAATATTCAAACTAACATACAAACCCAGACAGTCCACACCCTCCAATTCTTCCCCAAAATCCACACCCTCCTCTCGGCCTGCAACAACACCACCGAAATACCCAAATCAATCACCCTCCCGCACACACTAACAACCATAAACCTTGAGCAGAACGCCTTCACATCCCTCTCATCAATATTCCCGCTCTCCAACCTTCCTCGACTAAAAAAGCTAATTCTAACGCATAATACCATCTCAACAATTCATACACCCGAGTCCTCTCCCGTTGTGTTCCCGTCACTCGAGCATTTAGACCTTAGTTTTAACTCGCTGGGGACATACCCCCTGCTAGACCTTCTCCCGCCTCTATTCCCATGTTTGACATCACTGAGAATCTCACATAACCCGCTCTTCAACAGCACGCCTCTGGAAGAAGCGCACATGCTCGCCGTAGCCAGGACACCAGCAAGAGTTACCGTACTCAATTACAGCAAGATAACTGAAGCTGAGCGTGCTAATGCAGAGCTCTACTACCTCAGTCGGATAGCGAGGGAAATAGCCAAAGTGGAGGAAGGAATGGAGGACACGATATTACGGGATCATAAGCGCTGGGAAGAATTATGCGAACGTAGACTCCCCTCTCTCTTCAAATGCCTGCAGAGCTTATAAACCATAGTGCATGGCAAACCCATCATAGACAGAAGCACCGAAGAGAAAAAGACCCTAGCAACAAAACTTATAGACCTAGAGTTCCTACCAGAAGGGAAAGATCCACTAGTCAAGAAGATTCCAAAGTCATTGCCGATATCCACGCTCAAAGGCCTCGTCGGCAGGATGTTTGGCATCGCGCCGTTGAAGGTGCAGATGGAGTATCTCTCTCCGGAGGAGGGATGTAAGTACGCACCGCTTGACGACGACATTAAAGAAATAGGTTTCTACATCGACAGCAGGGAGGGTAAGATAAAAGTCGCTGAGACGGCGTAGATCCAGTGTGGTTGTTAAAAAAAAAGTTCATAACACAGGCGTAGCGCATGATAAAGTATTATAGTGTATGGTAGACATGATACTAGAACAAAATTTCCTCCAATTCATAATCATCAAGGATACAAAATCCCCCCAAACTCCACCCTATCGAACGCAACGCAAGCACAATACCGGTACCGCAAAGTATGATATATCTCCACCCGCACCCACTCAACCTCCACACCTGCGGAAGCCAGTAAACGTAGGGGCCCGTACCAGGATTCTCACTCTCCCTCTGCTGTCCACACCCAAATGCCCTCAGACGTAGACAATAGGCTCTAGCATATTTCAGAGGAAACTTTTTTTAGAAAAAGTTTTCTACTTGAAAGAAAGAAAGAAAAGAAGAAAAAAATACAAACTTTCTTCACGATTCAGTTCATATACCCATGCCAGTTACCCTCTCTTGACTGCTTTTTTTTCTTCTTTTCTTTCAGCCAAAAGTCTTGGCAAATACGGCAATATATAAGTTCCACCCCACCCCCAGTCCCCCCATCTTAAGAAAAAAAACTCATTTCAAGGGCGATTTTTATTGTAGGAGTTTTCCGAAAAGAAAAAAAACAGAAATGGAATTGTTTCCTCTGCTAATTGCTCGAGAGTAAAATAAGTTTATTATTATTGGCGCTGCAGCTGGAGCCTTTTTCTTTCTGCTTCTGTGGAGATGTGTTCCTTACCGGTGGTCGCTACATTACTTTTTACTTGGTGTGTCGGATTTTGGGATGAGATAAGGGGCTTTTTTTTTCTTTTTTCTTTAAGAAAAAAATAAAGCTCTTATTATAAAAGTTAGAACAATGGATTAATGGTATTTATGAATAGTGACGAGCGTGGTACGGTGTGCTCTGCCGGATCGATATAACAAGCGGCCGTGAACAGTGAATTAACCTGTAATCTACAGTCGAATGCTTGCGAATAGTTTGTGCAGATCCGAGTTGATTTCCATAATTGAGATTTCATACGGCACACGCGGGAGACTAGTTTTCACAGGAACTGGCCTTCAACACTACTTGAGCACAGCCTACCGAAATCACGCACAGAGGGGCGTTACGGGGAGCACGGAGGCAAAGAAAACCCAATCTTTACACATAATACGATGCGTGTGGCCCAGCATAGACACACTACCGGTATAGGATTCATATCATGGCTCACATTCTCGCAAAGGTCGCACGGAGACTACCGAGAGGTATTTTTTATTATTTCCCTTTCCCACCCCATGGTTTGGCTGCAGATGGCTCCATATCTGGCACCTTTCGAGAACGGATACATAAAAATATGATTTAACCCTTTGCAGCACCCGCTTTGAATAGGACACTATAAAATCATGTTAGCATATTGTGGGTTGCTCGAGCTCAGGGAATTGAGAAAACATACATATCGCCATCTTCCATGACATACTCCTTTCCTTTAGTGAGCAACTTTCCACCCGACTTGACTGCCGCTTCATCGCCAAGTTCCTTCAAGTCAGCGTATCTGAAAACGACAGCCTGAATGAAAGTCTTTTCGAAATCTATTCCCAATAGGTTAGAAGGTGCTTAGCAACGGTAACCGAATATGAGAACAAACCTGTATGGATGACTCCAGCAGCCTGAGGCGCCTTAGTGCCCTTACGGATACTCCATTGCCGAACCTCATCCGGCCCGGTAGTGAAGAAACTGATAAGGTTCAAGACACTGCGCATGAGCACCACAAGCTTAGGGATGGCGCTCTTGGTGCCCAATTTCTTGCATTCCTCAGCAGCTTCCTCGTCCGACATACGGGTGAGACGCTCCTCCAAGGAGACAGAAATTGGGATAATTGGGTCTCCGGGAGAGTTCTCGTCGATCCATTGCTTGATCTTGAGAAGATGCTTGTTCTTTTGTCGGACATAGTCGTTTTCTGAAAGGTTGATGAGGAATATCACTGGCTTTGCCGTCAGAAGCATAAGATTGTTGATTACTTCAACCTAACAAAGGTTACTAAAGTTAGCATTGGCCTGAAAGAATAATTCGTCGAACCGAAAAAACGAATATGCAGAAAATTAATATCAGATTAAAATCCATATCAATACAAGCCTCTAAGCGTTGTAATTGGCGAGGCCGTTCATCGAGCTGGGTTTTAATGATCGAGTGTGATACTCTTTGTCATCATGTAATGGAAGGGAGTGTGTTTGAGAACATATATCGCGAGGGCTAGGATAATTTTACCTCCTTGTTTCCCCAAGACTTCTTGATAACAGGCTTCTTTTCATCCACCAACCAGCTCAGGATGCTCTCAACAATGGCCTGCTCCTCCTTCAGCTTCCTCATCTCCAGGCTTTGACCACCTCTTGCGGTCTGCTTTTTCAACGCCTCCAGATTCTTCTCAACAAACTCAATATCCTTTATTCTGAGCTCGTCATTTATAATTTGGAGATCACGGACGGGATCAACATCCCCTTCGACATGGATAATCTCCGCATCATCGAAACAACGGACAACCTGGAAGATGGCATCGACAGCACGGATATGCGAAAGGAAGGCATTACCAAGCCCAGCACCAGTAGAAGCTCCACGGGTCAGACCGGCAATATCGTAAACTGTAAGATTGGCCGGGACTTTAGAGACAGGCTTTAGTCCATAATCTCAGCGAAGATACTTTTCAAGACTGCACAATATTCAGGTCAGGATAGATACCTTGTAATGTTGACATAGCCAGTCATAGCGCTCGTCGGGAACAACAACTCGAGCTTCTTCAGGATCAATTGTAGCGAAAGGAAAATTCTGTAGAGGCGATGGGGGGTTAAAGTCGTTTAAAAACTCAGCCGCCAAGAACTCTAACGGAAACGGTAAGGGGAAAAAGAGAAAATTACGTACGGCAGGATTCCCTAACGAGCATCTGGTGATAGCTTGGAATAGCGTTGATTTCCCAACATTAGCAAGTCCGACCTATGGTCATGAGAAAGAAATTTATCAGCCTCAAATACGGTTAGTATTAACCATCGAAGAGAAAAAATCTCACAATTCCGCTCTTGAGATTGTTTCCGGGTCTCCCAAGGAGAATCTTCTCTTCTTTAACAGCCTTCTTTGGGGGCATTTTTCTAGCCTTTTTAGCGTAAGAACGGGTGGAAACTGTCGTGGCGATAACGACAAACAGATGCGATCTCAAAGGAGAAGCTGAAGGGAAAGAATGGAGATTGAATAGAGAGCAACCAGTGATTGTTGTGGGGTTGCGTCTGGCAAGAGGAAAGAAAGACGTCGTTGTGGATGAGGGGTTCACAGCAGGGAGGCACAAGGGAAAGAGAGGTGAGGCGGCTCTTCTCTTCTCCTTATGTCTGTCTGGCTGTTGAGAGGTGTGTAACAAGGCCAAAAGTCTCTGAATTACAACAGGTGGAAGCACAGGCGGGGAGAACTCAATATTGGTGGGGTTGAAACTTCTCCATACATTTTCTAAAATGTGGGAGTCACAGAATAGGGAATAACAGGTTCAGGTCTTGGCAGTAAGCATATCTTACCGGTGATTAGGTGATTATATAATAGGACTGCTAAAAGAAAGAAATACCGGTCCAATGCTACTGTCTCCAAAAAGCTTTTTCGCTTTCGGGCCTCTTATCCAGTTCTGTGACAGCAGAAATCTGCCCTGTGGCTTCTGTGTCTTTGCTTCACAACCTCCCCCTTTCGATGAACCTATAATACTGAGCCCTCAAAGCGCCCTTTCTTTCCTTCCTCTCAACACATGTCCTCTACCAGTGGTCTTCCCTGATCCCCCCCACAATCGAGTCCTTGCGTCACGGTACGTCAACTTATAATCCAACCAGACATACTCTCTTAAGGTGAGCAACCGCAGCAAGTCGAAATTTGACATCAAAGATGCCTCCACCGTCTCGAAGTTCACGGAGCTCCACACGCTCGCAGAGTCTTCAAAAGAAGAAAGTAATAATCAACGTTTACGATCTTCTCCCACCCGGGCGTTTATCGAGTGTAATTTGGACACTTGGTGTCGCTCTCCTCCACTCTGGTGTTGTCATCAACGATAGAGAGTACGCGTTCGGGGGTCACCACCGGCGAGGTTTGACCGGTGTTTACTGGACGAAACCGAAAACCGAGCCTCCAGGAGGAACTTTCAGATCGGAAATCTTGCACGGATTTACCTATGCCAGCGACCAAGAGATTGAAGAGATACTTCGAGATGTGAGTTCTACCGTCCCACCATTTATTAAGCCGCTTTACTTACAGTGAACAGGCCTCCAATGAGTTTTTAGGGCCTACTTACAACCTACTTACTCGGAACTGCAACCATTTCACCTCCTATCTCTGCATGGCCCTAACCGGGCGAGCAGCCCCGGCCTTCCTAAACCGTGCGGCTAGCATCGGTGTCGCACTACCGTGTGTAGTGCCTGCTGGATGGATCGAGCCACCTGAGTGTGAAGTTGCCGATGACGAGACCGACCACGGTGAAAATGCGCGACTTACAGGGAACGCTGGGGCTGCCGGCTCGGCACCAAGACGACGGCCTGGCGACGACGAAGTGTGGGAGTCAAGCAGCGAAGGAGAATACACAAGCGATGATGAAGACGAACAGCAACGGAGGGAGGGGGAGCGGGTCAAGGGGATGGAGGGTAGGGAGAGTGGTGAACTCAGAGATACCGATGGAAGGGAGATGCAAGCTGCGGAAAGGGCTAGGGTGGATAGAATAGTGTGATGTGAATGCTACCATCGCCTATTGCTTATATATATTCAAGGCGGGGAGTGCAAACTCGTCGGATCTTGGGGAAAGGGTGGTGGTGGGGAAATGGCGCAAATTGACTTTGTTCGTTTCTGCTCTGTATGAAATGGACCATGTAGATTTTGGGTGCATTTTTCACTCACTGTCAACACGACTGGATTACAGCTAGCTACCTATTTCCACTTCGCTGGAGTAAAGGCTGTAGAGACAGATCTCGAGTGTTGCCAGTTCTCAAATCTCCGGAGCAAACTTGTCGTCATACACGAGTATGAATTGCGTGTACATCTTAATTACTGCTGCACCCGTTTAACCAATTACAGAAAGACGTTGCCTCCCACTTAATTTCTCCCTCATCCTACCTACCTAGAGGAAAGAGCATCTCACAACCTACTCTCCGATTTCACATAAATTTAATCCCCTAGAATATCCTTAGGCGAACTGAGTCATTTCTTGCAAATTGCGTTCACTGCGAAGCCAATGCTACCGTCCGTACTCCCGAATTTTATTCATTCATCCACCTGACGCTCCCCTGCACACTCGTTTCTTATGGTTTAGGTGATTGGGAATAGGCCATCACCCGTACGAAGATAAAGTAAAAAATGGATTGCGTCCTGTAAGGAGGGCACTAGTCCCCCCGCGGTACTAATTTGTCGAGTGACCACCCGTGAAGTCATCAAATCAAGTATACGGTATGATAGCTCAACTAACGAGCATGTGACAAAACTCGGCACGGTAAAACAACCCTCTCAAGCAAGAATCACCAAAACATCCGCAATCAGGGAAAACGAGAAACCCTCTCCAGCTCCGGCCGCGAGAGCGGGGATTCCCGATTTTTGGGTTGTTTAGGCTAAAGCTTCCATCCGCTACCCCTCCCACTTTTCCTACGATACCCCTCGATATATATTAGACTGGACTATCCGGTGCTCAATCAAGGTAGGTTGTTGCCAAAATATAAGTTAAACATCTGATAGCACCTTTTCCTTTTCCTCCGCTTATTTTTCCTCCGCTTGTTTTTTCTTCTCAAACCGATTCACATCACATCACATCACCTTCCATCCCCCATCATCATCGAAATATGTCGCCGAATTTCAAAGTGATCGCGAGGACCGGTGAGCCCATTCTCCACCGCGAGGACTTTTGGTTACCCGAGTCGCCGGTGCACGACGAGGAGACGGGGACCACCTGGTTTACGGATACACCCCGCTCGGTGATCTATGGGTTTAATGTGAAGGAAGGACAGAAGAGTCTTAAACGGCTTGAGGTTGGGGAACTTGTGGGATGTCTTGCGTTAATTGATGGAGTACGTATCTATTATGCTGCTACTGCGAGAAAGTTGTTTTTTTTCGAGAGAGAGAGGGAGAGAGAGGGGAAATGGATGGACTGACGTGATGACGGGTTTTTTCATGGCCGGTTATTTGGCGGGATATAGGATAAAGAACATTTGGCGGTTGGAGCTAAACGCGGCTTTGGAAAGGTCAATATCGAGACGGGAAAATTGGAGTATATCAATACCCTGTTTCCGGGTGATAAGGATAAGCAGGATCTTATGCGTATCAGCGACGGGGCAGTTGATGTGCAGGGGAGATTTTGGGCTGGCTCGATGAGAAGGTATTATCATATCATATCATAGCAATCCGTTTTTTGTTTGCTCTTCCCGATCTATACGTATTATACCAGCTAAAAGATATGATGTGACAGTTTTGGCTTGGGCCCCCCACAGAACGAAGGCACACTCTTCCGCAGCGACCCTACCACTCATCTCAACCACGTAAAATACCCCGTTACCTTCCCCAATGGCATCGGCTTCTCGCCGGACAACAGCACCCTCTACTTCGTTGAGACCCAACTTAGGACAATATTCGCATATCGCTTCGAGTCCGAAACCGGCGGTATCTCATACGAACAGGAATTCATCAAATTTGACGAGGACAAGCACGGACCCGGAGCTCCGGACGGCCTCGCCATATCTTCGGACGGCGATCTCTGGGTGGCCATGCTCGAAGGCCACAAAGTATTACGTATCGACCCAAAGACGAAGAATGTCAAGGGAGTTATCGAGGTCCCCACCAGTAAACAGGTTGCCTGCCCGGCATTCGTGGGAGAGGGTATGATTATCACCACGGGGAAGTTGGTCGAACTGGACCCTGATGTGGCAAAGACTAGCGCACATGCTGGAGACGTTTTTTATGTCCCATTGCCGGGGATAACTGGGCGGGAAGTGTACAAAGCCAAGTTTGATGCTGTGCCGGAAGACCCAGGAACAACAAGTGGGAAGTTAGTATCAGCATCAAAAGGGAAGGGGAAGGAGGAGGAGGATGATGATGATGATGATGATGATGCTACTCTCACGGGAACGGTAGCGCCACCGGTAGCTGAGAAACCCAGTGCCAGCACGACAACTACTAGTACTACAACTGCTACCCGCGTGACGGGAGAAAAATGAGGTTTTCCTTTTGTCTTCATTGTATTTTCTTTGGGTGGAAAGATACCCGTTGATATGCTTCGGTTGGGAGAAATTGAGGTCATTGAGTGGGGTTGAAGTCAAAGGTTTTGCCGAGTGACCTTACGTGAATCCGAGATGGCCATTCACCCCCACCCCGCCAAACCAAACCAGGTCACCCAAGAATATTAGATGCTCTCTCGCGCGACATTATTCCGGGAAGGACATGGTGCAAAGGGAGCACTAATACTTGAAGAACTAAATGACTACTCGTATATGAACTCGACGTAGAGTATAACCAATAAAATTAGCCAAACCAAGCCTAAAATCCGGAACCCCATAGCTAACAGCTAACAGCTAATAGCCCCAAAAACACAGCAATTTCATACCCTTGACATAAAAAATCATAATAATGCTATCGTAGAAAAAAGGGTTCCAAAAAAAAAATTCCAAAAAAAATCGTAAACCCGAGAAATCGCGTCCTCAAAACGCCCTCACCTCCCCCCCGTCGCCGGGCTACTTTGGATCATTCCCAGGTCTACCCGGTCTGCCTGGTCTTTCGGGGCGCCCAGGACGCTCCGGCCGACCGGGTCTTTCAGATCGTTCGACTCTTTCAAGACGTCCGGGCCTTTCAGGTCGTCCGGGTCTTTCAGGGCGCCCGGGTCTCCCAGGTCGTCCGGGTCTTTCAGGTCGTCCGGGTCTTTCAGGTCGTCCGGGTCTTTCAGGACGTCCGGGCCTCTCGGGTCGTCCAGGTCTTTCAGGCCGTCCGGGCCTTTCAGGCCGCCCGGGTCTTCCAGGTCGTCCGGGTCTTTCGGGCCGATCTGAGTCTTTCGGTTTCCAGGGAGGGGTGTCGTCTCCGTCACCCTCCGCCTTCTCCACCTCCTCCACTTCATTCCCCAATGCCTTCGGGTGCCAGTCCTCATTAGCTAGGGCCTTGGGTCTCTCTGGCCTTTCTGGCCTTTCTGGCCTCTCTGGCCTCTCTGGTCTCTCCGGTCTCTCTGGTCTTCCGGGGCGCTCCGGCCAGTCCCCATCGGCTAGGACCTTGGGTCTCTCTGGCCTCTCTGGCCTCTCTGGTCTCTCTCGTCCACCACCTATCACACTGATTTTATGCGTATATAGAATAGATGGTGCTACCACCAAGTTAGGAGGTTGCTCAGTGGGGCGGAGCAAAGGGATGGGAAACGGGGGGGAGATACCAAAAAAATTCCCATAAGGAAAATACACCAAAACAGCGACCGCGAAGCAGAAGAGTGCGAAAATGAGCTTTATCTTCAAGGTGCTGAATCTCCGTTGGCGAGGGCGGGGGATGTAAAATTCCCCTTCCTGCGCCACCGCTGCACGTGAGAGTAGGGAGGACTTTTCGTGAAGCACCATGATGATGATGCTCTCCGTAGCTTATCGTTATTACAAAAAAGAAGGAAAAAGCTTCGATAACGATAGCTTTTTGGCAAGAGGGGAGAAAGAGAAAGAGGGAGGGGAATTGTTTTTTCTTTCTTCCCCTCAAGAGGAGGGCTGAACAAAACAGAACACGCGGAGGGTCCTGGTGGTTCGGCTGAGGGTGTCTCACTTATTGGTAGTTATTAATACTTGTATTGTGCAACGGCTGCTTTCGGATGCTGGAGGTGGGCGGTTGGAATGATTCATTGGTGGTATATAATCCCCACGGGACGTGCCGTTGCTATACCTGGTGATTGGATTGCTCCTCACTGTATCGCAGGGCACCAATATCATTAGGCATGTTGGATTGCACTCGGGTAACGGTACGGTACTTCACAAGATGTCACTGCCAAATCGTAATACTGAGGTAACACATGCGAGGCTGAAGTTTACGAGCAACGAATCACGGGATTGATAACGATATCCCATAGACCGTCGAGACATTCCAGTTGGGTTTGAAATTTGGAACACTAACTTACTTAGGTAATCGTGATAGGAAAAACCATCTTGTTAGAAAGATGCGTAGTGCTCAGAATACCGCAAAACCCGTACTGCTCAGTGAATTTCTCATAAATCCTCACTTCGGGGAATTCGACAAAATAAAACCACCGAATTCAGCTCAAAAAGAGGATATCTCCTGCCCTTGTAAATCTCTTCTTTTTAGTGTTGTGCGTCAATTAAGATCCCCAGATTTCTACTTATTTGGTGAATTTTAACTAATCCACTTCCCGGCCCAATACTTGTACGTTATGATAATGTCAGTCGTGTTGGGATTGACCTTTGGGCGCTATGAATGGAAATGTTAGGATCTTCTCGGAGAGCGAGCGTTGATCCCAATACCGTACTCGAGTACAACTGACGCCCAATATGGTCAAGCGCCGCCTCCACTGGCAGCTGCCGGAACTAAATGACGTCAATCCTAACACTGCTAAAACTATATATATGCAACTATCACGCCCGTGCGGTGCGAGGAAAGGGCATAGGAAGGATGCTCCAGGGACGTAACGATACAAACACCAACACAGTTGATGCGATGAATGACCAAACGCCGCTCTTGTGGGCTGCTAGGAATGGGCATGAGGAGGTGGTGAGGATACTGGTGGAACGGAACAACGTCGATCCAAATATAGGTGACTCCGAGGACGGCCGAACAGCCCTCTCGTTGGCTGTCGAGAATGGGCATGAGGAGCTCGTGAGGATGCTGGCGGAACGAAACGACGTCAATCCGAACATAGGCGGCCTTGAGGATGGCCAGGCGCCACTCTCGTGGGCTGCTAGGAATGGGCATGAGGGGGTGGTGAGGATACTAATGGAACGGGACGACGTCGATCCAAACATACGTGATCCCGAGGATGGCCGAACATCCCTCTCGTGGGCCGCCAGGAATGGGCATGTGGGTGTGGTGAGAGCACTGCTGCAACGGAAGGACGTCAAACCCAACATAGTTGAAACCGAATCTGGACAAACTCCACTCTTGATTGCTGCCCGGTTTCATCATGAGGGGATTGTAAGGCTACTGTTGGAGCGGGAGGATGTCTATCCAAACGTCGCTGACCCCGAGGATGGCCAGACGCCGCTCTCGGTGGCAACCCAGAATGGGTATAATGGGATCGTCAGGATGCTGCTGGGACGCCGTAATACGGATCCCAACATAGTTGACACCAAGTAACTTATGGGCGAACCCCTCTCTCGTGGGCTGCCGGTGATGGCTATTCGAAGATTGTGACAATGCTGCTGGAACGCCCTGACACCGATGTCAACATAAATTAAGTGGCGCCGAGTGTGGTTAGACTCCGCTCTCGTCTGCTGCCGCCGAGAATGCCTCGCACGTTTTGATAATTCTCAGTGGCCCAAATTTGCAGTCTCAAGAACAGTTCTTAAATAAGACGGGATATAAAGAAGGGATTGTGTTTATACTTTTGTTTATAGAAAATTGGTGCAGTTTGGACCACACCCCTAGGAGAAACTTTTCAATCCACACCAAGTTTTGTAACTGTTCTTAGCAAAATGTCAGTGTCCTGGCAGTGTGCAACATACGTAATTCGCCACAAAATAAGCACAGTTTCCGATTACGGGCATTCGTGTTTCCTTTACATTGTTGCCAGACTTATTGTGTAAAAAGGAGCTCTGAGACCATTAGGGGAAAAGAGAACAGGAGAACAAGATTATCTGGACACTTCTTTCTTTCGTCGTCTGCTGTTTTTTTGTGAACCTTTGCGATCTCAAGATATCTCTGTACCAATGCTCACCAACAGCGTTCCGTCCGTCATGGCGGCACCCACTTTATTTATCCATCGCTCGTAAACCCACTCAGCATGGGCACATCATACTATCGATGAGTGCTTTGCTCTCCAACAGAGTTGGGAATATAGTTACTATACTAGCCCGGTAATGCTCCCTTGGATTGTGGAATGCGCAGAAACTTATGGTTAATAGAGGCAGCAGATAATAAAAAACTCGGAGACATATTCCCGAGCAGAAGGCACGTCCTCAAATTAGCCTCCAAGATTCCTCCTACCTAACTTAGGCGATTCATTCCATTCTTTCGACCAAATTTCCGAGCAGAGATAAGCAGAGGCAAAATCACCAAACATCACTCATCTCGTCCCCTATCTTCTTTGTTGGAAAAAGAGTGGTTTAATGGCCGCATTTGGCATGAGAGATGCCCGCACTCTAAGGCTGCAGTGGTATCGTATGTACTGTACACATATGCACCGGCGGAAATTTTTCATTCCTTTCTTCCCGTTTATGGCTTTCCTCAAGGCTCTCCTTCCTTCCTATCTACCCATCTCCACCAATCACGATTTTCATCTTCGGTTACGGATAATACAAACTCTGTGTCTTCACTTAAGCCATTTCATTCCGCTGCGTAAAACCCTCATCGCCCATCATTGCCTCCGCATCGGTTATTTTCAAGATTCCCTTTTGGAAATCTCCACACTTGTAGGTAGCAGTATATACCCGTATGCTACCCACCGGGATATAAAGTACGGGTGCAAAAGTTCTCGTCCGATGCCCTTTTTACACCAAAAATGGACATTTTTAAATAAACAATTCTCAACACTGCTTATATAAAAACACTTGAAATTTTTCCATCAGCTAGGGAATCACTATATATTCAAACATCTGCAAGTAAGAGTGTAAAGAATCAAAGCTGCCTTCATTGTTCATGATTGTGTCAGCTAGTATGAAAGTGACTTAGATTTTTGTATGGAGCTCCATACGAAAAAGTACATGGCAACCGATACCAGATACTTAAACAGCCTTTTCTCCATCACTTGGTAATATTTAAGGATTCTGTAACTTTCTTCATCTTATCTACATATCTGCTAATTCAAGGATAAATTTTCGCTGACTCTCATAGACATTGCGCAATGAGAGAGGGTGGTGAAGATGGGCACTTTTGGTGTAAAAAGGGCATCGGACGAATACTTTTGCCCTAGTACTGTACAAGCGTCGAAATTTTGTCTCCTATAAAATCTTTCCCTTCCTTTCCTTTCCTTTCTCAAAATATCTTACAATCCCTTAACCGCTTTAATAAGAATTACTCTTGTTCACCTGAACCAACTCTACTCCGCTCCGTAAAATCCTTCAGTCCGATCACCGCCTCCATTTTCAACACCTCCATTCTCAACAGCCCACCGCCGTCTCGCACCCCGCGCCGTCCCTTGGCATCACCTGTAGTCCTACCCCTACCCGCGGAAGACACTGTCTCATTATAGGGCCCACCTCCCGAGCCAAAGACGCCCGTCCTGGGATTTCTCTGCCCTGGGCGGACTTCTGCTAGAACGGAGTGATACCAATTCAAACATGGCTGACGGGCAACCTCTCAGAGCTCCACTCTTGTTTAATTGTTAGCTGCAGAGAAAGGCTATGAAGGGGTTGCGAGAATGCTGCTGGAACTTGGTGATGTTAATCTTAAAGTAGCTGATGGGTAGTTTGGTAGAACTTCGCTCCGGTGAGCTGCCGGGCATGGCTATGAGATCGTGGGGCTATCGCTAGAATGGAGTATATCGATCCAACATGGTTGACACCGTACACGGTAGAACTCCGCTGCTCTTGGCTATCAAGAATAGGCGTGAGGGGATTGTAAGGATCCTACTGGAACAGAATGGCATTGATCCTAACCAGGATAATGTGAGCTTACCAAGAACCTCCTCGCTCACCGAAATCCGTCTGAGGATGCTAATACAACAATGAAGTTCGGGTCCCTTTTGCCTCCAGCGCTCCGATCATTTCCGGCTGTGGGATAGAAAATATAAAGAAAAAGGTACCGTAAAAAAGTGATAATATGCCGAAACCCCCAGAATAGTTTTGTGAAAAAAATAAAACCCAAACGCACAGCCCATGCCACCCAGCCCCCTAGTTATCCCAAAAAAGAAAACAAGAAAAACTATGTACTATCTCCGTATTATTGTGATTTTCCAAAAGATCGTCGCAACATCCCAAGTTCGAAAATTCTAGGAATTTTTCTTCTTCTTGATCTCAGAACGCCAGATATATCAGTGGAGATTGAAAAATACCACAGTATATCTGGTCCTTGAAGGCGGTTTTTGTAATATGGCCTGTTAAAGCGCCACTTGCGCCTTCAGAAACAGTTTCGGTGGGAAAAAAAAATCGAGCAGGAAAAGGCACAGACTGCAAGTCGCGACAACCTTTTGGAAAATTACAATAGTCTAGGTTGGCCCGAGAAAAACTTTTGGCATATGCTATTGTAACATGAATTCAGGAGCCGAGGCGTCCTTGGGAAGGATTTCCCAGTCGAGAATTATTTCCGCTCCTAGAAGAGAAAATTTAGATACTGAGGCTTCGGGGATGAAGCGGGAGAATTAACTCATTCTCATTAAGGACTAGCGGAATATGATGCTCCGGCGTGACTGCCGACCACCAGTAATTGGGATTCTGCCTTTTCAAGGTACAAGGTAAACTATCTGCTATTGCGAAGGACTTAGAGTTAGCGTCTGTTCGCTATCCTAAAGCGAAATCTTAAGATCAAGGATATAACCCACGGTGTTTAGGGCTGTAGGAGAAAAAAATCATGGTCAGCGTATATAATTAAGAAAGCGATAAACAAAGAGATCGACGGACAATTTTCCATCGGGGGGTAATGAGCATCGTTGGTAAAGAGAGCATGGGGAAACTAACGCCTTCCAAGGAGTACGACGGGAGTTTGGAACCATCAGTTCAGCGGGCATGGGAATCTGTCTATGCTCTAAAGGAAAAAAAGTCAGCATCATTACTTCTTGCCATAAAAATCGGCAATGCGGTCATTGATCGCCACGTCACCATACGCGCCCAGAGTGGGGACCAATGTCTTGCCAAACACACAACAAAGTACTCGGGCATGGACGTGGGTGATCGGACAGCCAGGGATTAGGGAGACCGATACAAGTGCCTGTGCGCAGAGGAGACACCGTTATAGCAGCATATTATTTCCATGCTTGAAAAGATGAGTTCTCTGCTTTCCTAAGATCAATTCTACGCTGCTATCAGAGTGTCTCATCCGCGCTCGAGCATCTGCAGAGACCTCCCTAATCCCTGGCTATCCGATCACCCACGTCCATATCCGAGTACAAGCGTTTGCGGGGGCGGCAACAAATATGGCTTTAGGTGAAGTAGAAAGGCAGGCGGCAGGAACGTACCAATCTTGGGGGTCTTTGGTGGCTCTTCTCTGAGTTCGGCAAACGCGACACCTGTTTGGCGACAGTAAACATCTCACTGAGACGAAAGATGGATGGGAATCACTTACGCTTCCTGCTACCAGATGATTTCGGGGGTGTGGGCTTTACCGGTGGCAAGGGCGAATAGAAGGTTTTCTCCCCAGACATGAAGGTTTTCATCTCCTCCTCCTCATCATCTTCGTCGTCCTCATCCTTTGGCTCCCGAGATGACGGAGGTGTCGGCGACCCCGGCTTTTCCTTTGACGACATGACAAATTCCGTTTTCGTAGCGAACAATAGTTTGCCACTGGAGAGGACGTGGGAAGGATGTCGAGGGAAGGTATTCCAGTATTTGTAGACATAAGCCAGGCGAGCTCTGGTAGGCGTAGTGAGGGTTCAGCGGGGGTGTGTGGGGGGGGGGGGGGTTTGGGCGGAGAGGAGCTCAATAGAATGTTTTTCTGTGACGGCGCAAGCGACCTAGTTTGCCCTGCCTGGAACGCGCAACTCGGACGGTCGAAATAAGCTTTACCCGCATAAGAGTCACGCACAAATACGACAATAACTCTTTCCGGTAAATAAAAAAGAAACCTCACGCATGGCATAACTATTGAAGGGTTCCCCCGTTCTAAGAATGAGCAATAATTCAACGGCCTTTTGTTCTGGTGTTCCTGCATCCGGGTTCTGGAACCAGTTGAAAGTGGGAGCCTCACGCGAAGAACTAGCGCTTGCAGCGACCGACCTCATGTCACGCTTATCTTAGCTCTTCCGAAAAGTCGAGACCTACAGTCACACCTCGCTGTCCCGGATAACCAGAATCCAAAGAATCTGTCCGGGACAACGAGTGATCCGGGACAACAGGTCAAGTTTTGCTGTGAAACTTTGTGAATTCATAGCAAAGCATTTCATACAAGAGAGCGAGGTATCCGTATCATCGAGTTCCGGGACAGCAAGGTTTGACTGTGCCCTCACCCCCCGCTATCCCGGACGGTCAGATTTCACGAATTTGTACGGGACAACGCTTGTATAAGGCTGAATTAAGACTAAAGGAGAAGGAATCATTACAGGGATTTTGGAATAGTTCTTTTAAGAGACTCATTTGAATGGATAGATCGAACTGCACACCAACAATTTCATCCTCTCTGGTGTCCACTAGCAGCTAGGGCAAGAATTTTTCTAATTGATCCAACCTGCCTCCTAACTATGATACCCCATAGATCTTCCTTAAGTATAATAAAAGGAAACAGTTTATTTGGGGTTAGCCAGCTAAATATGCTCCTGTCTGTTATTATTATTATAGAAAATTGCTTCGGCATAGAAAAGTACGATAATATGGGAGAATCTCTGACCAACTTCAGGCGTCGAATTCATTCCAACCCTAACCGCCACCACCACCACCACCAGAAACTCGGAACATATCATAAATCTTACAGCCGAGGCTCGCCTAAAAGCTTAATCCGACGAAAAGGCCAGCATCAGCCACAAAAACTCAACACCACCTATCGGTACTGCACACTAAAGTTGTCTCCAGAGCCCACATACCGATATCATACCCTACAACCCCCCACAAACACTAACACCTTTGCCAAACACATTGCCGAGACCAACTATATACCACAAGCTTAGCCCATCTCGAGGAGCATCTAGAACCCATACTCTATAACAAAGGGGACAGATAGGGGGAAAAGGAAGGAAAGGATAATAGTATAATAGGAAGTCGCAAAACCTCGTCCAATCCAATCCAATCAATCAGAAAAAAACCCCTCCCAGCATTCGACAAACAAAAATCCTTCCCTCCAACAAATCGCGTTGCCCAAAAAAACACCACCACCACCACCATGTCATCACCACCCCCATCCTCCCTCTCTTCCTTCTCATCAATGGACTCTCCACCTCCCACGTTTCCAGAAACTCCGATAAAGCGTGCAGCCTCGGCCGCGTTCTCCGATCAGCCCGAGACCTCCCCGACCCTCACACACCACCATCACCACCATCACCATCACCACCACCACCATAGCCACCCAAACCCTAGCGAAATCTCCTCCGATACCTCCGGATCCGTTCCCGGGTCGCCGATGGAAGCAGAGGAACTCGAGCACGCGGAGCAAGTCACAATGTGCAAGTGGGATGGTTGTGACATGGATATGGGTAACATGGATGACTTGGTAAAACATATTCATGACGAGCATATCGGGCTTAGACGAGCAAAGTATGCATGCGAATGGGATGATTGTAATAGAAAAGGAATGGCACATGCGAGTGGGTATGCGTTGAGAGCTCATATGAGAAGTCATACGAAGGAGAAGCCATTTTATTGCACTCTTCCTGGTTAGTTTTCCACCCCCCCCCCCCCTCCTCCTCCGCCACTACTACTACTACTACTACTACCCCATCTCCGGTGACGGCGGCGCTAACATCTAGAACAACAACAACAGAATGCGACAGATCCTTCACCCGCTCCGACGCTCTCGCTAAGCACATGCGCACAGTCCACGAAACAGAAGCCCTCCGTCCCTCCGACCCAATTCCAAAATCTCACCCTAACCACCCTCAAAACATCCACCAGCCAAACACCGCCGCTGCCTCGCATTCCACCGCATCCTCCCCCTCCTCGCCCACCAGCTCTACCAAAAACACGAGCAAGAACGGCGCGTCCAAGTGGTACACCTCTGATGACGGCTTCGATCCGGACGAGGAGGCCAAGTCGCCCAGGGAACTCATGAAGTTGCTCAAGAGGAAACTGGCATGGGCGGAGCAGGAGCAGGAAGAGCTGAAGCGGAACCTGGAGGAACTGGAAAAGAAGAGGAGGGAGGGATGGGTTAAGAAGGAGATGCTGCTTGATAGGGTCTTTGCTGAAGAATTGGGCGAAGCGGAGGCGGCAGAGTTGAGCCTGGATGTTCCTATGCGGGATGCATAAGCAGCGGGGGGGGGGGGGGGGTTTGTTAAATCCTTAGTTTATTGCAACGGGAAAACCTTGGCATCATCCTGAGGTATTGCCTAATGCATAAGTAGCGGGTAATGGATGTAATATGTACTTGGACTACTTTTTCATATATCTCCCTCTCTTCATCCTCTTTCTCATTCAATCGGTGTTCATAATTCATCCATTTGGTAATAACATCCATTCCGTAATAGCAGATGCTAGTTTCTTCTTCTTTTCTACCTTTAGGTTTGCACACAAATGTCCCCAGTGGAAGCAATAACTCTAATCCAGGGAATACTGAGTAAAAGTATTTCCAATTCACTTGTTTCCATGCTTCGCTCCATGTTGTAGTTTTTGTCTCATTGATTTTATTATAATACGGTAATCTCGGGCGTCATATTCTACCCTGATCGAGATAAAATCCCGTACCGCAATTGCAATACCACGCACGATATGATGCGATTAGAGTATTTTAAAAAGCGGGGATGATAAAAAAGACTAAAAAAACACCTCTATCAGACTATCATATCGTACATTTTTCCCTTCCTCTCTCCAACGGCCGTGTTAAACCTCCCCCTTCCCAGCAGCAACAGCCACCTCCAGCCCCCCGGGAAGGACAAATTTTTTCATCCTCCCGCCAATCCTGCGATCAACCACAACCTCCTCAGTAATCTCACCCACCCTAGTCCCCTCTTCCTTCCAAACCCTCTTTGGCCACTCTGCCTCCTCCTCCCGTCCACAGGCGTAATTAATCTCCCCGCCCTCCTGATCCGCCTCGAGCCCCCCTTTGACGTCCTCATTTGTTATTATGGTGGAGCCTGGCTTTGGCGCGAGATTGAAGGGGCGGGAATATATGCCGAAGGCTATGGCGGCAGCTTCGCGGCCGGCAAGGTCTGCCGTTTTGCGGTGGTTGAGGAAGCGGTAGAGGCGTATCGGTGTGTTCAGGAAGCCGAGGATGTGTGCGTGTGGGATGAAGCCGACGGGGTCGAAGGTTTCTGGGAGGGTGCGGGGGGTAGGGGAGGTATTGTAGGCGTGTGGGAGGATATGTGGGGGTGGGATTGTGTTTTTTTTCTTCTTGCTTTCTTCTTCTCCTTGGGATTTTTTATCTAGTTCGGGGGATTCGGGGGGGGGTTCGGCGAGGGCTTGATCTAGTGTTGGGGTGGATGGCGGTTTAAGTTCTTGTGGAGGTGCCGGCGGAGGGGGTGGGGGAGTGTTAGGATCCTGAAGAGGACCTAACCACCCCTCGTGCAGTCCCCGAATATACTCCTTCCAAGCATGTCGTCCGACGACTACATCCCCTTGAACTCCAACCCGAACAACACCATTCCTCCTCCTAATCCCTTCAATCCCATCCTCCTCCTCCCCTTCTTCCCCCGGCCCCTCTCCCTCCCCACCCCTCCTCCTGACTTTCCTAACTCCCTCCGCGACCTTCCACCGAACCTCCCCTCTCTTTCTCCCCTCAACAACGTCGAATTCGAGCGCAGCAGCCGTGAACACCGGCTTGACGTACTCCCGAAAGTACTCTATAGAAGGTGTGATGGTATCCCCGGGTGGGGCGCTCAGGTAAACCGTAACCTTCCTCGGCAGCTCCAGCGTCGACAACGGTTCCCGTGCGAGGTGCTCGACAACGGAGCACCAGTGCTTCTGCACCCTCTTGGTCTCGCGGCGGTCATAGTAGACTGCCGCTGCAAAGGCGGTTGATAGCGAGATAAAGATGGACCAGTTCCTAGAAGGGAGTTTGGCCCGGATGTTTGGGAGGCCTTGTTGGGTTTGTTGTTAGCAATCTTTGCAGAAGCGGTGGGGGGAGTGATGAGTGGAAGGAAAGTTACTTACCCATTGCCCGGAACGCAGGATTGCCTTGCGGTCGAGGAGGAGGAGGAGGAGGAGGAGGAGGAGGAGGCGGAGGTACCGCTGGCGGTGGTGGTGGTTGTGTTTCCATTAAATTTGCTAATGTTTTTGCGCAATTGTTTCAGTGATGTGGGGTGGTGGGGGGCAGGAAGGGATTTGACGTATGCGAGAGGGAAAATATAAAAAAACTGGACTGAGGCTCAAGTGGGCTTGGCTTGCCAAGAACCGTCCCGAAGGTGAAAAAGTAAGAAAGGGAAAAAAGTGGGGGGAAATGATGGACAGAACTGGTGCTCAGACCAAGGGTGTAAAGTGAACAAACAAGCTTTCAAAAGGTGAAAATATTACCGGTACGCACAATTTCACACAAGATGTGGTTGACAATCGCATTGTAAAACATCGGTTTACCGGTGTAGCTTAGTTAGACCCAGTTCTTGATCGATTCTACTCAGACCCGGGCAAGTTTTGTGTATGATAAGAGGCGAGCACTATAAGGTGAAAACAGATATCTAAGCCTAAGCCAATCCCCCAACAATCCGTCTACCAGCACCAAATATCACTCGTAAGTCCGAACACTTCGCTTTCTATCCCAGTTTTCGGCCCCATTGCAACATGAGATGTCCCCATTTTAATCTCACAAGATATCCAGTTGCACCACCGAAAAACTTCAGTCAGACACCTTAGTGTAAACCGTCAAAGATGAGAGGAAAAGGGGAACAAAATGTATCATGCATTTCTGCTACGCAGTCCACAACAGAATATTAACCCAGAAAAGAAAAAAGAAAGAGAGGGAGAGAGGGGGAAAGAGAGAGAGCTAGTATTAAGTCTACAACTGCAACTGTTCCTGTGTCTTTGACAGTCCCCCGTTCACGGCAAACATCTTTGCTGTGACGCTTGCTGTGAACCCATCGACTTGTTTTGCGTATTGCTCGATCTGCCTAGAGTTAAGGAGAGTTTCGAGGCGGCTAGGCTCGACGGGTGGCTTGAAGAGTCTGTTCCATTCGTTCTCCGGGAGCAGAGGTTGCTTGGCCGCTGCACGAAGGACATTCTCCTGCTTTCGCTTAGTGAGCCATGCAGTGATCTTAACTTGCTCACGGGCAAGCTGTCGCTGGTAATATTGGCTGTTGTTGAGTTCCGTGTAGTGTGTTTCGATGGAATCGAGAAGGAGATCACAGTTCTTTTCTAGGAATGGGTCGATGGAGAGATCGAGGCTGTCAAAGTTGGGGAAGAGAGGAGTTGAGTTTGATTGGGAAAAAGGGTTGAATGGGTTGGGGGTAGGCGGGGTATCGAGCTGGTGAAGGAAAGTAGTGAGGAGGTGGGAGTTATGGATGGAAACGGGCAGCTCGATGAGAATGTCTTTGTAAGTAAGATTATGCTTGGCGAGACTACACTAAGTTAGCCAATTGTAATTTTCTCGATCAGGAATATCGGAAAACACCTCTCACTAGTAAATTTCCCTTCCTTTTGAGCAGCCATAAATTGTGGCGCAAGACGGAAAGCTCTCAGAGACAGAGCTCCTTGGGCACTCCTGGCTGTGTCGTGAACCAAAGCAACAGTTCTCTCGTTAAGAGCGTTTTGATAGAAGTATTGGTTGTCGATAAAATTCGTGTTCAACTATTGCTCTCGATAAGTTCACAGTGACCAACAAGGGTTGAGGATTTAGGACCCACAAAGTTGCCCAGATTAGCGCTCTGGTACCATCCTACTGAGTTTGCATCCACATTCATTTCCCTCAGGCACCTCACCATTTCCGTCTGATACCAAGTACTCGCCTTCGATCGAGGGGCCGAAGCAGCCGCAGACGCTGAGTTGCTATCAAGGTCATTGGGCGACATGGACGGGTCGGCGGAGGGAAACGGAAATGAATTTGTAACCTGCAGCTCGCCATCCACGTCCATTCCTAAATGCTGTCAGAGGTGGAAGACTTTGAGATACTAACAAGAGCGGCTATACCGAGAAGTTGGCCGGTTATAACCTGAGGATGCGCTGAGGAAGCGTGTTTGCAGATCTTGAGAACCACCAAAGCGTCGACTTGAACAGATTTAAGTGGACCAGATGCTGGTCTTTTTTTCCTCGGGAATCAGTAGATGTGTAGAAAGAGTTAAACCAAGAAGTTAGGGGGGGCACTCACAATACTACTTTGGATTTGTCGGCCATGATCGCAGGGGTGTTTTGGGGTGGGGTGGTAATTTTCGTGAAGGTTTTGGCGGGGTTTTCAATCTGGTTGAGACGTGAAGTGGGATGGAGACGAAGCAACGAACTTTTCCCACAATCCACTTTTGCCAAGACTTCGGGCTAGGGCTGTTACCCTCTGTTGATGCTGGACGATTGCGCCGCGCCAAGTTCCCAGTCCAAAAGACTAGATGTGCTATGATACGAGATACGGGCAAGAGCCACACTAGGTAGGGTGAAATAAGAAGCTATGGGGATAAGGTAGGGAAAGCGCTTGGAATTTTTCTTTGGAGTTTATGTTGGAATCTAGGCCTAATTATCAGAGCCAATAGGGCCACATACAAAGCTCTGGATCATAAATTCGAGATCCCTTCCTCTACTTCAACCTTGAATTATCTGTAGATAATACTGCGAGTGAATGATTTCGATCAGAGATCGTTCTACGTGTTAGGTTATGTCCCCTAATGCTTATATTATAGAAGCCATTCAACCCGTCTTGCTGTCCTGGGGTGATAAGTTGTGAGTGAAGCTGCGAAGATGGTATTATTTGGGGCCCTCAGTGAAAACCCACCGGTAACCAACTGTGATGGGCTCTTCCTCACCCGGAAAGCTCGAGGGGCGAATTGCTGAATTTAATAATAATTATTATTATGCTAGAGTAGGACTCCCCTAACCTTACCCTTGGTTATGTGGAGAGCGTTCAAGTCCGCAGTTGTACTCGAGCACAATGCCTGGCATGAAGCATCTGAAAATGAGACAAGGCTTTTTTTCCTTCCGCTGGGTGATTGTGTAACAATAGCCGTATCTTCAGCACTAGATCTTGGTTCGCCTATTCAAGTACGAGTAACATGCGTCCCAAGGAGATCAGGGGTGATACGCTTCTGATAGCGAGGTACCGGTACCAGTATTCAATACCGGCAGTGTGCTCGTATCATCGACGCCTGAGGGCACCAAAAAGAGGAAGCGACCAGGGATGCTGAGGGAACCAGGGCTAGAATGCCAGACACTTTCTCGGCCTTCCCTGTTTTTTCCTCATTTTGCTGGACTTTAAAGGCCTCGCCTAAGTATGATACGCCAACAGAGCAGATGTCCGAGGAAGTCGTTACAGATCCCGGGAATTTCTATGATGTTCGGCACAAGCAGCGGCACCGTAACGGTATTTTGAACGGGTGGGATCAATTAGAAAAAACAAATCAGAGACAAAAGGGGCACATCAGACCTCCGAGACTTGGGCGTTTTGTATTGTAGGTTACTGTAAGGTAGGCTTCGGCATTGTAGCAGCGGTACGGTATCATACCGGTGAAGTAGAGGGAGCAGAGGAGCCCTCCCTCTCCCGCAACAGCGATATGGGGGCTAGCGCTCGAACCGAAGGGTCTGGCAACGAGCGGGAACCCACTCCGGCAAAGTTCGAGATGAAGGGAGGAGCGCCAAACTTCCGCGATCCATGAGAGACTGCTCCGATGGTCCCTGCGTTTAGATCTTGGCTACAATGGAGGCCAGCCTACCCACCTCGGTTTGGGGTATTGCGGTAAGTAACCAGAACCAGCTGGGGCTTTTGCTGTCAGCCATTGTCCCCCTAACAAGTTTCGAAATGGAAAAGCATCTTTTTCCTCTCTCTCTTCAGATCCTGTTCAGCGCTTTACCCCGGCCCACTATTCTCAATTTTGTTGTGGGCGAGCAGGTGTCGGAGCAGTGCAAAACCGCCCTTTGAGCATCTTGTGAGGGATGCCTATATACTAGTAGAGACTAACCGATTTACTGCACCAGTAGAGGCCGAACTTGTGTGTAACTTAACCCGCGGAGGTGCCAGGTCCGGGCCTTTTTGGGCTCGAGGATTTTAAAGTGATTAGAACGGGTGGGTTACGGTGGTTTTCACGGAGTCACGGCAGGTGTCTGTGTCTGCAGAGGGATTGGTTACACCATAGCTGACCATAACCGGAGCACTCAAGTTACTTTTTCCCATCCCCGAAATGTGCTTAGAAAATCTCCTCTGGTATTCTGTCTCGCTCCCGAACACCAGAAATTACGGGATGATCAGAATGGAAGAAACCAGAGAAGCCAAATGGAACAGCGAATTACAGCACATACGGCAGTATATCACAGCACAATGGTGAACGGTACTTAGACCGAGAGTGGCATAGGGCCGAGAGTGGCATACCGGTAGGGATTTAGCAAGGGACCGACGGACCGTACTTGCCATCACCATGCTAGCACTCAGTTGATCTACAAGTACCTTAGAGATACCGGTATGGTGCGGTTACAGCAGAGGTGGAGGAGGCAAGCACCTTTCTGCGGTCGTGCCATCAGGCATTGTAGTTTTAGTCTAGCAGTGCTTGATTTGTTGCTCTTGCGATTGTTCTTTCTCCTGCATAGTTACAAGTATAATATCATACCAGTTACTCGAGAAGTGATTGGAGTAACCGCATATTTTCCCCAGGCCTAGGTTACCACCACCGGACTGCACGTTTCGAGTTCTCAAGACCCCTTCTCGCCTCCACCCTTGCTCTTGGTTCATCTGCGGTAACTGCTGCTTCTCTTCTGCTTCAAATTCACCTCTCCTAACTCACTCACTCACCCCCCCCCCCCCCCCTTCCCTCCTCACGCATCTTTTCTTTCTGTTCTACCTTTACCCTCACGGAACTTTTTTTTTTTGTGTTGCACAACGTGCTACACCCTCGATACCAGCTGCATTGCAAGTGATTCAGACTCCCTTACCTTGCCCTCATAAAAGGAGAACGAACCCTACGACACTTTACTCACCCCGCCGTTAAACCTATCTTGTGTATTCCAACCCTCTTTCCTTTTTTTCTTTTTCCCTTCCTTCAGCCTCCACCTTCTGGTTGTCTACCCTACATGGATAAACCTTTCCGCACCTAAGCTAATACTTTATCTTAGCATCCCGTCCCCCCCTCATCTTGGAGCTTCTCTCCTCCACCAAATTATCCACAACCATGAGCAACAACCAAGATCGAGACCGCGGTGCTTCTCCGAATAGCAATTATCCCACTACTCCTGGTACCGCGTACCAGCAAACTTATGGAGGTCAGCCGCCACAGCAAGGAGGCTATTTCCCTCAGCAGCAGCAGCAGCAGCAGCAGCAACAGTTCGTGAATGTTCCGTTCAATAATCCGCAATACCCTCCTCAACAACAACAGCAGTATCAGCAGTTTCAGGCCCAGCAGCTCTATCAGCAGCAGCAGCAGCAGCAAGGACAAGGTTACGACGCAAACGGACTTGCACACCAGTTGCAAAATCAGCATTTAAGCGCACGCCAGGGCAATCAGAACAATCCACCCGGCTCTCCGCAGGGGCAACGACCACGTACAGCCGGCTCTTTACAGGCCTCCGGGAGCTTGAAAGATGATTATGTTGTCTTTCCCCGGGATGATAGCACCTTCAGTTCGTCTACGAGGGAGAGAGCTAAAGCACTCAAAGTTAAGGTGGAACTTCACTATAATCAGAGTGTTGCATATGCCGTAGAGAGGAACCAGAGGTAAGGCACAGCCATTTTCAGCGCAGAAGATCAGGAGGTTGCATTGGTTATGTTTAACCATGATTTGAATGCATTGTGCTGACAATTGATTTTTTTTTTGCAGACGTGTTGAACTTGAGCAGGATATCGTGGGCGAAGGCAAGATGTCTGAAGAGCGAAAAAAGCGTCGTCGTCAGCAGCTCGGCAAACAAGAGTCATCATTCCTACGGCTCCGGCGAATGCGCCTTCATGCCGATGATTTTGTAACTGTCAAGGTTATTGGCAAGGGTGCGTTTGGTGAAGTTCGCCTGGTCCAGAAGCGAGACACCGGAAAAATATATGCGATGAAAACTTTACTCAAGTCGGAAATGTTCAAGAAAGATCAATTGGCGCACGTGAAGGCTGAGAGAGATGTTCTGGCTGATTCTGATTCTCCATGGGTGGTCAATTTGTTCTATTCTTTCCAAGACGCTGTCTATCTGTACTTGATCATGGAATTCTTGCCTGGTGGAGATTTGATGACTATGCTCATTAAATACGAGATATTTGGCGAGGATGTTACAAGATTTTATATGGCTCAATGTGTCTTGGCGATTGAGGCTGTTCACAAGCTTGGCTTTATCCATCGGTATGTATTCTTTTATAGCTCTGAAGATCTTCTACTTACTTTCTCAGCGATATCAAACCGGATAATATTCTCATTGACAAAGACGGGCACATAAAGCTTTCGGACTTTGGTCTTTCGACCGGTTTTCACAAGACCCATGACCAAAAGTACTACCAGCGTTTGTTGGAAGGAAGTTCTAATACTCCCGAAACTTCAAACAACCGTGCCCGTAACTCCGTGATGGTCGACGCTATTCACCTTACAGTCTCAAATCGTAACCAGATTAACACGTGGAGAAAATCCCGTAGACTTATGGCATACTCTACAGTTGGGACCCCTGATTATATTGCGCCAGAGATTTTCCTCAACAAGGGATACGGCCAAGAATGTGATTGGTGGAGCTTGGGAACAATTATGTTTGAATGTTTAGTTGGATGGCCACCTTTTTGTGCTGAGGACGCCCATGAGACTTATAGGAAGATCGTTAATTGGCAGTCTCAGCTCTACTTTCCAGAAGAGATTATTCTCAGTCCCGAAGCAGAGGATCTCATTAGAGGGCTGATTACTTCGTCGGATAAGAGGTTGGGAAAGCGTGGCGCAGATGAGATTAAGGCACATCCTTTTTTCAATGGCGTGAATTGGGACAGCTTGAGATCGATTGAGGCGCCATTTAAACCCAATTTGTCATCCATCACTGACACATCGTAAGTACTATTCTTAACTTCTGTTAATTGGGAGGGGGGTACTAACATTATCCCTTAACAGCTATTTCCCGACTGAGGAGTTGGAGAATGTGCCGACTGCCCCTGCACTTGCGGCTGTCATGGCCGAAGGAAATTCGCAGCAGCAATTGGCAATTGGGGAGGAGACCGGTTTGCCATTTATCGGTTACACTTACAAACGATTGTATACTATCTCCCTCCCCCATTTATCTATCCTTATCCATGATTCTAACTTGTGTCCAGTGAACATCTCAAGAAGAGCGGCGGCCTCTAAACTTCATATTGCTTGCTCTTTTTAAGTTTCAAATTCGTCCTCAACTTCTTACTCATGTGCTCTATTCATGCATTCATCCTCTTTGAGATAGCTCCTTACACCCTGTTGCCAGAACTTTTATTTTCTATTCCAAGTTTCTTTTTGAGCTTCTAGCCCATGTTTTCCGTGGTGGTTGGGGCTTTTTATGCTTGTATGGTTTATGATAGTTGCTATCTTACAGCAGGCGGGGCTAAAAACCTTTTCCTCTCACGAGAGTTTGTGGGCAATACCGGTATCTTGCATTGGGATCTTTCCTTATTTTTTCTTATTTTTTTCTTTTTCCTTTCCATTTCTTTCTTTTGAAAGGAAAGAAAGAAAAGTGGGTAGACGCGGTAGACCGAGTTTCCGAAAAGAAAGAAAAAAAAAAGAGACTGGTGTCCAAGTGGCCGTGCTGAAAGAAAGAAAGGGGAAATCCGGTGTTATCTGTCGGTTCATAAATGGTGTCAGGTATTGGATGGTTAAAGCTGTGTAGAGTTTCAGTAAGATATTATAATCATAGCTGAGATGTTGCTTTATATTCTGGTCATTGTTGTTGTTTCCCAGGGGTTTTTATATTGGTATCATACTTATATATTTCGTTGTCAGTTAGGTTGGTTGGTTGGTTGATATTATAGAGAAACTTTTCTGTGCCGTGAAACTAACTAACCCGTTGGGTTATATATAAACTGTGGAGGCATGTCCTAAGTTATGGTGAGAGTGTATTATAGAGTTTGTTTCTTATGTAAAGAATCTAAATGAGAACGTCCCTTTTGCTTTATTTTCTTTCTTTCTTTCTTTTCCTGTGCTACTGAATAGAACATTTCCGGAGATGACAGTGAGTGAGTGAGTTGAGTTGGATCTCCTATATTATTCACTATTCATTTACAAGGGGTTTTTTAGTTCTCCTATCGATGAGATTAATGGTTTGAATGTTGTGCGCCTAAGGTTGATGGAAATGTCATTTATGTGGTCATTACTACGGGACTTTGAATTGAATTTGGAGAAAAAGGGTGATTTGCAATGAAAGAAGATATCCAGACGACGTATCATAAGAGAGACCGGATGGGAAGAAGAAGCAAAAACCCAAACAATCAATCACGTATGCCCGCTCCCCGCAGCACCGCCAGCGTCACCACCAGGACTACCAGGACCGCCCATCAGGTTCTTGGCCCTATATGATGATTATTGATTAGATTTGCTTGTTTTCCTTTTAACTCATAGGAAGGTAACCTACATCTCAGCTATACTAGGATCGGCCAACAAGCCACTCAGATCCGGCATACTACGACCTCCTCCCGCACCGGGACCTTCTCCATCATCACCTCCGACAGAGTCTAGCATCTCCCTTAGGGCAGGGTTATTCATCATATTCTGCATAAGAGCTGGATTGCTCATGAGGTTTTGAGCCATCTGCGCGAACATCGGATTACTCATGATGGAGCTCAGATCCGGCATTCCACCACCACCAAATGGTGCACCAGCACCACCCAGCATTCCCGCAAGACTAGACAAGTCTGGCATTCCGCCCGCTCCCCCTCCTGCTCCTCCTGCACCACGGGAGGTGCTAGGTCCAGATGGGGGTGTGATGTTATCCGCCTCGGCAGCGATCTCCTCCTCAACCTTCCTCTTCGCCGTCTCGTACCCGTTGCGCGTGATCTGACTTCCGCCGTTGCCCTCGGCTTCGATCCCAGCCTTGTAGGCTTCCATCGCACCCCTCGCGTCTCCCTTTGCGAATCTGGCGTGGCCGAGTCTGCTCCAGGCTTTGGCGTACGAGGGGTCTGTGTCTACGGCTACCTGTGCGTCTAGGATTGCCTTCTCGTACTGCGCCGTTGAGGAGTATGCTGCAGCACGGTTGGATAGGTATATGGGATTATTCGGGACGAATCTTAAGGCTTGGGTGTAGTATTCTACTGCGGATGGGTAGTCCTTCTTCGCCATCGCTGCGTTGCCTTTACCCTTCAGGGATTCTGCTTCTGCCTTCTCTGCATCGGAGGGGCCGGATGGCGTGGTGGGGGTGGTGGTCGGTTTGATTGGTGGGGAAGCCGGCTTAGCGGGGGTGTTCTTTTGCTTCATCTTTTCGAAAACGCCGTAGATACTTTGGAGTGATTGCCCGGCGAGGGCATCCATCATGGCGGTCTTGTCGGTTGGGTCGACCTTGAAGGCGTCCGCTATGCATTGCTGAGCTACTTCGATTGATTCCTTGTCGTCGGAGGAGACGGTTCCATCTTTTGTGGAGGTTGAAAGGAAATCGATTATTGCGAGGGCTAGGCGTTTTTTCGAATCTGAAGACTGTTATAATAATATTACCATAAAAAGTGTTAGCGTCTGGGGAAAAGGATGCGTTGATAAGTAATAGGGGGGTTAGTTAGTTAGTTACCATAGTGGGAAATCCACAACTTGACAGTTATACGTAGAGTTGGTTCGTGGGGGAGGAAGAGGAGGAGGAGGAGGAGGGGGAGGAGGGAGACTTTGGAGTCGGGTCGGAAGATGAGGGGTGGTGGTAACTGAGATGTTGTG
>Ga0307507_10002003_pt1 | contig 44168 bp, 20 predicted proteins | sample 7_EM_MG_FD_207223 | JGI IMG/M metagenome (GOLD analysis project Ga0307507, IMG submission 207223) | Populus trichocarpa ectomycorrhiza microbial communities from riparian zone in the Pacific Northwest, United States - 7_EM | ecosystem: Host-associated > Plants > Roots > Unclassified | place... | reverse complement strand
CTTCGTGCAGAGCCTCTGTACGCAGAGCTTCGTGTAGAGCTTCGTGTAGAGCTTCGTGTAGAGCTTCGTGTAGAGCTTCGTGTAGAGCTTCGTGTAGAGCTTCGTGTAGAGCCTCGCGCAGAGCCTTGTGCAGAGCCTCCAAGTAATAAAACTATATAAGATTGTATAAGATTATATTAGATAATATATAATAGTTAAATATATAGCATATAACTTTACCTTAATTGCATGTCAAGAAATATATAGTTACCTTTTAAAGTTGCTAAGTAGGTTAATTGCGTGTTAAGAAATATATAGTTAGCTTTTAAAGTTATTAAGTTAGTTAATTGCATATCAAGTTAGTCGAATTGCGTGTTAAGTTAGTTAATTGCATGTTAAGTTAGTTAAATTATGTGTCAAGTTGGTCAATTGCATGTTAAGTTAGTTAAATTGCGTGTTAAGTTAGTTAATTGCGTATTAAGTTAGTTAAATTGCGTGTTAAATTGGTTAATTGCATATTAAGTTGGTCGAATTGCGTGTTAAGTTAGTTAATTGCGTGTCAAGTTGGTCGAATTGCGTGTCAAGTTGGTCAATTGCGTGTCAAGTTGGTTAAATTACATGTCAATTACGCGAAACGCGAAAATCAAAGTCTACTTAAATCTTATCCTGCGAATATTTTCCCGATGCTATATCCTTTTAGCTAAACTAGTCCATAGAGGAGATCTAGTAGCGCCTTAAGCTCTCCTACTCTACATTAATGGCCTTCTTTAAGTATAACATAGAGTATAAGGATGGCCGTAACCGCCTATATTAAGACTTCCCTAAGCGGTACGTCTTTTATCCAAAGCGCCGGGAGTGGCGTCTTCGCCAGTAAGGCACCGTAATAGTCTATATATATTACTACAGCCCTACTACAGGTAAGAGGTTCTACTTACGGCTACTACTAATATCTATTCCCGGTCCTACCTCCTTTAAGAACCTCCGTACTATTATTAATATAGTCTATCTAACCTTCTAGGCCGCCTACGTGGCTCTAGGGCTACTAAAGGATAATTATAAGTAAATTAATTACTTTATAGAGGCCGCCGTTTTTGCTATTAGCGCCTAGCTACGCTCCTTATTTATAACCGCTTTAGTTTACGGCCCCGTTACGGAGCCAGTTACTTTATAGGACCGCTTTAAATAGTCTATCTATAATAATCTACCTCGCTTTCTAGCCCGGTAGCCTAATACTCCTATAGTTAGCGGGGATAATAACACCTATCTTAATTACAGCCTATACCTTATCTATTAGATGCTTACGGATTACTAAAAGACACTTATAGACTATAACCTACCCCAGTTTCAGCACCAGTAGGCTGTTATTACTAAGGGAAGTAACCCACTTCTTATAGCCGAGCTATAGCAATATAACTCTATAAAGGAAGAACGCTAGTTTACTAAGCTATACTAGCAGCTAAATGCCAATTAGGCAGCGTGCTTTAATACCATTATTACCGCTATAAATATAGATCCGTAGATAACCCACTTCTTTCTCTAGGGCCCTATAGCACTAGTAAAACATTTCTCTATTACTGCCTCTACCACTACTACCACTTACACAGTAAGATTATTCTTTATATAGTTTTTTCTAGCATTACGGCCCTTTTGCTGCCTAGCGGCTATACTACCCACTCCCGTTTTTAAATACCTCTTAATCTATATAAAGAGTCTACTTATAATATCTCTAAAAGCTTAAATCTAGTTAAGCTTCTATGCCGTACTTCTCTACTTATCTAGGATAAGGTGCTAATACAGCACCACTACTACTTTAAAGCTATACACCGTATACTTACCAACGTCCGTTCTAACAACTCTACCTTTAGCGGACTCCCTACTATCTTAGGCGGTAACTTTACTTAAATACTACCTATTATCCCGCGGGGAAACCGCGTAGCTATTATAGGTGCCTACCTACAGCGGTTATTCCTCTAGCCTACCTTCTATATACTATCCCTATAATTAAATATGCGTATCCACTAGGGTGAGATAAATTAGCGGTTTATAGCTTAGGTATAAAGCTTATCCTACAATCCAGCCCTAGCTAGCAGTATTAGGATCCCGCCTAGTATAGCCCTATTACGGTCCCAGAAACCCTTTTACGGCTATATATACCCTCTATAACTACTTGCTTAGGCATATACTACCCTCAATACCTTCCGCAATTACGCTATCCTAACCATTTATAACAATACTATAGCTAAAATTAACGACACTATTCTTCCGCGGCTCTATAGCTCCCTAAGCACCTTTTATTCTATAGACTCTATAGAGCAAAATAGGAAAAAAGAAAATTATATAGAACTACTACTAGCGGAGCTTCTGTAGATATTTAACCCTAATAGCTTACCTCCGTTAAAGCTTTCCCTAAAGGTAGGCGCGTCTATACTTCTTTTATAGAACCTCTACCCTAATAAAGGGCTCTATAACGGCACCCATATAGTTATTACGCGCGTAGGCCGCCGCTGTATCAAAACTTAGATACTTAGCGACAGCTTTTATAACCAGCTACGGCTAATCCCTTATATTAAGCTTACCTCTACAGAAGGAGAACTGCCGTTTATTATTAGTAGAAGGCAGTTTCCAATCCAGCTATACTTTACTATAACCATAAATAAGTCATAAGGGCAGTCTTTTAACTTTATCGGTTAACTTATATATACCAGTCTTTACCTATAAGCAGCTATATATTACGCTATTAAGAGTAACAGATATAGCTAGGCTTTCGCTATTACTACCATAGGATAGAGATGCTATAACTACTAATATTATATATCCAGAGGTATTACTTTCATAATAAGGTATATTATTTTATTAAATAACTACTTCTATAACTGCCCTATAGGGCCAGCAAAACCTCCGTAAATGCCCCGTAGGGCCTAGTAAACCACCCCTTTTCCCTCCCTTCCCCCCTCCTTCTCTACTCCCACTCCCCTACTCCTCATCCTTATCCTTCTTCTACTGCTTAACTATATCCGCCAAATAGCAGAGCAGCCCTATAACCCACTAGCGCCGCACGGGGCGGAAATAGACGCGGGTAAATAGGGCCTCCTCCTCTTCCTCCTTATCATCATTATTATTATTGGCGGCGGCGGCGGCAGCGGGAGGCGCTAAGGCGCAAAAGGAAGCGCGGCTGCGGCGGACCAGTAGGGCGGTGGCTATAGTGGGGGCAGACGCTATTATCTCTATTAGTTATACTTTTTACCATTTATATTACTAACTTATAGGCCCAGAAGGAGTAGCGCGCCCCTTTACTGCTATAATAGTAGTTAGCATAGCTACTGTATAGCTAGCCCACAACTAATACACACTCTATAAATGGGCTACCGCCCCACGTATATAACGTATAAGCCTACAGGGCTATTGTACCCCAGCTTTACGCCAGAGCTGCCTCCGCATTTAGGGCCCTAGCCTTAAGGCGGACCCTCTAGTAAACCCCAGAAGCTCCATCTAGGCCAGAATCCTACCACAAAGACACACCCCAAACGCGCGGCAGGGGATATAGCGCCCGCATTATGGCCGTGTTAGCGGTGGCGGCTTTGGCGGCAGCGGCAAGCATAGCGGGCAAGGGATTCTAAGGCGGGAGGGCAGCGGGCGGTAGAAGGGCAGTAGGCTATAGGGGGGCAGCAGGCTAATTAATAGCCGTAAAGCTAGCCAGGAGAGGAGCGATAAAAGCGGCGGCAGTAGTAGTAGCAATAGCAGTAGAAGCGGGGAGGGGCTAGGCGGCAGCTATAGCTACAGCAGCTATTTATATATTAGTATCTTCTTAAATTCTCAAATTCTTAAAATCTTTTATAGTACTAATACTTACTAGCACGCTTATCTTCTAGGACTAAAGTCCTACGCGCAGGCACTCTAGCCCAAGATAGCGGCAGTATAGACGGCGGCACAAACAAGAAGCGGCAGCCAGGCGCAAATATGGCGGCGGCGGCGGCGGTGGTAATAGTAGTGGTAATAGTGGCAGCAGTAGTAGCGGCAGTGGTGGTAGTAGCAGGAGCAGAAGCAGGAGCAAAAGACGCAGCAGCAGTAGCAGCGGTAGTGGTAATAGTAATAGTAATAGTGCTATTACTTAAGAAAGAAGACAACGACGACAACAACAATGTAAATAGCTATTATTAATATACATCACGTAATCTATTATGTAAATCTATATTACGCAATTATCACGTATATGCAGCCTTACGTCATTAATATAAGGTGGCTGCATAGTAGTATTGCAGCAGTAGTGCAGCAGTAGTAGGGCAGTAGTAGTTCCTAAAAGGACTTCGTCCCAAAGGACAAAAGCCCGCCGCAGGCGCGAGAAATAAGTAAACTTTTCCAAGGAACTGAAATTTTCCTTGGAAAATTTGCTTATTTCTTGTATTAAAGGTCCTTATTAATTTGTTAACATATTATAGTAAATTTAAATAGGTCTTTTAGTAGTTTCCTACCTACTAACTAGGCTCTAATTTTATCTAAAATAGTTTATTAAAGGGTAGTAACTCTAGTAGCTTTATTCTAATCTAGTTTACTAATAAGGTCTAAAAATTCCAAAAAGAAGCTAGTAAAGTCTTAGTTCCATTATCATAGGTTTTTAAGTTTAGTAATAACTATATATTTACAGCTAGTGTTATTGTACGTTTGTTCTAGTAGAGAGGTAAAGATTTTAAAATTAATAAAGGTGCCGTTATGGAAGAATAGATCTATAGTTTATAGAGCGTATTTACTTAAATAAGATATTCTATAGCTAACCTTGCTAGCTTTAGTAGTGTATTAGTTATAGTTTATTAAAAGTTTAAGACAGAGCTTAGTTATAAAGGGATATAGGTTATTTTAACTTTTATTAAATATTAAAAGATTAGAGAGCTTTTTATATTTTATAATAGGTACTAGGTTTATTACGTGCATAAATTAAGCTACTATTATTAGTTTAGTATTCGCATTTAACGGGCTAGGTTTAGATACTATTATTTTATTTTTATTTATAGGTATTACTATCAGGGTCTTTAACGTATATGCTTTAATATTACGAAGTTCTTTATAGAGTGCTTCTATTAATTACTAATACTAGGCTTCTAGTGCAGCCCGCTACTAAGCTAAGGCATCTATAAAGGACTATTATATTATAGTTAACTGTTTCCTAACTAGGGATATAATACTTATATTTATTAAAAGGGATTTAGGTTCGTTTGCCATTTTAATAATAATTATTTTAACTCAACTTAGTGTTAGGGCGCGAAGAGGCTTTAGGGAAGATTTAAAGGAATAATATAAATTCTATCTAAATTTAAGGGTATATAGCTCTTATAGAAAATAAGACATTATATAAAAAAGAGAAAGGAATAACGAGAGAATTATATAATTAAATAGTTAGGGGTTTTGGTGGTTAATATATACGTATATACACATACGGTCTTTAACGGACTTTAGTATTACGGCGCTAGTAAAAAACGGTAGATTATAGCGGACGGTTATAGACAGTTATAGATAGTCGTAGACAGTTGCAAATAGTCGCAGATAGTTATAGACAGTTGTAAACAGTTTCAGATAGTTATCTATTAAGTGTTTTACTAAGACATTCCTACTATAACTGGGCTAGTTCCGTTATATATATAGTGCCTATAAGCTTATAGTGTTAGTGGCTAATATATATAACCGTACTAAGGTAGTTGGCCCGCAACCCTTTTAGGCAGTTAATTTTATAAGTTATAACCTTATCCTTAAATATCCTTGGCTTGCGGAAGTAGATCCTAAGATACGCTTTAAAATAGGAGCCTTTAAATAGTGGAATAATAAAGAATTAGAAAGGCGTATATTACTAATAAGCTTAAAGAATATCCTAGAGGATATAGCTCTAGGCGAAATAGTATACACTTTATACCTAAAGAAGTATTGGATTTAACCCCTATTTTATAGTAAAATAGGTATAGAGCCTAGTATAGGCGATAACTCTTCTATAATAGATACCCCATAGGGAACTACCGGATAGGTCGTAGAGATATTATAGGGAGGCGGCGATCTTAAAGATTTTATAAGATACTTCTATCGTTATAGGTTACTTTGGGTTAAGTAATATACGGAAAGTATATTACCGTACCTTAAACGCTATATTAAGGAGTTCCTTACCCTCTACTAGCTACCGCATAAAACTGTTTAACGTATAGTAGCAACTATATATAAATAACCACTATAGCGCGCGATGCTGCCTATAAGCGTTTTAAGGGAGCTCCGGGACCTACCTAATAATAACGTGGAGAATAAACGCGACCCTAATTTATTAAATATCCTAATAGGCTTAAGGGACTTACTAAGGGTATTTTTAGGTAGGTAAGCTAAAGTTATTTAGCAGAACTTAAAATATAATTATGTAATTAATCTAGAAGAAGGTAAATAACTACTAAACCTTTCTATCCATAACCTCTCTTATAAAAAGCTTAATATCCTATAGGAGTATTTTAATAGGTTACTAAAAAAGGGATAGATATAGCTTAATTAGTTACTAGTAGGCACGCTAATCCTCTTTATCCTAAAACCAGATAGAACTATAAGGCTATATACAGACTATCGCGGTCTTAATAAGATTACAATTAAAAACCGTTACCTACTACTACTAGTTAGTAAAATGCTAGATTAACTATTTAGGGCGAAGATCTTTATAAAGCTAGATCTATAAAACGCCTATTATAGGCTCTATATTAAAAAGGGGGATAAGTAGAAAACCGCTTTTAAAACCTAATACGGCTACTTTAAGTATCTAGTAGTACCTTTCGGGCTAGCCAATACGCCTATAATATTTTAATTATATATTTATAGAGCCTTAGGGGGACTAGTTAACCGTATATACGTTATCTATTTAAATAACATTCTAATCTACTTAAAGGATAAAGATTAGTATAAGTAATATATCTGTAAAGTACAGGAACGTTTAGATAATTAGGGCCTCTATACTAAGGCATTAAAGTATATCTTTAATACTAAGCAGGTTAAGTTCCTGGGTTATATTATAACGCCTATAGGCGTAGTTATAGACCTAGTATGGGTATAAATAATTTAAGAGTAGCTAGAGCTAAAGAGCTACTAGGATATTTAAGTATTCCTAGGCTTTACTAATTTCTATAGGCGTTTTATTTATAACTACTTACACATTACCTAATACCTATTTAACTACGTTACTAAAGCTTTTTAAGACCTAGCCTAGGGAGCAAAAAGCTTAAAGGTAGAAAGGAAAAAAACTAAGAAGGGACTAACTAAATAGTATAAACTATAAATATAGCCTGGAAAGGTATAGGAAGCCTTTTAGGAACTATATATACAGTTTATAAAAGCTTTACTATTACGGCATTTTAACCTAGATTAGCTATTAATAATAGTTACTAATATATTAAATTTTATCCTTATTGGTATCCTACTATAACCTAATAGGTATCTGGATACTACCTAGCTCTACTGAAAACCGGTAGTATTTATAGTAGAAAATTCTAGGGATCTAAAGTTAGGTATTATACCCATAATAAGGAACTACTGGCCATAGTTAACTACTTTAAATAGTAGCGACACTACCTTAAGCACGCAAGCTATACTGCCTATATACTCTTAGATTATTATAGTCTACGCTACTTTATAACTACAAAAGAGCTTATACCTTAATAGGCTAAATAGGTAAAGGAGCTCGCACGATTTAATTTTAAAATCAAATATAAGCTAGGGGAAAATAATCCTACTAATAAACCGTTATAACGGCCAGATTATACCAAAGGCTTTAAAACGGGAGAAGGAAAATAGATAATAGATATCTTACTCCCTATATTATAGAATAAGCTTTAGGTATAGAATTCTTAAGTACCTATAGCTTTAAGTACTAAGTCTTAGGTCGTATAAACCCTATTAGCTTTTATTAATGTTTTAGCTAGTACCTAGTCCGTTACTAATAAGGGTCTAAATATACCTAAATAGAACGTCCCTGATATACTCTTAAAACCTAGTAATACGTTACCTCTAATTATTAAGCTATCCCCTTAAACTAAAAGTAAAGCTATAGAGTAATTGGAATTTAGAGCCTTATAATAACTAAAGGATTTTAACCTTATAGCGGCCTTTCTAATATACGCGCACTAAAGAGTTATAAAATCTATAGTACTATTGTTATGGGACCACGCCGTAACACCTTGTATATGACTACCCGTTTCCACCGACTTAGCAACTAAAGACCGATTACGATACTGCAGTATCCGCAATATTCGCAATATTCACGATATCCGCTCGCAATATCTGTAATATCTAAGACATCTGCAATATCCACAATATCCAAAATATCCGTAACTTCTACCCTGTGCACTTGTTGACCTGGCAACAAGTAAATAGTATATACCCCTTCTTATACCCTCTTACCTTCTTTTCTTACATAATGTCTTAACTTTATTACACAGTTTATATACATAGCTTAATAATATCTACTTTGCTACATATTATCGTCACTTATACTTGCTCTGTGACACTATATTATGTTAAAAAAAAACCTATACTCTGCCCCGCCCCATCTCGTCTAAAATGCAGAACGACCTTAAAGCCCCTATAACGGCCACTAACATTATATCCACACTCTAAGAATAGTTAGCAAATATATAGAAGTCTTTTATAGACGCCCTTGTATAGAACTAGGCCGCTATAGCCGAATAACAAGCTAAATAAGAAGCACGGCACTAGGAATCAATTAAAGCACTTTAAGAAGAAGTCCGCACCCTTAAGGCACTCGCGTTAGGGTCCTAAGACCAAATACTAACCTAAAAGGCTGCTAACACGCCACCTATAGACAAGATAAAAATAACCAAATCTGGACCTAGCTTATTAGATGCGAACCCTAAGCTAGCTATAGATATTTATTCCGTAAATCCGTCTACTATACCATAACAATCCAAAAAACTACTAGACCCTCTAGTATTTACTAGTAAATAATAAGAGCTCTAATTATTCCTAAGCTGGCTTAAGAATAAGCTAACTGGTAATGCTAACCATTACCTAACTAAAGCCAACTAACTCTACTACGCCCTAAGTTAACTAGGAGGAGACGTAGCTAACCTTATTAAACCTCTTTAGCCGAACTTAGTATAAGCCTAGTCATACTTCTTAAAGCTACGTACGGTAACCCAAACCGCTAAGCTACCGCTTAAAGGAAGATAAACCATATAACTTAAGAAAAGAAAAGTTTCCTAGTATACTTTTTTAAACTTAACCGCTACGCAAAGGAAATAGGCTAGAATAACTCTATACTAATTAATAGCCTTATTAAATCCCTAAGCCCTAAACTAAAAACCTCCCTAATAGGTATAGACCTACTAGGAGCTCTTAATGCCTATATAAACGTTATTAATAAACGGTATAACAATATACTGCGTCTAATGCCAAAGTCCGCTCCTTAATACAATACGACAGCCCTATAAGCCCCTATTAAGTCATCTTCTTAGTATAAGCACCCTAACGCTATAGACATTAACTCTAGGACCTTAGAGTATGCCCCACTAGGGTCCTCTAAATAAGAATAACGTATTAAACTAAGCCTCTGCTTTAAATGCGGAAGCAAGGCTTATATCTTAAAGAACTATTCTGTCCCTATGCCTATATCCTAAAATAATTTACAAATGGCTAATACTAGTAGCCATTTACTGTACTAATCTTCTAGTTACCGTTCCCAATCTTTATTTAGTTCTAGCCCCATATCTAGTAAATACTACTTATAAGGATAAAGCTCCGGTATATAATTACCCTTAGGAAACCCGCCCTAATTACCTCTAAAAGAAAGGTCCTAGAGTTAAGTTACTCTCCAGGACGGCTCTGCCACAGAATCTCATTAAACGCATTAGATGTTACAAACTCTAACTCTTAGGACCATAGCATAACCATCAACTGCTATCTTTGGTAGAAAGATTAATAGGCTAATGCTTAAGTCCTAATTAACACAGGAGCTAGCGGCATAGGATTTATTAATAAGATCTTTATATAAGATAATGATTTTACCCTAACCCTCCTTAACCGGTATATTAATATATTTAGATTTAATAGTAAACGTACCGTCTTAGGGCGTATTACCTATATAGTAGCCCTAAGACTCTAATACCTAAACTATAAAGAATAGATTAAGCTTTTTATTACTACCTTAGGCCACCTAGTAATCCTTAAACAACCCTAGATAAAGCTATATAAGGTAGTTATTAATTAGGATAACCTTAAGCTTCTATTTACTGCCTCTTGTTATAAGCAGGAATGCTCTATAACTTACCGCTCTAAACCCAAACTAAAGCCCAAGATTTCCACTAATATTCGCCCCGCGTCTAAGGAATCCACTAGATTCTACTAAGATAAGATATCTGCTGACGTCCGCTAAGGATCTAGAATATCCGCTAACGTCCGCCAAAGATCCGGAACATCTACTGGCGTCCGTTAAGGATCCAAAATATCTGCTAAACCCTAAAAATTAATCCTAAGCACCGTACCGCCCCGGACTAAGTAAAGGCTTAAATATATTACATAAGTATACTAGAAGAACTAGTATTCTACTATAAAAAGGATACTTAAAGAACCCGAACCTAAATCCAATACCAATTCTGTACTTAATACCAACTCTATACCTAATACTAAACCTAAAATTAAACAAGGAACTATATAAGAAATTATAGATAATAAGAGCTTACCTAATACCCTTAACATTTAAATAATTGGAGCTACCCCGCTGGCGCGACTTGCTAAGAAGCCTAAATATACAATCTACGCCATTATGATAGCTAATATTAAGAAAGCCTTGGCACCAAAGAAGCATACTAACCCCGCTATAAAAGTACTTGTCGGAACGTTAATCACGTAACGTAGTCACAAGACTACAAGGCGAGACTAGCTAATCTGACTCGGAGCAACCCCTAACTTCTAGACAACAATCAACTACCAACTTCAACACCGCATACGTACCACTACAAGTAATATTCGTGCACGTTGATAAAGCGAGTATACCGACACTAATTAGTAGACGTACAGATCAGGAAATACGCAATAGCAAAGCTCAAAACCACGCATTAGCTTAACTGCTAACGCGTTAGATTGCAGAGCTATCGCCCTATTTTAGTTAAAGGAGAAAACTACGTTACCCTTAAAGCTTGAGACCACGTATTAGCTTGCTAATGCGTCAGATCGCCTAGAGAATCGTATCTTTACTTAGAGAGAGCTACGTTATCCTCAAAGCTCGAAACCACGCATTAACTTAACTGTTAACGCGCTAGATCGCCTAGAGGACCCTTAAAGCTCAAAACCACGTATTAACTTAACTATTAACGCGTCAGATCGCCTAGAGGACTATATCTCTGCTAAGAATCGTCTACAGTGTCCAAGAACTGTAGATTCGTCGATAGGACACATACACACCTTTATACCCTTAACCTCGACCTTAACCACACTTCTAACCTTAATACAACCTTAACCTCAACCTTAACCCCGACCTTAAACCTTAACCTTAAACTTAAACCTCTAGAACCTCTACTTAACCTTAAACCAAATATACACAAAAACATGATAACATAGAAATTGACTAGAAGGAAAGAATTACTAAATACGGCAACGGAATTGACTTGGAGACGGCTACGGATAACAATCTAGCGGAGTATATGGAGACTAAGATGCACCTATATACACAATCCAACCTTACAGACTCTTTATTGTGGACAGTGTTTTAGGAAGACTTTAAGGACTTTATGCCAGAAATCTTTACACGAGTACGATCTAATACTAGAATAGGAATCCGTAAATACCTAGTTAAAAGAGGAGTATATGTTGTTAAGCAAGATAAGAGATACTCCCTTAGCAAGGTACTAACGGACGTCGCTAATAAAGAAGAGTTTCACGAATGGATAGACAAAGAGATTGGTCTAGCCCTTAATAATATTAAGCTAATGATCACTGTAGCTCTGCAAGACTAACTTAATGCGACCCTAGACAAGCTTGCTGTACCACTAGCTACTCTAATTGCTGCACTGCCAGCTACTCTAATTACTGCACCACCAGCTACTCTGGTTGCTGCCCCTGCTACCTCTACTACCCCCCCCAGATCTACTCCTACTGCTGCACCGCCAGCTACTCCGATCGCTGCCCCCGCTACCCCTTCCGGTCCTTAATCCTCCAATTATGACCAAATCCACGCTTTTATTAACCAACTGCTATGGCTAAGAGAGCAGCAACTACAGCAGCTATAGTAGCCGCAGCAACCGCAGCAGCTATATATATATATACTACCTGAACTAGCTGTGCCTAGTATGGAGCAAGGACCTAGATAAGGACCTAGATATAGTAAAGAGGTGGCCATAATTGTAAAGATCTACACAGACGACCAAAAGTATGATGGAGTTAGTAACAGCTTTGACTTTAAGTTGACCATCTTCTATAATATCTACAAGAGATCTGGCTTGCCACTAAAAGGCTACACAGTAGCATTCCCTAGCATACTAAAAGGGCTTGCTTAGGACCACTACTACAATAGTAACCTTAAGTTAAGACCTTTTACGGAAGCCTGTAACCACATATAACAGTTCTTTAAAGGGCCAGAATACTACCGCAAGAACCTTACGGAGTGGAACAGCATGACCCTCTAAGGAGTTATGGACGAGAACCCTAATAAGTTAATTTATTAGAACTTCTAACTGCTTGTAGATAAACTGCTAAAGCAACATTATAGACTATACCCAGACTTTTGTACAAACCGCATTCTTATGAACAAGTTGGTTACTGCTTGCTAGGGAGTGCTAGCATGCCATATCACTGTCTCTAACCCTTTAGAAGACCTCTCTTAGTTAATTAGTAAGCTATAATCCTCCATTATTACGTGGGAAAAAGAATACCCCCTATAGGCCTTAATAAGATCGTCTTACTAAGCTTTTTTTATGGATTAATGTTACTATTGAAATAACCAAAATCGAGACCAAAACACTAATTGCTACGGCAGCAATCGCCCCTATAGAACTAACGGCAGACTAAAGGCCAAGTGCTACATCTGTAAGAAGGAGGACTGCCGCTTATGGAAACACATAGAGGAGGAGCGTAATCGGTCCAGAGACGACTATAAGAGACGTTTTATTGATATCAAGGGCCGCAATAAGGGCAACTTTGATAACCACTTTAAACAATACGTCGCCGCCTGTAAAAGAGATAAAGAGGATAACTCAGACTTTAAAGCCTATATATATAACGCTAATGACTCTAGAAGCAATGCTGGAGAACCTAATAATAGTTCTGCTTATATTACCACCTTTGGAACACTTACTATAGAGGAAGCAACCTTTATAAGCGTAGAGCTAGCTAATAAGGCTTATATACACCTGTTTATAGCTTTAGAACTTACTATGGAGTCTACCACAGAACCTCATACAGAGACCGACCCATTTGCCTATAGTACGGCTACAACCACAGTGCTATAATATACCTTAACGGTCTTTATAGGAATTATAATTGATACGGGTGCTTCGCGTAAGTCTACGGCTGGCTATAGCCAATTCCAAGCTTTATAGGCCGTAGACAAGTCCGTAAGCCTTAATACGTTAACTAAGGGCTAAGTAACTGTCCAATTCGGGATCGGAGCCTCTACGTCTGTTAGAACTATAGACGTCAACAGCCCTATAGGCAAGGTACAATTCCATATCATTATAGCAGATATGGACAGACTCTATATCAAATACGATAACCTAAAGGACGTTATTATTACTCGCACCAAAAGGGTGCCAGTAGTTAGACAATTCGGCCACCTATTTCTCTTATAGAGCTTCTCCTTACAGTCTTATTTAGTTAAGTCTTTTAATATAAACCCTTACTACTTAACTAATGTAGAACTATAACGTCTATACCGTCGATTTGGTTACCCATTAGTTAATAGACTGTAAAAGCTTCTCAACAAGGCTGGCTACGGCTATAATACTAATAGATCTACTATTAAAGAGCTAACCAGACTCTGCTACTACTGCCAAAAGCATAGCAGATCTTTAGGTAGATTTCGCTTTACCTTACAAGACAACGTTAATTTCAATTACAATATTATTGTCGATATTATATATATTAGCGGCTCCCCCCTACTATACGTAGTTAACGAAGCAACTCAATTTCAAGCTAGCAGATGGCTACGAGACATTAGCGCTAAGCACACTTAGGATGTTCTTTAAATGTGCTAGATTAACAGCTATTTAGGACTACCAGACTTAATCACTACAGACGCTAGGAAGAACTTTATTAGTAAGGAGTTTAAGCACTATACTGCTACTATAAGAGTAATTACAAAGTCAGTTCTAGTCAAATCACACAATTCCATTGGAATGGTAGAACGCTACTATAGTCCGCTACAACAAGCCTACCAAATTATTATGACTGAAATCCCTGAAATTAGCAAGGAGATAGCCCTATAAATAGCCTTTAAAGCTATCAATAACACGGCTGGCCTAGAAGGCCTAGTTCCTATACTCCTAGTCTTTAGAGCCTACCCCCGAATGGTTAAATCGGACGCGCTATCACCTTTAGTCACACAGCGAGCTGCGGCTATTAAGAAAGCAATGGTGGAAATCTAGAAGCTATAAGCTAAACGACAGATCGCTGACGCTCTTAATATGCGAAACGGACCATAAACTAATGCTATTTACGGCCTCCCACCCAATTCGCCTGTCTTAGTCTGGAGAGAAGGCAATACTGGCTAAAGTGGTTATTGGGACGGACCATACATGCTACTTGCCGTTGACGGTGAGACCTGCACTATAAAGCTACTAAATAGACCTACGACCTTCCGCTCTATGGTTGTAAAACCCTACCTACTGGACCTATAAGACCCAGTTGAACTACAGGAGTCTGTTAAATTAGATGAACTAGTACCTTTACTAGCTGAACCTTAATCGTTACCTAAGGCTAAACTATAGCTACCGCCAAAGCGAGGTAGAGGTCGCCCCCGTAAATACCTATTACTTACGGCCGTCGCAGATATAACTGTTACGGATGCTACGATAGATACAGACGCTTTTATAGGCGATATTGCGGATATTGCGGATATTGCAGATATCGCTATCTACTTACAGGACGATGATACCGCGGATACAGCTAGCACTACTATTTACTTATAGAACGATAGCAACACCTAATTCAGCGCTTTATGATAAAAGAAGGTCACAGGCCTACTTAAGAAAGGCGTCTTCAAGATTATTAAGCTATATAATATGCCAAAGGGGGTCAGACTCTTTAATTTATAATTCGTTGATAAGATTAAGAATAAGGGAACTAATAAAGCCTTTAAGAAATCATAACTTGTTGTATAGGCCTATAATAACTTAGAGAAAGAGCTAGTCCTTACTTAGTTACCAACAATTTAATAAGTTAGTCAGTGGCTGATTCTCTATATCGCCGCTATACTACTATAGATATAACTTTACCTCCGAGACATCTTATAAGCCTATATCCAGTCTACTATAAACCTAAACCGTGAGTTCTATGTACAACCGCCATACGAGCTAAATAAACAACTGGGAATTAATACGGACTCCGTTCTAAAGGTTATAAAGCCACTTTATGGAGTACCTAAAGCTGGAAACCACTGGTTTAAGACCTACTATTTATACCACGTTAATTAGCTGCGAATGGACTAGTCTACGTACGACCCCTGCTTGCTTTATAGCGATAAGCCTTTTGGAATTGTCGGCCTATAGATTAATAATACACTGTTCCTTGCAGACGATACCTTTGCAGAGGCTGAATAAAGCGAACTATATAAGGCCGAATTTATAGCTAAGGAGTGAGAGTAACTAACCGCTAATATACCAATTAAGTTTAATAGAGGACTTATTTAATTAATATAAGATGGCAGTATTACACTAACACAAAGGCGCTAGTGTAAGAACCTTAGCGTGGTTAATACTATACTAGCAGACAGCACTAGCTCTAGAGGAGTTATGCGTAACCTACTTACGCTAAAGGACTAGTATATTGCTTAACGCGCTAAAGGAGCTTATATCGCCTTAGTCTGTTAGCTAGAGGCCTTATATAACCTATCCTTTGCTGCCTAGGTAGTTAACCTAGTTGAAGACGATATAAAGAGTCTTAATAAGCGATTAAGCTGGCAGATTAAGAACGCAAATAGAGGCCTAAAGTTTGTTAAGCTAGACGCCAACACCTTATAACTCCTAGTATTTACGGACGCTTCCTTTGCTAACAATAAGGACCTATCTTTGCAAATCGGCTACGTACTTGTACTAGTAGACGCCTTAAATAAGGCAAATATCGTCTACTGGTCCTTAATTAAGTGCAAAAGAGTTACTAGGAGTGTATTAGCCTCAGAGCTATATAGTATGGCGCATGGTTTTGATATAGGCGCTATAATTAAATCCACGCTAGACAAGGTCTTATAGGTTAACTTACTACTTATTCTCTACACTGACTTAAAGTCCTTATATAACTGTCTCGTCCGACTAGGAACTACGTAAGAGAAACGCTTAATAATTAATATAATATGCCTTCGCCAAGCTTACGAACGAAGACAGATTACCGAAGTTAAGTGGATTAATGGAGATACTAACCCTGCGGACGCTATGACAAAGGGAAAGCCTTGTACGGCACTATTACGGCTTATTAACACAAATCAAGTCGAATTATGGGCTGTAGGGTAGGTTAAACGAACGGATTCGGTTTCGGTAGGTATAACGGACTCGTATAATATAGAGCCAGCCGCTAAGGCGCTAGTAGTAGTTGAGCCAATAGCGATTTTCTATCCCGGGGATGGAAAATCCTAATTGGCTGGTTTAATGGTATGGCAGAATCCGACAGGTGGCGCGCTCTAGGATTAAAGGTGGAGCTATTATATATTATGGACGGAAGAGCTAGTTATTGCGTATACGCTACAAATAGTCTAGAAGTAGACTTGACTTTGGAGTGTAGATTAGCCTTCTTTTTAGAGTTGCTCTAGTGTCGGAACGTTAATTACGTGACGTAGTTATGAGACTATGAGGCGAGACTAGCTAATCTAACTTGGAGCAACCCCTGACTTCTAGATAACAATCAACTACCAACTTCAACACCGCATACGTACCACTACAAGTGATATTCGTGCACGTTGATAAAGCGAGTATACCGACAGTACTAGTATATCACTATAAAAACCTAGATATATTCTTATAAAAGGAAGCCAATAAGTTGGTAGAGCACTAACCATATAACCATAAGATCAAACTTAATGAAGGAAAGCAGCCTAGATTTAGACCCCTATATAGAATGTTTTAAAATAAACTTTAGGTGCTATGGAAGTACCTAGACAAGTACCTAAGTAAAGGATTTATTAGAGCAAGCTTATTGCCTATAGCTGCACCTATAATCTTTATTAAGAAACCTAGTAGCGGTCTACGCTTCTATATAGACTACTAAGCTCTTAATGCTATTACCATTAAGAACTAATATCTACTCCTATTAATTTAAGAAACATTAAACTAATTAAGTAAGGCTTGTTACTACATAAAACTTAATCTTATTTATGTATTTAACTGCCTCCATATTACAAAAGGAGATAAATAGCTTACCGCATTCTATACCTAATATGGATTATTTAAGTACTTAGTAACGCCGTTTAGCCTTATAAACGCCCCAAGTTTATTCCAATACTTTATAAATAATACCCTACGCCCTTATCTAGATATCTTTTGTACTACTTATATTAACAATATCTTGGTATATAGTAATAACCTAGCTAAATATTAGAAACACGTTAACCTTATCCTAGAAGCCTTGCGCAGAGCTGGCCTATAATTAGATATAGATAAATGCGAGTTCCATAAAACGGAAGTCCTATACCTTGGACTTATTATTTCTATAGATAGCATATAAATAGACCCAAAGAAGATTAAAGTAATTATAAACTGGCAAGAACTAAAGAATATTAAGGATATAAGGGCCTTTATAGGATTTGCTAACTTCTACTAACAATTTATTAATAACTTCTTCGCCCTAGCTTTACCCCTTATTACTTTAACCTAAAAAGATAAAGCCTTTATCTTTAATAAGAAATGTAAGAAAGCCTTTACGTATCTAAAGGTTATATTTACTACTGCACCTATACTCTAACACTTTAACCTAGACTAAATAAGTATTGTAGAAGCTGACTTATCTAACTATGCTACTGGAGGCATTCTGTCTTAATATAACAAAGAGGGAGTATTATACCCTATAGCATACTTCTTAAAATAACTAGGCCTAGCTAAATATAATTATAAGATCTATAATAAGGAACTACTGGCCATTATTAGATACTTTAAATAATAGCAACCTAAGTTAAAAGGCGCTGGATTTCCAATTAAGGTTCTTAGTAACTATAAGAACTTACAGTACTTTATAACCACAAAATAGCTAGGCCACTATTAGGCCCGCTAGTTAGAATACCTATCCTGTTTCTGGTTCTCTATTATATACTACCTAGGTATCTAAGGCTAGAAGCCTAATGCCCTAACCTAACGTTTATAAGATATACCAGTATAGGAAGAAGTGCGTGCTTACTGTAATTAAACCCTACTTCGCCCTGAACTATTTAATCCTCCTACTAAAGACCTTATGGTATATATCCTTAAAATAACTAATTAATTAATTAATTAAATTATAGTTAATAAATATCTAAATGACGAGTTTATCTAAGAGACGCTTAAACTAATATAGGACGGCGTTAGACGTTTAAAAAGCATCTCCCTAAGCAAGTGCGAAGCTTATGGAAACCTCCTGTACTACCGGAACCGTTTAGTTATACCTGATTATGACAAACTTAAGCTTAAGCTCCTTAAATACGTACATAACCTACTAGTAGCCGGTTACCCAGGCTGAGGAAAGACCCTAGAACTACTCTAACGGGAGTACTACTAGCTAAACATATATAACACGACACGAAGATATGTTGCTAGTTGCTATACCCACTAACAAGCTAAAGCCTTACGTGAAACGTATAATGGCCTCCTAAAGCTACTACCTATCCTAAACTAAAGATAGAAAGACATCTTAATTAACTTTATTGTTAAACTCCCTAAAAATAAAGGTTGTGAGAATATTATAGTAGTTATAGACCAACTGTCTAAAATGAGACACCTAATTGCCTGCCCTGATATGTTAACACCTGCCATTGCTTAACTATTCCTAGATTACGTATGGAAACTCTATAGACTCCCTAAAATAATTATCTTTAATAGAGGTAGCTAGTTTATCTCTGTATTCTGGAAAGAACTAACTACCTAACTCTGTATTAAAGTGCTGTTGTCTATAGCATATTACCTAGAAATGGATGGTTAAATAGAATGTATAAATGCTATTATGGAATAGTATATTTGGATATATATGTTATATTTATAAGATAACTAGATTAACTAGCTTGCATTTGCTGAGTTTACTATAAATAACTTTGTCTTAGAAACTATAAAGGTCTCCCTGTTCCTGGCTAACTACGGCTTATATCTATAAATAGGTTTTAAACCTTTTAGTAATATTCCTTACCCCGCTTGTTACGCCTTATAAGTTATAGAAGTAAACAAATTTATAGAAAAGATAGAGGAACTATAACAGTTCCTTACTAATGAAATAATATAGGCCTAATCTGTCTATAAAGCCGCAGCGAATAAGAAACAAACCCTAGCACTGGCCTATTAAATTAGTAACTTTGTCTGGCTAGATATAAGAAATCTAAAAATAAAGCGACCCGCTAAGAAACTTAATTGGAAGAACGCTGGCCCTTATAAGATTGAGAAGGTTGTCTCCTCTTACGCCTACTGACTAAAGCTTCCTGATACTGTTAAAATCTACCCCGTATTCCATACGTCAGTCCTCCGCCCTGCTGCCCCTATATTAGACGCCTTGCCTAGATAGATCTAGGACCCTCCCCCACTAGTTGAGGTGGATGGTAAGGATGAGTACTTTATTGAAAGAATTGATAATATTAAGTATGATAAACGGAAACGCTAATATATATATCTTACAAAATGGAGAGGCTATACTGAGCCCTTATGGGAACCTGTTAACTCTATAGGACTTATATAAGCCGTAGAAGACTTCTATAAACTCCACCCAGAACTACTACAACTATGTCTTGTAGGAGCTCGAGTTTAAAGGGGGGGTACTGTCACGGGACCACCCTGTAACACCTTGTATACGACTACCTGTTTCTACTAACTTAGCAACTAAAGACCGATTATGATACTATAGTATCCGCAATATCTGCAATATTTATGATATCCGCTCGTAATATCTATAATATCTGAGACATCTGCAATATCCGTAATATCCAAAATATCTGTAACTTCTGCCCTGTGTACTTGTTGACCTGGCAATAAGTAAACAGTGTATACCCCTTCTTGTACCCTCTTACCTTCTTTCCTTATGCAACGTTTTGACTTTATTACACAGTTTATGTACGTAGCTTAATAATATCTACTTTGCTATATATTATCGTCACTTGTACTTGCTCCGTGACAACTATCTAGTTATATACTTAGAGCAGTATAAAACAAAATAGCTTTTACTTAAAAACTATCTAAAAGGTTAATAGATCCTATCTATAAGGTATAACAGAGGAATGCCTTTTATACCATCTTTAATACAAAAGTAGATTGGAAACGTAATTAAAAAAAACTACTAGGCGCTACTATTAGAAAATAGACCTAATGGGCCTACTATATAAATATAGTAAGGTTTAGGTGCTATAAAAAGTAAATCTATAATAAAAGATTTTTATAAAGAATTATAATAATCCTCTAGACGGCTACTATAGTCAAGCTAAAACAGTAAAATTATTTTAATATAAATACTATTAGCTAAAGCTTAATTAGGAAGCTGTTGGTATTACAAGGTGATATCACGTATCTACAAGTTGTAGGTAATATGATGTTGTTGTTGTATATCTTTTCTTTTATTGGAATGAGGAAGGGCGAGGGGCCTAAAACTCCTCGCCACACTAGTGCCGCGGCGTCACGTGACGACCGCTTGCCTCATTCCCGACAGAAGCAAAGGAATATAATAGCTACTATAAAAAGTGTTAAGTATATAAAATCCAAAGGCATAAGCTATGGGGTTTACTTAAATTAGTTCCTCCCGCTAGCGAACTATAGCAACATTACGCTATAGATTTTATTACGGATCTTTTACTATTAAAAGATAAGTAGGGATAAATATACAATTTAGTCCTTATACTTATTAATAGGTTTTTAAAGTACGTCCAATACCTTTCCGTTAATAAGATAATTAATATATAAGCGCTTATAAACTTAATTAAGGAGAAATGCTTTCTTAAAGTAAATTAACTATACTCTATTATTATTAATAGGGGCAGCGTCTTTATAAGCCAATACTAGTTAGATCTATGCTTTTATTTAAAGATAGACTACTACTATAGTACAGCTTTCTATTTATAGATAGATAGGTAAACGGAGCGCTAGAATTAGGAACTAGAGTTTTACCTATAAATATATTTAAACTACTAGCAAGATAATTAGTGCGAGCTGCTTCCGTACGCGAAATACGCTTATAACTTAAAGTAACACTTATTATATAAGTATACACCTATCTAGATTACCTATGGCATTTAACTATCTGGATTTAATAGTATACTTAATAATTACTAGCTAAGGCTATATAATTAATTATAGGACCCTACTAGGAAATCTAAGGATATTTACTAGAGAGTATAAAGGTACCTTAAGGAATAGAAGGAGTAATAAAAGTATATAAAGTGGATCCTATAAGATACATAAGAGTAGTAGAGACTTTGGTATAACTGTAAACACTAGGATAAGTATTTTAGCGTAGGCGATAAGGTTCTATTATATTTAACAAATATTAAAACCTATTAACTATTAAAGAAGCTTAATATAAAATACATAGGTCCCTTCTAAATTAAGAAATAAATTAGTAAGCTAGCCTACTGTCTCTAGCTACCCCTATCTATAGCCTATATATATTTAGTATTTTACGTAAATCTACTAGAGCCATAGTATAGACCACCGCTAGAAAAGAACTATTTAGGCCTAATTAAACATTCTAAAGTAGTAGGCGAGCGGTATAAGGTTAAAGATATACTATGCCATAAGTCTATTAAAAATAAGCTTTAATATAAAGTTAAATAGCTAGGCTGGCCCATTGAGGACTTTATATAGAAACTAGAGGATTACCTTAATTATTACAAAGATATTTTAAAAGAATATTAGGACTAAGGTCCGTAATCTATAAATCGCAGAAAGCGCTCTAATACTATAGTATTATCGCAACCTATAAAGAAAGCCTATAGTAGCCCGAAAGAGGCTTTAAAGAGTAAGATATAGGTTAAATTAGATATAAAATAGACAGGCTCTAGAAACTATAAGGATTAATTATGGGTATAGCCTAAGGCAGAATAGGTCCTTAGCCTTTTTATATATATTGTATAGAATTAATAGGGTATTTTGCTAGAATTGCATTTTTATTTATTAGTCTATATTAGGAATAGTATTTCTATACCTTCTTAAATACCTTATAAGGCCTTCCTAAGCACTAGTTAAGATCCTTAATTACTACTATATATAAAAACAATCCTAAATGCCTAAATTAAAAGCCACTATACCTTATCTTTAGGAGTAGGGTTAGTATCCATTAGCCTACTAAGTAATGGCTAACGGGAATAAGATCTAAATCCCTTAGTAGGAGTATAGATAGGCATAAAAATAGGGGTAAGCCGATAAGGTATAGATAGAGTAGAGATCCTTAAACGCTTAATACTAATATTAGGCCCAAACCAGTATTAATAAAGTTCTTAAGGCGTAAGCTTATAGTTAATAAAGACACGCTTAAGCCTAAAATAAATAGAGATATTAGCTGGCTAGTATAAACCAGAACCATTAAGACCTTACTATAGTAACTATTAGTTACCTATCTGCTAGGTACCTAAGGGGTAACCTACCTAATACCGCATTATATTATGCTCTTTTAAAACTTAACGCGTATACATAAACTTCTTTTTATAGTAGACGGCGACCTTCTTCTTATTACCCCTATTCTTTACCCTATCCTTAGTATACCAACCTTGCTCCCTTATTAGGCGTTACTAGCTGGCTTACTAGGAATTATAGGCGGTATAGATAGCTGTAGTATAGTCTTAAATTTAACCTAGATATTTAGTATTAGTGCTAAAATAAGAGAGAGCCTGGGCAATATAGTAGTTAAGAATATTAAAGGATTGTCGCCACTTAGGCCTAGGCTATATTAAAGCCTAAAGTTAGCAATAGAAATCTATTAAGGATAGGAAAGCTTATCTTAACATAACTACCGCTCTTAGTACGCATATATTAATTATAAGGACTAAAGGTGTTGGACCTTATATAGTAGGTCTTATTATAAGTATCTAAAATCTTCTTATTAGACTTTTAGTCTTTTAAGAACATATAGGCAAAATTATTTAGATAGAACTAGCACTAATTATAGGTTAGTAAAGGTTAAGGTTCTATATATAGCGGTAGGGCTAGGATACGCTAAGGAATTAGCTTAAAAGAGTAGTTAGTAAAAGAATAAAGAGGCATATTAAATTAATAATAGAAAAAAAGAAAATCTTAATAATATATTAAAGATACGTCCAAAATTAGATAAAGGTTAATAATGGGAAATAAGGTATTAAGGAAAGGATTAAGCTTAATAAGTAAAGTATCCCTATACTTTACCTTCTAATACCCTTTTAGTATATAGCCGTAACCTTACCGATATAACTCCGTTACAATAGCGCAAATTAGAAAAAAGGAAATACGCGTATATACTATTTAGCCATTACTTCCTTATAAGAAAAACTAATTACGCGGCTAGGGATGGCAATTAAAACGTTAATTAAAGATATATATAGGTTAAATTATACCTAAACAATACTATGGTATTAAAGAATAACGTTATAAACGTTTTTAATAATTGTATAATAGCTATAGGTGCTATTATAAAGTATCCCTTCTATTTACTAGGCAGTAGAGCTACGTTAAAATATAGTACAGAACTATAAGATTTAAAAGCATATATACCAAATCTTAAGAGATAAGTCTCTTTAACTAACTAATTAGTACCTTAACCGTATCTAATAGCCTAAGGGCAAATACGGAAGTAATATATTAGTAATATAGGGGATTATAAGAAAGGATTATAGACTATATCTTAATAGTTAAAGATAACGGTAAGCTAAGGCTCTATACGTTAAATTCTGTACTAAAGGTTCTATAGAACTACGCTAGAACACTAAATTACCTATAATATTTATAATTAATTATAGACCGGCATAAAGGCTTAAAAATAGAGTTATATAAAAATCCCTATATTAGCCTAGGTAATTACCAGTATACTTTTAATAGGCTTTTAATAGGTCTCTTAGCGATCCTTATATCTTTTCTTTAGTTATATTTTTTCCTTATTAAAGTTTTTTAGGAGTTTAAAGTAGGGGTTAGATAGATAGATAATATATAATAGCGTACTAATATCTCTCTAATACGTCTCCGAACCCCTTCTAGGACAAGCCCTTATAATCTCCCTACTATAAGGTAACGGCGATTAGGGGCTAACCGTAAAAAGGAAGGAGGTAATATAAGGGATATTATTACGGATACTTTAGGTTGCCCTTAGTATAACCTCCAGACGCCCCTTAAATAGTCGCCAGTTACGCGCCGGAGACACATGTCCGTAGTATATAGTCTCTATAATTCTAGAGGCCTTACCTCCTTAAGGATTTATCTCTCTTACCAATCTATCCTATTCCGTAATCGTGTCCTTATAGCCCCCTATCTATAAAGTCCCCTTACACCTAAGTAATAAAGCATTAGATAGTTATTACTAACGCTCTTCTATTTATAGAGCTTTTGTAAAGCTTTAGTAGAGCTCCGTATATAGCCCCCCCAAGCCTTATTCCGTAGAGTTCTTATAAGCTTTATATCTACGTAATATTACTTATCCTTAGGATATCTAGATAAAAGTGGTACCATTTTAAAGCGCTTCGTAAGTTCTATAAATCTATACTAATAGAAAATTTATTTATTTAATATTGGGGGGTGCATCGCAAATGTAAGTATATTGAGGGGATTTTGCCAAGACTATCTGAAGACTATCTGGATAGTCTCCGGATACTATTAGCTGATAGGTCTATTATCCGAGAGGGCTATCCGGCCTATCCTCGCTAAGTCTGACAAGGGGTCCGAGGCTGAGGGAATGCCCATGTATATAGCAGGGATTACTGTTCGAACGCGGGGCAACCTAGCTTATCTTGCCTCTGAAAAATTCCGAATCTGGGGCATCGTCTGAAGTCGTTGGATCTTAGGCAAAGAAAACCCCCTCTCGACTTGAATAGCCTGCTGTTTCGAATAATAATCGTACTGTACCACGTCGCTTAGCATAAAACCGGCATACCCCTTGCGGTGACATCCAACTGCCGAACCAAGAACATGGCTTATTAAATTTAGCATCAAAGCAATTCTACTCGACAAACGCTGTGAATATTTGCAATTCCCTAGATGCCTCAAAGGTATTTCTCCGCCTACGCTAATAAAGAAAACGTACCCTCCATCCAAGCCATGTTCCTTCCCACCCGCTTTCATCTTGACTCTCCCTTTCGTCACAATCATGATGCTTGGTCCGCCCAATGCATCCCGTGACTCGGTCTCACCATCACCCATTTCCGTCGCGAGCATGTTAAACTCGCTCATTGGCGGCGCGTACATATTCGTCTTTCCACTTTTACTCCGCGGGAATGTAAGTACCGAGCAGAACATGTCGACCGAGTTACGGTCCGCAGAAGGGCAGAATCTGGTATTCAGTACGTTGTTGGAGCGAGTCATGCATTCAATGATATCGCCAGAGAGATAAGCGTGAATGCCATCGGCAGGAACGTGTATGCTCTGCCCAGGCCGGAGCCTGAGATAGTTCATCGTGATGAGTGCGACAACGACACCAGGGTCCGTCTTGTTATACTGCTTAGACAGTCGAGGGATCATCTCGAGGACATAGCCATCTTCACCGAACGTCTCCTTGGGAAGTTGCATGAGCGCATCGTTGGTCTTTCAGATGACTCATCGGACGCTTCGAGCATCCTCTTGGCAATATATTTTAATGTTTTGGTCGTCGAATTCCGGCCTTTTTACTTGTGGTAGGAAGGCTTGGAGAGGCGGGAGTTTCGTTAGGCGGTCAATGGCGTTGGGCGGCTTGAAGTCGCGGAAGGCTTCGAACTCGGTCAAAGCAAGGGCGATTTCGGGTTTGTGGTTGGGATCAGTGAAGCTCGAGGGATCTCGGCGATGGAGTTCACTCGCAACGTTCTTGTTCTATACTTGGGACTGGTGAGATGCTCCAAAAAGGCGTGTCGGTAACATACCGGATGTAGCTGTAAGGGTAGAGCTTTCGCAACTGATAGGATCTTCGGGAGGTACGGAAGCTTTGTGTACTTAACTTCTCTGTCACGGTCTTACCAATCAACTCCTGTGGGTGTGCGTCGAGGACATCCTGAAGGTCCTCCTGTCTTGAGGATGTGCCCATCCACCTGGTCGAAACCGCAGGTCAATTGCTGAAGCTATCGAACGGACAAGGGAGAGTACTTCTTACATCTCAGAGTAGGGCTTATTCTCGTCAATTTTGAAGTCTGTACCTAGAATTTTGGTACAGAGGCGTGCAGCTAGTGACTCGGAGCCTTTCCGTCCCCATGGATACTGATTGCAATTGCACTTCAATTGGAGCGCTTTCTCGACCATGGCTGGAGGATTAGAGGAACGAATATGCACTCAACAGATAAAAGAGACTGAAGTAGGATTATAAGATGATTACATGGAATGGCTCTATTTTATGTATGGCAATGGCCCCGGAGCTTAGTAGAGTGAATTGTGACGGGCGATCAACGTCATAGAAGCGCATCTCCCGTGCTACCATAGCGAAGAACCGAGTGGCGTATGATTCCACGCAGGATGGCCCGCCAATCTTATCGTTTTGATATTCTAACGTCTAAGTCGCGTGGTGTTGAGATTGAAGGCTGAGCGAGGCGTGCACCATCCCCTGGGTTGTCTGACATTGGGACGCTACTATTGCTAGACCCGAAACATGGCAAACAAGCATGAATTTAAGCTTAACATGGCTGTAGGAGTGAGTTCCTCAAGAATCCTAAGAATCTAAGGAATCGTACGGACTGCCTTGCAAAGGGATACGGAAGTCTCGTCAGGATTTCCCGGCCGATGGTGTTGATGGTGTTGATGGTGCCGGCGATTGATAAAGACTCGTGGTGCGGCGGGGGCAAATGCGAACGAAAAGCGCCACAGGGACAATCTCGCAACCGGCTGCCAAGCCTTATCGTCAACCTTTACAGGGTTCCACCAGCTATCTGTAATTTCAGACACCATCTCCTTTTGATTATACTTGTCAACTCCCTCTTCGACCTCTTCGACCTCTGTCCAAGGCTGACCATTGCGGGACGCTTTAGACATGATTCCTTGAGCCAGACCCCTTTGCGAAGTCCTTTTAGCTACCGCGACCCTCTCTTCCATCTGGCCTTTGTCCACCATTACCCGGCATGCATTTCGCAATGCCTCCACGCAAAACATCACGGCCGCCTCCCTACGCCATCCGAAACTCGAGATCATCGCTCAAGGCCCTCTTTAGGCGGGATAGGCTGCGGTTTCTCGCTGTAATACTATTAGGATGCATTGGAATAATATACCTACTCGGCCATCTTTTCTCTTCAGACTCCTCAGAAGTCATACCGGCCGGAACACCACTAGTGGTGATAGTAACTGTAATAAATAAATCATGGGATCCCGCATTTGTAGAAAAGATCAAGAAGAACAGGCGAGATTACGCGGCACGACATGGTAAGGTTTCTTCAGAACAATTCTATACTGCCATTGCAGCCCTCAACTCACACAATATCTCTTCCAGGATACACAACCTTCTTCCCCAGCACGACCGACTATAACCTGAAAAACTCTCCATTGTCTTGGTCTAAAGTCCCCGCCATGCGCCACGCCATGACCCTATATCCCTCGTCAACATACTTCTGGTACCTCGACCCAACCGCTCTCATCATGAACCACTCTCTCTCCCTCACAGGCCACATCGTGAATAAACAGCGCATCGAGTCTCTTATGATCGTGAACAAGCCTGTTGTGCCTCCTGATAGTGTAATCAAGACTTTCGACCACATCAAGGGGGACAGGATCGATTTGGTGGTCGCCCAGGACAGAGACGGGTTGTGCCAATCCAGTTTCATTATTAGGAGGGGCGAATGGGCGAAGTACTTCTTAGATGCGTGGTTCGACCCATTATATCGGAGTTACAATTTCCAGAAGGCGGAAGGTCATGCTCTAGAGCATATTGTTCAGTACGTAAATTCTTTTCGCCGAGTTTCACAAGTAGTGAAGGCTTCCCTTTGCTTTGAAATACCACTTCGCTCAATGTATTTCCCTCCGCTTTTTCACTTTCTGACCCGAACCCTTTGTTTAGATGGCACGGAACCATTTTAGCTAAACTAGCTCTCATCCCTCAACGCACCTTCAACTCCTATACCCACAACCCTTTAGGCACGGACATCGCAGGGATATACTCGGAAGGAGATTTTGTTGCCAATTTCATCGGATGTGATAGGGATAAGCGGAGTTGCGCGGACGAGATGCAGCCTTTCTTTGATCTCCTACAGGGCAAGGGGCCTGGCAAGAGTGATGATTAGTTCACTTTACGAGTGTGAGAAAAGATAACAGGGAAGTAGAAAAGAGAATCCGTAGAAAAGAAGGATTTGAAGGAAATAATTCTTGGGTCACCACGTAGGGCTTCATAAGACGGCGCAAAGGCGTTTCTTGGTTGGGAATCGGCCCCGTTAGTGTGGCTGTCAAACGATGTCTCGGGATGTGCTGGAGTTGTTTCTGGGCAGGAAACACTTGTGATATTATAGTGTAGTACAATTACTCGCGAATCAAAACCATTTGTGTAGACTTTACAAACTTTCCCCTCTGCGCATCCCGTACCTTGCAAACCCCAACCTTGCCATACTCAAAAATAGAGCTCAGATTGCTCAGCCTACTTCCCTTCCAACCGGGCTATTTCGTCTTTAACCCTCTCAACCTCCTCCGTCAGCTGCGCGTACCGACCCGCGATATCAAGCATGCCCTTCCCGCCCGCGCGCTCGTACTGCTGCAGCGTCTTCTCCGCCGCCTGCTCGCGCGTCCGCAGCCCCGCCTGCAACGACAAGAGATGAGCGTTATACGACTTCAGCGCGGACGTCAGCGCAGGCGGAGGCGGATGCGTCGCCGCATGGATGCTGTGCGCTCGTGTCAGCGGGCCCCGGCACTCGTAACAGATGCTGATACGGAAATGCTATGAGAAGATGATGCAGGAGGGACAGGATGAAGTGGTTGATTCACGGATTCATGGAGGGATGGCCACTCACTTCAGCTTCATCTCCACCCCCGCCGCCTTCGCGGCTAGGTGCTCGGCCTGTGCCCGCGTGGCGCGCGCTACGCTGCCGTGCATCGTCTGCTCTAGAATGCGGATGATGGCCTCGAGCAGGTCGCGGTGGGCTGCGAGGACTTCGGAGGCGACGTTGGCGAGGGAGAGCCGCTCATGCGTTAGGGTGTCGGTGAGGGCAGTGGTTGAGTCACGAAGGGTGGTTGCGGTGGCCGGGAGGTTGGCGCTTAGGGTCGAGAGGTTAGGGGGAGGTGCTAGGTGACGGGCATTAGTTGAGGGGATGTGGTTTAGGGTTGACTGTTGATGCTGGGGGAGTACCTTCCGGGTTTGCTATTCGTGTGAGGTGGAGGGTGGTGGATTCAATAAGGGCGGAGATGGCGTTGGAAACTGGAGTGATCTTTTCCTAGTATATGTTTGTATATTGCTGAAGAAATATACTATGAATGCCTTAGAGATAGATTTAGGACTTACGAGGAAGTATTCGATATCATCTTCCAAGATCTTGTGGTCTTCTGGAAGTACTTGGCCGTGCAATTGAGCGCAGACAATTTCAATGACTTCGTGAAGCTAAATGATTTGAGACGCCAGAAATATCCATATTGGAAAGATGACAGACCTCCGGCGGCAGATTGCCAGCTTTTGACGGTAAGTCAATAAGACAGCCTATCAGGATTTGTGACTTTGCTACTTCTGTTCTCGCCGTATCGAGATTCTGAAGACGTTAAAGATTGAACATGAGAGATGAGAAATAAGCAGAGAATTACTCTTGCTTTGAAGTTATGCTAAATTGGAATACCTACCTTCCGCGTCTGATCTTGAGCTCGCTGCTTTTTAAGATCTTTTGAGGACCCGTCCGGATTAAGTCTCCTTGTGGAGAGGCCTTTGTAGAGAGCCTTGAACCCCGGGTTCTGCTCAAGAGTAGAAGGGTCAATCGGAGGGAGCATCATAAATATAAAAGCAGGCTGGATACCTTGACCAGCAGGTTCTTAAATTGCGATATTTACCTCTCGTTGTCAGTGGTCATTCCTCACAACAACTGAAATAACATTGATGATCCGGAGAAACCAATTGTAATACATAGAAGCTTCGCACCGCCACTGTATGCACGGTGCACCCCACCAGTGCCGCTGGTTCGCGTATATTTCTCCCGAGGAGCCCTACTTGCTGTCTGATGGTACTTCGACTACCTATTAATATTAATATTTAATTTATATAGAGCTTTAACTTCCCTTTTAGTGCTAATCAACCCTGCTAGCTCGATCTCTAAATAATGCTCTAAGTATTTCCTCCCTAAGCTACTTCCTTATAGCGATAAGACGGGTCTTTATAATACCTAGAATAAGCTCCTTCTAATATGGAATAGCTTACTAAATATAGATGGCTTGGGTATAGCTTAGTATATAAATACGGCCTCTAACTATATAAAGGGCATTAGTAGTCTATAAGTCTACTAATTCCTATAATTACTCTCTTAAATTATAATTTTAACTTAATATGTCTCTTTTAGTTAACCCGCTCTTTATAAATTCTAGTCTCCTCTAATTAACGACTTTAACTTTCGAAGCCGCTATAGCAATATAGAAACTAAGTATATCTTAACTTATATTTGGGCGATAAGCGGTAGCGTTATTATATAGATTAAGTAGGATTTTTATTTATTCTAAGATTATAGCAAAATACCTTTTAATAAAGGTAAGCAGGGTCTAGACCTATATATATTTAGCTGGATAACGTTTATATATAATAGGTTATTTCTAATTTTCTTAATATTCGCTAAGACCTCTTAGATATAATAAGCTTTAACATATATTATAATATATTTAGTATAATGGATAGTAAACATATAGTCGTATTATTCGTTACTAATTTTACTAAGGGAGGTATAAAAGATACCCAGGAGTGGGAATACTTACTTAAAGATATACTAGAGGCATTAATAGAAACCATTATACAAATCCTTATACCATAATATTAGAAGCTTAGCTCAAAGGATACGCCTAATAATCTTAATCTTTATACAATAGATAGATAGAAGATGTAAGAGTATATATATTAGGTCCCGCCGCGCTTGCGACAAGTTCGCAAGCACTCTTAGTCTTTTTGGCCGTATGGCGACGTGGAGGCGGGCCACGTTACAGAATATTATTATAATAAGGTTTTGAAATTATAAAACAGAGTAACCTCCTAGCCTCTACTAAAGCGAGATCGCTAGAAAAACGCTAAATTGTAAGTATCTATAGTATTTTAATACTTCTATATATAACGAGAATGCTATACCGGGTCTAGATAATTATAGAAGATATATAATTATAGCAAGTAAGCCGGCTACCCATAATATAAATACAGTAAAAACTAGTTAGTACTGTGGTGGTGTAGATTGGACGTCGCCTAATGTCTTGGCATTTTCCTATATTTATAGAGCCTTCGGCTTTCCTCCCTCCTTATATATCACGACCCTACCAGTTACCGGAAATACACTCTTTTCTTCTCTTACTTCCAACCGGCAGCACAGTAACTTCTTATCTATAGAGCGGGTTACCCTCTCACATATTATATAGCATTCCACGTGGGGACAACAGCAAGCTCTCCAGATTAGAAGCTTGGAGTATCAAGCAGTAAAGCGACACAGCAGTAAAACTGCACTCAGGAATAGCACCAGACACACAGCAGAACCGCATATAAGCAGCGAATACAGTAAAGCAGCAGAGCTAGCAGAGCCAGCAGAGCTAGCAAAGCCAGCAGAGCCAGCAAAAACGGAACCAGCAGCATCCGCATTCAATACGCAGCAGGGCATCTAGGAGGCCCCGAAAACCAGAGCTGAATCAGGAGACAGACGCCAAGATCTTCAGAAGTCGCCGCAGGACCAATAGTCTTCAGATTAGTAACAGTATTACCAAAACGAACATGCTAAGTCAGCAACGCCGGATGCGGAGACGTCATATGCGGGGAAGAAAGGCAACCTGCTATTAGTGCAGTAAAGGGACGACTCTAGAGACGTTTAGCTGCAAAATAGAGAAACAGAAAAGTACAAGACATAGACAAGGACTAATTCACAAGACGTCATTTTTTATCTTTACATCAGTATTCACAATTTTACTTACATTTCGACAGGCCTATACGGAATTCGCAGAACAGCTAGACAAGCTAGACACGGAAAAGAGCAGAACATTAGGAACGTCAAGAACACCAAGACAGTTTTATCAAAAAAGAGCGAGACAGGAAAGTAAAACAGATATACAAGCAGCAGATGCGTAGAGCTCCCCAGATCAAGAGAATATAATACTGCATCAGCCAGAGCAGTCAGCAGAGCAAGAGACAGCAAGACGTCTACCAAGTCAGGAACCAGTTCAAAAACAGTTACAGCAGCAGCAGCAACGGCAGCAGCGGCAAGGTCGGTAAGGTCGGCGGGGTCAGCACAGTCAGCAGAGTCAACAGGGTCGGTAGGGTCGGCAGAGCAAGCAGCCGAACCAGGAAGAACCAGAGAATGTAGGCAGAAGCGAGAGGCTTAACAACACCCTACCGTGCGAGACGAAGCCTACGGCATGACAAAGCGGACAAACACATCAAGATTCAGTAACAGTAGATAATAAAGATTCCGTGCTCTCTCAGGGAGACCCCCTCCAGGCGTCAAGAAGCAGGTACCCCCCGTTATAACCACAACCAGGCAAGCAGATCAACCGCAGCATTCACCCATAATGCCTAAGACCAATAACCGTCAGCGGGTGAAAGCTCTAGGTGCACAGCAGTCGACGGCTCAAGACAAGATATATATCATGGTTTAACTTATGCCAGAACCGCAGTTACCAGGTACACCGCATTTTGCTAGACAGAACGTATCACAATTTCTTAAACAGTACGAACGGCTATGTGCCCGACATCACGTAACGAGCAAAGAGAGGCTCCGGGGTCTTCCGGAGTACTGTAATTACTAGATAGGCATGTAGATCCAAAGCTTGCCTAAATTCACAGCTAGTGATTAGACAAAGCTTGTAAGGAAGCTTAGGGCAGAATACCGAGGAAATGACCATTTTCGACAACTAGAGACGGTTAAATTCTTAGAAGAATATATGCTGCAGTGTGGAAAGAACCCACTAAGTAGTATACGCAGTGATGCAACTGGATTGGATATACTTTGGTTTGGTATGGATAAACCAAAATCTAAACTAGATCCGGTTTAACCAATTCAATTAGCTCAATCTGGATTAGTTTTAAAGCTTTAAAGATAACCAATATCTAGTATAACTAATAAAGCCTTGGTGGTGAGGTTTTGGGTAATAGAAGTTGCCACCCTAAGGGAGCTATAGCTCGTATATTGGCCCAAAATTATTTTTGCAATAATAATTAAAATTAAACAACTCCCGGTTCAATCAGTTTAAGGTTTTATAGATAGCCGACTTAGTCTGAAGAAGATAATCTAGATAAGGTTGTGAATTCTTATTTATATCTATGCCTAGTGTTAAAATCTATAGCCAAAATCTAGATTTAATTTTCGCGATTTGGGTATTGCTCCCTCTAACGTAGTCTGCGGGCAAGTGGCCATTGCGGGCAAGTGGCCAACGTCAAAACTCATTAAAATTATACCTTAATATCTCAATAACCACTTAATAATAAATTCTAATATTTTAGATTTAGACTCTTATATATACTCTACAGCTTCTATTAAAGTTGTATAATAAATAGTTTAGTGGTTTTTAAGATATTAAAATTTAGGGGCCAAAATAAGGCCAGATTACTATATCTTAAAAACTACCGAACTATTTACTATGTAACTTTAATAGAAGCTGCAGAGTATATACAAAAGTCCAAATCTAAATTATTAGAATTTATTATTAAGTGGTTGTTAAGATATTAAGGTATAAATTTTCTAATTTATGGTGAGTTTTGACGTTGGCCATTTGCCCGCAATGGCCACTTGCCTGCAGACTACGTTATATAAGGTTATAAGATTACCTTAGCAAGCTTAGACGTGATTCTAGTGGTTCGGATTTTTAATCGGTCCGTAAGCGGACTAACTATGTTTATACGAAACCACCGGAATTACGTCTGAGCATGTTTTCCAACATTTGTAAAGCGCGTAAGCGATATCTATATTACGGAAGTTGCGAATATTAAAATAACTTAACACTAGTGTTTTATATTATTTCCTAAAGTTTATTAATTATATAATAGAACCTAGGCTTTTACAATATATTATTTTTATTACTTAGGTATTTTTAGGTCTTATGCTTATTTTCGCTAAAAAAACGCGTTATTAAGAGCGTGACCTCTATATAATTTTATTAAACGCTAGTAAACGCTAGCTAATATATATAAAACCTATATAGATCTATAATGGATACCTTAAGGCACTTAAGGTACCTACTTTAGCTAGGTGGATATACAGTATCCGCGTTACGCTGGATAACCTCCCTCTAAACCCCACCATAAGCTAACTACCAAGTTACGGATATTTAAGTTAACCTATAGTATGCCGCCATAAAAACCTGTTAGAAGGAGGGGTAGAAGGTTAAACAAGATACTAGAACAGCCGCCACCGTATTAGGTGCCGGATACTTAAACTTGGAGAGGTTATGCAATAGGGCGGGCGCGACGGCTATAGGACCTTTAAGATTAGCTTCTTTTACTCTGCGGAAAGAGTAAGGCCCAGTAGCTAAGTAAGATTAATAAGGTTATTGCATTTTTATATCTATATTACGGACGTGCGGAGTAGCTTAAAGTTCTTCGGTAGCTGCTGTTTAAGAAAAAAGATATAATATTTATTACAAGAACCTTATTTGGCAAGAATATAATAATATAAGTAATGCTATGTCTTCTTTAGGCCTTAGGAGTAATTATTATCTTAATACTTAATGCAACTAGTGTGGAGTAAAAGGTAAAGATAAAGGAGCCTCCTAAAATAAGGCCGGTTTATATATATAAGGAGACAATATCTATACGTCTTTTAGGGGAAATCCGCATTGGAGTATATACCTATATTTTAATATCGCTAGAGCTGTTAGCTAGGAAATTTTTTTATAAGATTCTTACCTACCCTACTTTCTGCGCACATGTTAGCTTAGTGGTAATTAATAAGGTGCACCTTATAGCCGATTAGGGGGTTTTATTCTGGAGTTTATATATATAGCTATAAAAAGTGCGGTTATTATTAGGACGGAGGCCTTAGTTTACTTATACTGTAATGCTTAATAATATAACGTTTAAGATTGTATAAGATTTGGCGGGCTTTTAAGATAATATAAATATAGTACGGATATTAATTAACCAGCTAGATCTATTAATTATTGGAGAATATATTAAGTAAGGGAGTAAGAAGTTCTTTAAGAGCTTATACTTTGTTATAGACCGCGCGTATAAAGAAGCTCTAGAAGGGAATCTATTATCTATACTAATTAGAAGGGTGTCTAGTTAGATATCCGCTATATCTGCCTATTAGGGGATTAAATATATACTAACTCCTTACTAGATCCCAAAGACGATTATCTTCTTTAATTTAAAGGATATAATATTACTATTCGTACTAACTTAATAGCACGAGTAAGTCGTATCCACGGGCACGAAATACATATAGTATCGTATGCTTATTTAGATGGTGACTGTCTTCTGTATTAAAGCAGACTACGAGGTCTATATACTAATGTGCCTCCCCCTGATTAGTCAGTGCTTCGTAAACAGTAGTTGGTGCACCAACGCGTAAATACGTACTTGGTGTACCAAACGCGTAGGCACGCGGTTGGTACAACAGGTGCTATAATTATACACTGGCGGTACTTGAAAAATGAAACCACCTATATACAGCCTCCGTAATTGCTTTAATACAACTGTAGAACACAAAAGAAAATACATAAGAAATCTCCTCCAAGGTGCCATCTAGGCTGCTTTTCAAACGGTGCTTTAAGCTGGTTATAAGTCCTACTTACGGTCCATAAAATGAACCGTACAGTCTTCTAACGGGCCGTAGATAAACTATATGGCCTTCCAACGGGCCATAAATAAACTGTAAGTGCTCCGTTAGTCTCGTTCCACCCACTCCGTGACCTTCAGATTGAGCTTATTTATGTCAATTAGGGTTTTGAGGGCTTAACACGGCTTTGCCTTAGTTATAGCGTCTACTGGGTTGTCTCTGCCGCTAATCTATTTAACCTCCGTAATCTCGCGTCGTTCGTAGGCCTAACATAAGCACATTAGGTCGACCATAAGCCTCTTTTCTTGTGTTGTACCTAGTTTGACTAGGCAGTTATAGAGGGATTTTGAATTAGTGCATAAAACTAGGGGTAACTGCTCCAGTTATAGAATCTTCTAGACTATTAATTTAATTGCGGCTGCTATATTAAAGCCATAAGCTAGTGCATATAGTTCGGAAGCTAGTACACTACGGGTTACTCATTTGCATTTAATTAAGGACCAGTGCAGAATATTTGCGTCCTAATTACAGTCCATAAGTACAATTATAAAGCCAATTTGCGATAATAGGTCCCTATTATTGGCAAAGGATGCGTCCATAAATACTAGTAAGCTAAGGGAATTTAGGTCTAGTGGTATAAAAGTAAGTCCCCTTGCTGCATTGTTAATTTACCACTAAATGCGCTTATTAAGCTGCTTGATATTTTCTTCTTGCGGATCTACTACCTAGGCCGCAAAGGACAAGTCGTAGGCAGATTTGGGTTGGCAGACTATGGCAATATAGGCGCCTCTTGCACGCTATGCAGCATATTAGTCCTTTATATTTACGGTCTTACGGGTCTCTCTGCGGGAACTAGTAAGGTCCGTAGGCTTTATTATAACAAGCTTTAGGTTTTAAGCTTAGCGTTCCTAGGTTAGCTAGATTAAGTTGCCCTTTTATATAATTAAGCCTCCGTTAAACTTAATTGGAGTCTACTTAGTTAACTACTTTCACGGCTTTACCAGGAACTTAGCTTCTTGCAGTTTAGTCTCTTTAGCATCCACAAATGTCCAGTCTGCTAAGAAAAGGGTATTGTCTGTTTAGAGTCTAACAATACCAAGGCCGTTCGATGGGCTGTATAGGAGGCAGGGGTCGTAGGTCAACTATTCCATTTTAAGTTTACTAACGTGGTGCTAGTGGTATATCTTAAACTAATAGTTTCCGGCTTCTGGTACTCCATAAAGAGGTTTTATAACCCGTAAAATTATTCCTGGTTATAGGTTAAGCTTATGGGGTAGTTGTATAAAGATGTCCCTACTTAGGTAGGTATTGGACTGCACGTAGGCTTGTAAGATGTCCCGTAAGTAAAGGGCTATAGGTTTGCTTTGCTGTAGTCTAGGCATAAGTACAAGTATAATCCGTTAACTAACTCGTTAAATTGTGGGTAATTATATAAGGACTAAGTCCTTTCCTTAGTTATTATAAGCTTGTATAACAAGCCTTAATTTCTTAAAGGCTTTATCAGTACCAGGGTGCTTAATTTCGTTAATAAAGCGTAAGTTAAATATACGGACGCCTTGCGGAACATCTCTCTCTATTATAACCGCAAAGACGCCCTTTTTAAGTAGTCCGTTAATCTCTTTGCGTTATAAGTCCGTAAAAGGGGTTTCCTATACTAAAACTAATATATCCGCAGACAGAGATTGCCTTATGGATATGCCTATAGAGGTCAGGTGATTCTCTGTCACGGGGTTCTTAGTTATAGGGTACTTTCAGGGGCGTCCTTAGCCACGCTTTATAGCAGGTTTAACGGGTTCAGTAAGTTCCTAGGGGACTTCTAAGGTAGGCAGGGGTACTTCCAGTTCATCTAGTCCGGTAGGTGCTTCCGGTTCGTCTAGTTTAACGTCATGGGTATTTTTAGATTAAAAGTAGGGTTTTACGGACGTGCTCCTAAAGCTGGTTAGTCCGCTAGGAAGTTATATATAGCACGTTACGTTTTCTACGGCCAGTAAACGGTAAGGTCCGGTCCAATTACCGCTTTTACGCCATATAAGGACTTTAGAATTGAGCGGGAGGTCATAAACTAAGGTTGTGTCTGGCCTATTACAGTAGTGCAGAGCGCTGTTAACAGTTTATTTAGCCCGCAGTTTAACTATTTCAGCCATTACCTTCTGTATTGCAGCTACTCATTCCGTAATAGACGGGGCAGGAGGGTCTAGGTTGCTTATCCTTAGGTAGGCTCCGTAGACCAAGAGGGTGGGTACTAGTCCGTTAAGGCCAGCGGTGTCGTTAACGGCTTTTACGGCCATCTATAAGGCCAGTTCCTTTTAGATATCCTTGCACTCGTCTATAATAATCTGGTAAGCTCTCTATAAAGCTAGGTAAGCTTACTCAACAAGCCCAACTAACCAATGCGCCTTAACTGGAACGGCTTTTATTAAAATAGCTATGGCCATAGTATACTATTGGAATTCCTTGCTGATAAAGTTCCTACCAGTGTTGTAGGTAATATACTTAGGGGGTCTAACATATGTGTTAATCTAGCAGGTATGTAAGATATCCCAAGTATATTTTGCGGATATATTTTATAACCAACGGGCGGCTTAATAGTGGGTTGCCTTATCAATTATATATAGTACTGGGCTGCCGTTAATGTACATAATGTCTACATACACTAAGTAGTTGAAATTAAGGTCTTTATAAAGAGTAAACTTAAATTAGCCTAGGAAACGTCCATATTTCTAGCAGAAGGAGCAGTATTTGGTTAGGTAGTTAATTGCCTTTCTATCAACGTCGTTATGTCCAGAGCGTTTAAGGACTCTATGCAGCTTTTCGGCTAACGGGTGGCCGAAACGGCGGTATAGGCGGTGGATCTTAGTACTAGTAAGGTAGCACGGGTTATAGTCAAAAGATTCCTAAATATAGGTCCGTAAAGTCTCTCCCTATATAAGGAACAGGTGTCCAAATCGTCATATAATTGGTAGGGTGACATGCTTACTTCCTAGGGTAATTACGGGGCCAATTAGGGTGTCTATAATATTATTATAGTACACCTATAATCTGTCCATGTCCGCAAGGCAGAGTAGGAAAGGGGTGTCCGCTTTTACTATATGGAAGTTAACTAGGCCAATTAGAGTCTTAACTGCTACTAATCCAATTAATACGGTTAAGCCGATGCCGAATTAGACATTTACGGCCCCAGTTTACGTAATATTAATATCCATATTGTCGTTTATGGTGGTCTTATATACAAGATATTATCCGTAGCCTACAGTAGACTTCTTGGAGGCACCTATGTCGATTATAACACCGTAGAATTCCCTAGGGGTATAGCGTTCTGTGGTAATATATGCAAATGGGTCCTGTTTGTAGTCTATAACGTCCGTAACAGGGGTACTTGTGGGTTGGTTTTCGGGCGCAATTAAGTGTACAAAGGAACGGTTAGCTAATACGGTCGTAATATTAAAGGCTTAGCTGTCCGTAAAAGGTCTAAAAGTGGTAAGAAACGTCTCTGAGGTCTCCTGTTCCTAAACGTCTAAGTTAAAGTTAATTATAAGGGCTTCCATTAACTCGTTAAGAGACTCCTCTACTTCCTCTCCTTTATACTTTAAGATGAACTGGTTAATCTGTTTATTAAACCTCTTCTTAGACCTATTGTGTTCTTTCTAGGTATACCTTATAGACCAATATCCTTCCTTACCGCATATAAAGCACTTCTGGCTGGTTTATCTACGGGGGTATGTTTTTATATAGGGGTTGCCGCGGGGGTTACGGGGACTTAGTTAATACGTATACTACTAGCGGTAGCGGCAGTCCGTAAAGTAGGCGTCTGAGTCTGTTTGCGGATATTGCGGATATTAAATATCCGTAGTAAAGGTTTAAGTGCTGCCTAGTGGGTTTAAGACTTCGTATATTACAATAGAAGACCATAGGTTATTAATAAGGCCGGCTAAGATATCTATAGGCTTGTAGTAGGCGTATTTACAAGGCTCTACTTCCTGGCAAGCTGTAATAAGTTTATTGTGTAGGAAGTCGTCTATTCGGAGCTTAATGTTAAGGCCTTGCTATAGATGCCGAAGGTCCTTAATAAGGATTTACAGACACTCTATAGTCAATTTTTCGGTGTTCTTGTTAATTACGGTCCGTAGCTTGGTCGCATTCTATTAGGTAAAGATATCACGCTTATATTCCAGTCCTTTAAAGTAGTTACGTGTAGCTTCGCATAGCTTATTAAAAGGAACACCAAGGGGGTTGCTCTTAAGGTTAGTGTAATAGTGGTCAAGGGCTAGGCCGCGTAGCATAGTAGAGTAGGCTTGGCTGAACTCCTATTTAGGGATATTAGCCTTTTAACAGAGGTCCGTAAAGATAGTCAGTTTGAAGTTAAAATTATCGTTTTCACCGCTATACTTAGATTTGTCGGTATAGAGCTTAGCTAGGTTAGCTAGCTCCTTACCATAGGTCTTTATTTAGGTGGGTTGCGGATCTGTAACTTACGGATCTATAACTTGCGGATATATAGCTTGCGAATATGTGGCTTGTGGATATATAGCTGACAAATCTATAACTTAAACAACGGGGGTAATTTGGTCCGTATTTTGGTTTATAGGGGTGTTACGGTCCGTAACTTAGGTACTAGGTGTGCTCTAGCCCGTAAGGTTAATTCTAAAACCCCTTAGGTCTGTAGGGCGAATTTAGTTAAATAGGTTAGGTATAAGGCCAGAGATCCTATTAAGTTTAAAGTAGGCGAAGAGTCCGTTAGTTCTAATATAGTCTAAGATCTGCTCTTTAGTCCATTCCGTTTGGTCTTCCTTACAGAGTGTATCATATAGGGACCGTGCAATAGTGACTTGTTTATCTTTTTCAACCCATATACCTTGGTGACGTAAAAGGTTTCGTAGGTTACGGATAGGTATAATACTGCAAGCCTTAAAAATAGCTTCCGTAAAGCCTATAAAGTCTTCCTTATATTGCTCCCATAGGTTATTATTTATGAGCTTAAAGTGTTCGTATTTAAGGACTTTAAATTTAATGTAGTTGTTTACGTCGGTTATAGACGTAAGGTTAACTCCCTAGCTCCACTTCTCTTAGCCTTTATCAATTTGCTTACTAATGTCTGCTATACTATATAGTACGTGGCGGGTGGGAGGGGTCTTATAGTGTTCCGTAAAGGCGGTTAATGTCCGTAATGGTTTACAGAAGGGTAAGGGGTCTCTATAAGGGGTCTAAAAAGAGGTCGGGGGTATTAAAGGAGGGTGTAGTAGGAATAGGGGTTCAAGGTTTAAAGATAGGTTGAGGGTAGGGGGTTCTATACAGGTCTGTATTTACGTCTATAACTTCTGGTAAACCGTACTAAGACTTAAATAAGTATATAGAGTTGGTGATAAGTCCGTAATCCTTCACCTTCCAACCTTCCGGCAGGTCGTACTGGGATTAAACAGGTAGTCGCTGTCGAGTATCGCTCAGGGGAGGTGTTGAGTGATTGCTAATCTATGCGCGCTCACTAATCAGTGTTCGTACTAACTTAATAGCACGAGTGAGTTGTATCCACGGGCACGAAATACATGTAGTATCATATGCTTATTTGGATAGTAACTGTCTTCTGTATTAAAGCAGACTACGAGGTCTATATACTGATATGCCTCCCCCTGATTAGTCAGTGCTTCGTAAACAGTGGTTGGTGCACCAACGCGTAAACACGTACTTGGTGTACCGAACGCGTAGGCACGCGGTTGGTACAACAGGTGCTGTAATTATACAATTACAATACAGAGATATAATTTATTTATAGTTAATATATTATAGGTACTAGAAAGCGTAGGCTAGAAAAGCAGTTTAGCTTTATTATGCATTATTAACTACCGCGGATAAGGATAGACTACATAAGGAGTTTAGAAAGCCTAACTCTAAAATCCGCATTTTAGTCTCCTCTAATACGCTTGCCTATAGCGCTAATATTTCTAATATTAACTATATTATATAGTATTATATACCTAAAATAAAGTTAATTAATATCATATAGTAACAATTTAGGCGCGCTGCTTATAGTAGTAGTTAAATAGGTGTAGTAATATTCCTAATTAAGGATTGGTATAAAGGCCTATATAAGGATATTGCTAGGCCAGCTAAAGGTTATAGTTATACGGGTAGAGCTTTCCAATCTTAGCTAAGTTAACTTAGCTGTGAATATTATGCTAAGTAAGAGATATCGCAAGAAATATTATAAGAAGACGGGGCTGCTAATTTTGCTAGTAAAATATCTTTAAGAGTGTCCATATATAGTAATATAGATTCTAATCCGTCCGCATCTAATATAGGGTAAGAGCTTAGTCTAGGTAGAATATCCATAGTTCTACCTATAGATATCCTACTAAAGAAGCTAGCGTGGCGCCTAAAGACTAATGTTAAGAAAAGAGTAGAGCTTTCCCATTATATCTATACTCTTGCGAATAAGGAAAAGGGCTGCTTATAAAAGATTATATTGGAGAACTATAAGGAATAGTCTTTGTCTACTAGTGGCTAGGGTTGTTACTTTAACTATAATCCTACTTTACAGGCTTTTAAAGAGTTTAATATCTATAAGCCGTATATAGAGGGGATTCTAAGGAAGATGTAATAAAAGGCCTTTGCTGTAAGCATAAACAACTAGTTTTGTAACTAGGCGGTGAAGAAATATTAGTACGCCGTTTGGAATCTAACCTTAAGCTATATTATATCCAATAAGTAAACTACTACTCTCTATAGCTGCGCCTAGTATATAACTAACTATAAGGCGCTTAAGAGAAACCTACCTAATTAGAATTGTGATTAGCTTAGTAGTAATTTAGATAAGTTTATTACCTTTATTTAAGTGGAGGTAAAAAAGGCAAATTAGGTAGAGGGCCGGCTATTACTATTAGTAAGTAAATTAAAAGATAGCGTAGAGCGGATATTACCACGGTCTAGGGTAGTAGAGAGGCGTATAGTATTGGCAGCTTAAAGCCTATAAATATAAATAGCCTAGCTATCTTAATTAATATCCGCCGAAAATTTGTATATAGAGCTGCCGACACTATTACCTTCTTAGCCTGTATTTAGTAGGAACGCGTAGCTGGCTAGCTTAAACTCTAGCTAGTAGAACACCTTTAGGCTAAGTATACTAATACCCTATAACGGATATTAGTCCTAGTAATATAATGGTTAAGTCTAGTTTTTAATATAGGGCGGATATCTAGGATCCTAAAGTTAGGCTAGGTATTAATAGCCCTAGGGCAATAATCAGCGTTAGTTATTGTTAGGTATTAAGTATTGGCCTCTTAGATATTAGGGTCTATACTATAATAATAGATATTAACTCCCTATAGCTCCTAGATATCTAAGTCTATACTATAGTATTAAAAACTAGTCTTTAGGGTAGGCTAGGTATTATAGCTTATAAGGCAGCTCCGCATCTTAACCCTTAAAACAATCTAGATATTAGAGCTTACAGTATAGTATTAGGTCTTAGCCCTTAGAGCAATCTAAATATTAGAGCCTATAGTAAAGCATTAAGTCTTAGCCCTTAGAGCAATCTGGATATTAAAGCTTATAGCGTAGTATTAAATCCAAATCCTTAGGGCAGTCTGAGTATTAGAGCTTATAGTGTAATACTAAGTCTTAACTTTTAGATAAGCCTAAGGTTTAATATTCGCAATATAGCACTAGATCTCCAATTATAAAAAATTCCAAAGTTTAAGATCTATAGCATAGTACTAGGGGCCGTTCGGTTGCAAATCGGCTCCATATCATATTTGTTCAATCCGTGCGCCTTTTAGTGTCACCCGTTTTGTAATTAGTGGCGGCTACTGCACTGGCTCATTTGAATCTGTAAATGAGTCGA
>Ga0307507_10002002_pt1 | contig 44178 bp, 25 predicted proteins | sample 7_EM_MG_FD_207223 | JGI IMG/M metagenome (GOLD analysis project Ga0307507, IMG submission 207223) | Populus trichocarpa ectomycorrhiza microbial communities from riparian zone in the Pacific Northwest, United States - 7_EM | ecosystem: Host-associated > Plants > Roots > Unclassified | place... | reverse complement strand
TAGTGCATGCTATAAAGTATCCCCACTTTATTAGCTTATCCACTATTACTAAAATCGCGTTATAATCTTGTCCTGTAATAGGATCTCTTAACTTTAGTAACTTAATAATAAAGTCCTATAATATAACTTCCCATAGTCTTCCTAGTGTCTTAATAGGTTATAGCCCTCTATACGGCTTATGCCTCATCAGTTTGTTCCTTTAGCAATTTAGATATTCCCTTATAACTTGTCTTGCTAGTCCCCAGATTCCTTAAACAATGTATTCCTTTTAAAGTCTTAACACTAAGCCTATAGCTCTATTATGTCCTTATATTATTCCCTTGTGGAATTCCTTAATAAATTCTTCTATAATAGACCTAGGCATATACGTTGCCTCTCTATTTTCGTATTACTCTAAGTCTGGATCTTCTACCTATACCTCCTAGATCCTCTGCGTCTAATTACTCTCTAGTAATTTATAGATCTAACTTTCTTTAGTTGCTATAATCTTTAGATAATTATACCTAATCAATCCGTCTTAATCCCTTTGCAATAAAGCTCCTAATAGCTTTTCGCTACTCTATAGTTTAGCTTTTCTACTTAAAGCGTCTACTCGTGCATTGTCTATACCCTTAGTATACTAAATTTCAAAATGGTATTCTACAAGCATTTCCGCCCATCTAACCTATCTTTGGTTAAGTTCCTTTATTATTAGGAATCCCATAAGGTTCTTATAGTCCATTTTAACCACAAATGGTTTCTCTATACCTTATAAGAATGCTCTCTATTTCTTAAGTACTATAACTATACCTAACAACTCCTTATTGTAGATGTCATAGTTTAACTCTGGTAGTGTTATCTTCCAACTATAGTATACCACTAGGTGCCATCTGTCTTAATATTTCTATAAAAAGCACGCCCCTAGTATAAAGTCTAATACATCTATTTTTACAACCGTCTCTAGACCTGGCTAGTAGATCTTAAGAACTGGCTCCTAGGTAAATAACTCTTTAACTCTCTTAAATAGTTCTTATTACTCCTTTCCCTATGCCCACGGTTCTTCTTTCTTTGTTAACTATATAAACGGCTTAATGTCCTATAACCATTGCGCTATAAACCTTCTGCAGTAATTGCAAAACCCTAGAAATAACCTTAACTGTGTAACGTTCTCTAGTTCCTGCCAATTTACTATAGCCTCGATCTTTTTTAGATCTATACTAAGCTAGCCTAGTTTAATAATAAATCCAACAAAATTAGTCTTCCTAGTAAAGAACTCGCATTTCTTAATTGCTACTAGCATCTATTCTTCTTATAGTCTCTTTAAGACCCACTTAATATGTTCTCTATGTTTTTCCTCATTCTCTAAGTAGATAATAATGTTATTAAGATATACCATAACAAATTCATCTAAGTGTTCTCCTAATATACTATTAATTCGCTTCTAGAATATTACTGGTGCATTTATAAGCCTAAACTGCATAACTAACGGTTTATATAGTCCTTCTTTTAACCTAAAGGCTGCCTTCCACTCGTCGCCTTCCTTAATTCTAATCTAATAGTACGCCCATCTTAGATCTATCTTTGTAAAGATCTTTACATTACCTATCCTATCTTAGATTTTGCTAATTAAGGGTAAAGAATATCTATCCTTTCTAGTAATGCTGTTTAACTATCTATAGTCTATACATATCCTAAGTTTTCCATTCTTCTTTGGGATAAATAATACTGGATATCCTGCTGATAACTGTAACGGTCTAATATATCCCTTTCGTAAGTTCTCCTAAATAAACTCCTTAAGCGCTACTAACTCTATTTCAGTAAGCTTATAGATTGGAAAGAACTTTAGACTTATTCCCTCTTTTAATTCTATCTTATAGTCCCAAGCTATATACTTTAATAACTTTTCACTTTCTAGTAACCATAACTTTTTACCATACTTATGGTATCTCTTTGGTATATAACTTAAGCCTCGCTTAGTCTCTTCATACGTTACTCCAACTTAGTACCATACCAACTTGGTTTACTGTCGCACTTTGCGTTATTATATATCCTTAATATTAACTTAACCTATAACCTAATCGATCTTTAGATTATACTCCTATAACTAAGGCATTTCTAGTATCGCCTTGTTCTATCCTAACGGTAGGATATTAAAAGACATTCTAACTAGTCTCCCTTTAATAGTTATCTAAATAGGTCCTATTTTGAGATTAATAATACCTCCTCTATAGGCTATCTGATCTCCTAAAATTGTTATAAGTGGATACGGGTATTCCTTCTGCCTATACGGTAACCCCATCCTTTCCACTGCCTTTGGTGATATGTGGTTCCTTATTACTCTACTATCTACCAACACTTCAAACTGCTAATCTTGCCACTTAGCTCTTAAATTTAGGTATTATTTTTAAATTCCTTTAAGGGTCTAAGGCTCTAATACTAGTTCCCTCTAATCCTATGCGCCTCCCCTTTTCCTAACTGTTAGCTGCTTAATCCTACTTATACTTGGTCCACTTTTAGCTAATACTTAGTTTATTTCTTTTCCTCTATATACCATAGACAAGTGTTCTCTAGGCACTCCCACCACTGTTATCCATCTAGGCATTCTTCCATAAGGAATCTTTCTAGTTAAAGTATTAAGTCCCCTTAACCTTGTACTTCTACTGGGTGCTAACTATGCATATACTTGGCGTTTCTAAACCGCTTTTCCTCTGGTGCCTAATATATCCTTAATAGGTACTTCCGGTTTTTATCTTTAGGTGCTCTATGCATGTTACACATGTTATCCACACAAGCTATCCACAATAGTGTATAATGCGCTACGTTTTTTAGGTTAACTCTTAGTTTGTCTTTATCCTTAAGTTTAAACCTATACCTAGTTAACCTAACCACTAGTATCTCTGCTGCGGGTACTAAGACTTATTATTTACTTCTCCAGTCCCTAGACCTCTCTTCTAGGTTTCTTGACGTTATAATTAATGCTCCTTTAATGTGACTCATACGTTTCTCTATAATAGGTTAATCTTAGACAACTTTTTCGTCTAGCCACATATAAAAGTCTTTCTATTTATTACTGTGTTGTTGCCTATACCACTTTCCATACAACTGGTTTAGTGTGTATAGTCTATCCATTAGAAAGTACCTTATCATCGCTATATTGTAATATCCTTTAGTATGTCTTTCTTTAAACCTGGTTGGGATATCTAGATCCTCTTCTTGTTCTAGTTTATCTAACCACTTTACCCTAGGTGTCCCTACACTTGGCCTATTAGTAACTCTTTATACGGGTGTTCTATCCCTTATATAACCTGGCATAGCTAATCTCTTATCTAGCTTTTACTCTTACTATATAATAATTCTTGTTCTAAACTCATCTATAGTTTTTTGTTTTCTACGTCTTGTAGCTAGATCTTTATAACCGTCTTGTTTTTTGATCCTGGTATTAACTGTTTAATTTTTAGGTTAAATACTACGTTTACCTAGGATTGCTAATGTTCTTACTCATTCTCTAAACTCATAGTTCTTAAACTGGCGTCCTATACTCATTCGTTTGTTACTAAACTAAGTTGCTGCCCTTTCCCATTAGTTTTCGTCTGTTATAGGTCCTTGGGTATGTCTTATCTTATTTTAAGAATCTTGAGCTTCTCTTATCTCTTCTTAAGAATCTTAAGCCTGTGGCCTTTTGCCTTTATTAAGTAATAAGCTAGCACTAGTAGTTGTCTGCTTACTTAGTTTCTTCTAAACATTACTCCTATTGTCTTATAAAGCGATAGAAATTGTATCTAATAGTGTTATAACATCCGTTACTAAACCTCGTTCGGTGACGGTCTTAGTCTCTGCTTCTGTTACGTTATTAAGGTTTAAGTGCTCTTAGCTAGCCTCCTTTTCGTCCTCGTCGCTGTTAATTAATAAGTACTCTAACTCTATTATTATTACTGCTAATCCTTGTCCATATATTGCTATAACATCTTAATCTAGCTTATAGAGTTAATCTTGTTCTTTATCTAACTCTCTGGTTCCTTTAAGTCCTCTTAACTCTGGCTCTTATAGCCAATAGCTTGCGCCGTACTTAGCGTCCTTATAAATTTGGCATGCGTTGTTATAACAATACGCAAAACTATTAATTGAACACTCTTTTATTCCTTGCAGTACACCGTCATCCCTCTATATATATGTGCTGTCTGCTGGTCTAGTTCCCTTTACTATGTAGTTACTCTAACCACCTCTATAGTCTCTGGCAAAATAACCCTATTTTCCGCAATTCATGCAAGCTCTATCTTTAAACTATTTTTCTTGCTATAGAGTCCACCTAAACGTCTTCTACTACTGAGATCCCTGGTTTGGCCTCTACTCCAGGGTCCTTTAATTACTTAATCCTTAACCTCTAGGTTTCTATAGTTTCTTTTCCCACCTTTAGGTTTCTTTGGTACCGCTTAGGTCTATTGGCTCTGCGCTATTCCATAATTTTTAACTCTATGTCTATCGCTACGTACTCTGCGCCTTATACAACTATAGAACTCTATCTTGCCCTTTCTTAGCTTATTCCCTTTAGTAGATCCTATTATTAATCTTTATTAACTAATCTATTAACTCCCTTAGAGTATCCGTATCTTCTATTAGGATAATTACGTCCTAGACTTTAGCCTTAAGTCCCTGTTTATACTGTGCTATAAGCGCCTTATTATTCCACTTAACCTATATAGCTAGTGTTTAAAACTATATTGTATACTCAATTACTAAAGTACGCTGTACTAAGTTTTAAAGCTTTCGTTCCGTAGTGGTTATAGCTTCCGGGTTTCCAAACATCTGCGTTAACCGCTCTGCAAACCCGTTCTAACTGGCAAATATATACCGTACATCCTGGTTAGTAGTTGTTATACCATTAGCCTGTATTTCCGTAAGATACGGCTTAAACTACTTAAGTGCCCTCCCTGTTAGGAACAATCCTATATAGGCTACTTAATCTAATAATATTACTAACTTCGCTCCTTTCTATACTACCTTAAAGTGCATTTGCGTAAGAAATTCTTTAAGCTTCAACTTCTCTCCTAAGAATTGTTTAATTAACGGTAACTTAATCTTTACTGCTCCAATTCCATTAATACATTCTTTAAGTATCCTATTATTGTCTTATAAGTGATCAACCATTTCCTATAACTAACCTTGCGTAACCACTTAAGAATCCCCCTCGTCCATACTAGTATCACCTAGCCCTAAGGTTATGGCTCCCGTCGACGCCGTCGTGACTGGTGCTGCTCTTAGTGGTATATTATTTAAGTTTATTCCAATACCATAACCTTAGTAGTGAATGTGTAACAGAACCTTATAGCTTAGACTACAGTAGATTCTATTATTAGGCTGGGTATATAGGTACGACAAAATTAACAATATAATAATAACTGGTGGAGTGGTTGCCTAATAGATTAACTCTAATTGTATTCTAAGATTTACTACAAGGAGAGAACTATCTACGGTAGGGACTAAGGTCCTTTAAATACACAACCGTACTCCTAAGAAATCCTCTCTTATACATAAGGTACGTGTTATCTATATTAAACATAACGTCCCTTTCATTTAATATAGTTAATACATTCAACACCACATAACCTTAGTTACTATTCCTTGTCACATAGTTCCACCGGATCTATCTTGGACCATACCTGTATTAACCAACTAGCTTCCGCCAACTCTTCTCCAAGTAGTCGTAACATTGTACTTAAAGCGTCCGTAACACGTAGCAAAGCAAACCTAGCAATTGTTGTTTTTAATAGCGCTATTATAGATAATTTTAATAAGGCGACGCATAACATTTTCTATTAAAGGTAAGTTAAGATATTTAAAATTATTATATATATTAACGATTTATAATATAAATATATAAACTAATATTTAGTTTTAGAAACGCCATCTTATATCTTGCTCTATTTATTCCCTAGGAAGCTTTCCTAGATAAAATACCAGATAATTTTACCACACTATAGAAACAGCTGTTAGAAAATTTAAGCTTAAGACTTAAATCTCACGTTTAAAACATTTGTCTTTTATAAAAAAGTGTAGAGGATGCTAAAGCTAATACTAGACTTTGGAAGAAGCTTTCCAATAGGGATTAAACTGGAGAAGGAGCCTTTAAAGATAAAGATAAAGAAGCTACTAAACAAGATTATAGTATAAATGATATTGTTGTTAAGGAGTATTATTTTATGGCTTTTTAAAAGATACTCGAAAAGGCTATAAGAAAAGGAGAAGTGACTAAAAGATTACTAAACTTTATGCGAATTATTTAAGCTACAAACCCTATTATTGGCAATTTTTTAAAACTCTTAACCCAAACTTCTAGATCAAGAAATGGAGATTTCTATAACGAAATTCAACGAGACAATGATTGAGTAGTTGGTATAGCAAATCTAGAAAAGTCTTAAATAAAGCGCTTAGATAAGCTATAAAAAAAACTTAATAAAGCAGTTACTAAGCGTATTAGTGGAGAGAATACTTAAGATTTAACTTAGCAGAGCCTATAAGTTAAATAGATCTTTTACCTAGGACCTAGATCTACTGTATAATTGTAAATAGGATCCTTTAAATTGTATATTAGTGCTGCTAAGTACAGTTGCAAGATCTAGAACTTAAATAAGTTATAGAGTTAAGTAGTTATGCAACCATTCAAATTTCTAGAGAGATATACAACAAATAGATCTGCTTAAGAACAAAGACAATACCTTATATATCTTAGAGGCGCTGGTGGAATAGGCAAATTAAGAGTAATTAAAGCCATTTACAATGTTTTCAAAATTCTGAATTGCGAGAGACAACTTATTTTAACGGCATTGTTAGGAAGTGCAGCAGCAAAGATATAAGGCGTTACCGTTTACTTAGCTCTATCAATTCTAATAGACAATAAAAACGGAACTTAAAAAATTATATTAGTTACGGATAATTAGATATAACAAATATCAGGCATCTTAGAAAAGCAGTTAAAAACTACTAAACTTTAGGAGTACAGAAGAATGCTTATTATTAATAAAATAAGCATAATTTCTGGCGTAACGCTTTCGAAAATTAATAAGAAATGTAGGGATCTTAGAGAGAAACAATAACCTTTTAGAGAAATCCTAGTGGTTATTTTTACTAGTAACTTCTATTAGTTTTCTCTAGTTATAGGAATGAGTTTACTAAAGTTACTAATAAATATTAACAAGTTAACTTTACTAGCGGTAAAAGAGGACTTGAAGTATATATAATGTTACGGCGCTAGTGGAAAACGGTGGATCTTTGCAGACGTGGATTATGGTAGACGCGAGTCACGTAACTCAAGGACCGCATAAATATCGAGCGGCGCTGCTATTCTTCTCCTTCCTTTCTCTAGCTTTGGATCCTCGTTTATAGACAATCCAATTATATAGGCTTGCGCGTCCTTCTTCCTATGCTTGTGCCTTGATTAACTAAGTTACTAATATTATCTAAAGCTCGTCACTACTCTTCTTTCCTAAGAAGGAACTTAAAAATATTTACAAACTACAAACAGGACAAGGATACAGAAAAGGACCTAAAGGACACTAACAGAACAGAATAGGACCCTAAGGATAGGACAGAACTAAAAGAATATAAACAGAACACGAAACCTAAGAATAGGATATGCATAGACCAGAACCCCCAGAAAATAAATAAACACCGGAAATTACCTAATACCCCTACCGCTATGCCAAGAAATACAGCAGCTGGCAAAGCCGCTGTAGGACCCGTAAATACCTCTAATGGTGAAATAGTCGCCGTCTTGACCCCCTAGGAAGAACTCGCAGCAGCTAATACTAAAATTAAACGGCTTTGAGAGCTGCTTGAAACCAGAGACACCCCTGCATCTAGTAAGGAGTTATTAGATACCTATAGACTTGCTATAGTTCTTAAGGCCCTAGCCCAACGTATAGCATTAGCATTGTCGCGGTCCGCGAAGGTTGTGGACCCCCTGTTGCTTACGAACGGAACTAACCCTACGTTTAACAATTGGAAGCTTTAACTGTAAGATAAGCTCGAAGTTAATACGGACCACTTCCCTACTACTTAAGCTAAAATGGCCTACGTCTTCGGCCGTACTGGCGGGGACGCATAGACGCATCTACGTCTATAATATGCCTAGGACTTAGCAGACCCCTTCCTCTCTAGAGAAGAGATAATTAACCACCTATCTTCTATTTATGAGGACCCCTTTAAGATATAGAACGCCCGCCTTAATTATAAAGCCCTTAATATAAAAACGACAGAGACCTTTTTGGCCTTTTAGACCCGCTTTCTGCACCTAGCTGGCTAAGTCTAAATTCCCTATAAAGACCTAATGCTAGACCTCTTTGACAAGCTTACCCTAGACCTACAGCGCGCCGTACTGCCAGTTTTTACTACTGTATAGACGCTAAAGGTACTTACGGACTACTGCCTGGCTATTAATTAAGGCCTCTGTTGAATTAAGGCATAAGCTAAGCGGTATAAAGCCAGAAACTCTTTAAACCAGACTATAAGCGCTACGAGAACGGCCCGTAGTGCCCTAGCATAATTAGCAACTCCTACGGCACCAGCCGTACAGCCCGCCGTCAATTTAGCAGCTAGCCGCGCAGCTAGCCCTGCTGTGGGTCCAGCGCATGCTCGGCCTACGTACAGCGACCCCTGTAGATAGGCCCTTAGTAATCAAGGGGCTTGCTTCTTATACGGCTAGAAGGACCACTTCGCCAAGGACTGCCCAATAAAGGCAAAAACGGACGAGGTTTTGTTAATACAGGAGGATAGCGTGGAGTCGGAAAAAGAGGAACCCTAGAGAAAGACTTCTCTCTAGGGTTAAAAGGGATTAATATGTCACATATTAATCTGGGTCGGCTAGTTGGTGGAAGAAGCTACACTATTCCTTATACTTTATTTTGTAATGGATATTAAGTTTTAACCTCTGCTTTAGCTGACTCTAGAGCAAATGCCTTTACCTTAATAGATATTTAGTGCGCCGTAAAGCTGGCCGAATTTTTAAATGCGCCCCTTAAGGAACTGCCTAAACTAGTTCCTATTCGCGGGTACAATGGAAGAATAGGGCCACCTATTATAACTATCTTACGGATTTACCTCTGTGTTGATGGACAAAGGTAGTATAACGTCCCCTTTCTTATTACGGACCTGGGAAGCCATAATATAATCTTAGGAAGAAAATGGCTAGCCTATTTAGGCTTATAGCTTGATGTATGGAATAGACAGCTCCTCTAGCCCGAATCCCTACCCCTAACCCCTTCCTTTATAAAAGAAATTAGTATTATAATGGAGAACCTTATATGGCCCTAGATCAATACCATCTACTAAGCCAATACTATGCGTAGAGACTAGGCCTTTAAGAAGGACGTACAGCTTAATCCGCAATGAATTTATATACTACGCCGCCCCCAGACTACTTATGTTACGCCACCCGCACTAGAGACCTAGGAAATCAGTAGTAACCTAGCTAAGTCCCCTGTGGAGAACTTAGGCCCTACGCAGCTATAAAGGAAGGCCAGGAATACCGGACGCTATACTAAACTAATAGACTGGAAGGATAATTTATGGAAAATGGAACGTGAGCTAAGGAAGACTATAAACCCTATACCGCAAAATACGGCCTAATAAAAGTCTGTAAAGAAACCTATGGACCTTCCCCTAGTTAATATCTGCTGCATTAGCGCTGTAGGATTCTATCGGAACTTGGTTTAACCTAATACCGTTACCTTTACCACCAGCTTATATAAAATTAATTGAATAATTAAGGAAAAGGAAAGCGAGCTTAGCGGACAGGAAGGCGAGCTTATAGATAAGGAGCTGGTAGAACAGAAACTACCCCATTAACACCGGAAATTTAAGGACGTATTCTTAAAGGCAGTATCCAATATGCTTCCGCCTTACTAACTGTACAACCACAAGATTAAGATTGAGCTAGATAAGGAAAACACCCTCAGCTATAGCCCCCTTTGTTAGCAATCTACTGCCGAATTATAGGCTACAAAGTAATATCTTATTAAGAACCTAGATAAGGGCTTTATTAAGCCTAGCAGTTAAGTCCCTTTCGCCTTACCAATTCTCTTTGTTAAAAAGCCAAACGGAGGACTTTGTTTTTGTATTGACTACCATAAGCTAAATAATATAACCCGCAAGGACCGCTATCTACTACCCCTACTCGATAAGACACTGGCCCAAATAAGTAGAGCTAAGGTTTTTACAAAGCTTAATATCCGCCAGGCCTTTTACCAAATTAGAATAGACCCCAGATCTGTAGATCTTACTATATTTTAGACCCGTTACGAAACGTATAAATATAAGGTACTTCCTTTTAGACTAACTAACGGACCAGCTATGTACCAGCGGTACATAAACGATGTACTCTTTAACTACCTTAACGACTTCTATACGGCCTACCTAGATAATATTATAATTTACTCTAAGAACAAGCTGGAATACGAGAAGCATGTCTATAAAGTCCTATAACGGCTCCGCGAGGCTAGTCTCCAGGCCGATATTAAGAAGTTAGAATTTAGTGTTAAGCGTACAAAGTACCTAGGGTTTATTGTTAGTATAGACGGAATTAAGGCTAACCTAGAGAAAACGGCCGTAATTAACTAGTGGACACCCCCACGGACCATAAAGGGGGTATAATTATTTTTAGGTTTCTGTAACTTCTACTAACATTTTATTAAGAACTACAGTAGGATCGCCTGGCCTCTTAACCGCCTTACTAGAAAAGACCAGCCCTTTCACTTTAACGCCATATATATGCAGGCCTTTAATGAGCTTAAAAAACGGCTAGTATTAGCTCCTCTACTCGCCCACTTTAACCTAGAACGGCCCTCGATGCTAGAAACGGATACCTTAGACGGCGTAATAGCTAGTATTTTTTCCCAGAAGCAACTAGACGGAGAATGGCACCCTATTGTATACTATTTAAAGACTATGATAGATGCCGAGCTAAACTACTACATCTATAATAAAGAAATGCTGGCCATTATCTCTAGCTTTTAGCACTGGCGTACGTAGCTAGAGGGGACCCCTAAGCCCATTAAGGTAGTTTTAGATTATAAGGCCCTAGAATACTTTATAACAACTAAGGCTCTTATAGCCTAACAGGCACGCTGGGCGGATATCCTATCTTAGTTTAACTTCTTAATTATATATAGACCAGGCGCTACAAACCGTGCGGATGCTCTTATAAGGCGTAAACAGGACCTAGGTAACCAGACAGCTGTAAAGATCTTATTATAGACCTAGATACTACTATAACCAGAGCACCTTAACCCCCAAATACAGGCAGAACTAAGTATAGACTCCTTAGGCGCCAAGATATATCCTATTAACCCCTTAGGATTTGACCTTATTAACAAATTGCTGTAGATAAACCGTATAGCCTCTTCTCTATAGGAGTACTGTGAGAAGGTAAAGAACGTTACCAGCCCCTAGTCCCTTAAAAACGGATTACTTAAGTATTAGGAATGGCTAGTAGTAGTAGAGGAACAGAACTTATGGACTTAGCTTATTACCGAAGTATATACCTAAGTCTCTACGGCCCACCCTAGAAAGAATAAGACCTGCAAAATTATTGGTGACCGATATTACTAGCCCGGAATGGTTATGGATATTAACCGCTATATACGGAACTGCAACAACTGCTATAGGTCTATAATTCCGCGAGATAAAACCCTAGGACTATTAAAGCCACTCCTAATACTAGAACGCCCCTAGTAGTATATCTCTATGGACTTTCACGAGCTGCCTACAGACCGTGATGGATATGATATGGTAATAATCCTAGTTAACCGTTTTGGTAAGCGCCCGTTCTTAATTCCCTGTCACAAGGATATTAATACTAAGGAGGTAGCCTAACTATATATCTATTATGTCTACCGAATTTACGGACTACCAAATACTATTATATCCGACTACAGGCCGCAGTTTATATTAGCCTTCTGGAATAAGTTTACTTGGATCCTTAGCATTAAGCTAAAGCTTTCTACAGCATACCACCCCCAGATAGATGGTTAAACAGAGATTATAAATTAATACCTGGACTAGAGACTCCGGCCCTTTATTAACTACTTTTAGGATAACTAGGGCGAACTACTACCCCTAATAGACTACGCCCAGGCAACCCTACCCTATAACTCTATAGGGTTTGCACCTATCTAGCTAGAAATGGGATATTTACCCCATACTAGCTTTAACTGGAATAGACTAGAAGGCCTATAGACTATACGCAAAAAACTATCTTATAAGGAAGCCTAGCAATACGCCAAACGCCTAGAAGAAGCCTAGACGGTAGCCTATAAGAACCTAGAAAAGGCCTAAAAATCAATAAAACAGCAGGTAAATAAGTATAGGCGCAAGCCTGACTTTACCATAGACGATAGGGTCTGGGTTATAACAAAGAACTAGAAGACAGAACGGCCTAGCCGCAAGCTAGACTATAAGATAGTAGGACTGTATAAGATCCTTAATAAAGAAGGCAACTTATATAAGGTTAAGCTCCTAGACTTGATTAAGGTTTACCCTATCTTTTTGCCAGATAAGCTATGGAAGGCTGCAAATAACCCACTACCTGGATAAAAGAATGAGCCTCCCCTACTAATTTAAGTTAATGGCGATAATAAATAGGAAGTTAATAAAATACTAGCCTATAAACTAGTATAAGGAACGCTACGATACCGTGTCTAATGAAAAGGCTACAATCTAGACCCAACCTAGTACCCTACCTGGAACTTTATAGGCTGCCCCTAGAAGCTTAAAGAATTCTATAACCAATACCCTAATAAACCCGGACCCCCAAAGTACCTTAACGAGTGGATGGAGTGCTGGTATAGTAAAGACGATAGGCTGCCTATTAAGCATAAAGACAAGAATACCCTACGGATATAATACGGACATATAAAGCCTAAGGGCAGGCTTTTTTGGAGGGGGGGGTAATATTACGGCGCTAGTGGAAAACGGTGGATCTTTGCAGACGTGGATTATGGTAGACGCGAGTCACGTAACTCGAGGACCGTATAAATATTAAGCGGCGCTGCTATTCTTCTCCTTTCTTTCTCTAGCTTTAGATCCTCGTTTATAGACAATCCAATTGTATAGGCTTGCGCGTCCTTCTTCCCGTGCTTATGCCTTAATTGACTGAGTTGCTAACATATAAGGATTTTAACTATTTTAAAAATTTACCAATATTATAATTCTCTAAAAACAAGTTCGCGTTAGTTAATGTCTAATTTTACTAGGAATGCTTAGCAGACTAAGGACTAGAAGTCAGATATCGGCTAACTATAATAGATTGCAGGCTAGGGCAAAAGAATTAACAATATAGGATTTCACTACTAGTATAAAAGCTATAGTTCCTATAAACAAGCCAAGGTTACTCTTAAATATTAAGGCTGCTGCTTAATATATAACAAAGCTTAACAAATATATGTCCATTTTTCTATTAAAGCATTATTAAAAGAAATAGGGAACTTAAAAAGGAATAGAAACAGAAAACAAAAATAAGATTTATAAGGTTCTCTTAACACCAGATACTTTAAAAATTACAGTCCCTTTATTCTATATACACATACCTAGAACGCTAGTTATAACGACCATAAATAAAAGGGTTAGTCTAAAATACGTTAACGGCGCCGAATTTAAGAGTATAGGTGTGATTCCAGATCTACAATATCTAGGCTATCCCATATTAAATAAAATAATAGTATATTTTAGCCCTCTAGCTAGACTCCTAGTAACATCTAAAGATATTAAGGATATTTAAGTTCCTAGTCTATAGCCTAGCACCTTACTAATCACACCACAATCTATAATAATAACAAAGAAGGGATCTCCAATTATATATACTTAAACTGGCCTACTATATATACCAGCTTTTGCTATAACTAGTTATAAAGCTTAAGGCAGTTCCTTCTTATAGACCCTAGTAGACCTTCTTCATTCTCTATATAAGAGAAAGTCAAGTTCGAGAACTCTATCTAAGTTATTGATAATATCTTCTAGGTTTGCAAGTCTTTATGTCTAACTATTACAAGCTACAAGTTAGAATGGAGTTAAGATTAGCTATCTTCTAAACCAGAAAGGCTTCTTAGAGTGCAGACTTAATAAGGAGATAAAGGAAAGGCTAGATAAATTAGATATATATACACAGAAAACATCTTAGAATTTTAAACAAATTTATACTTTGTCAGAGAACTATACACTTAGAGAATAGTTTTAACGGTAGAAAGTCTTAAAGGATAATAAGTAGATTCATTTCCAAACTCCTAAAATAAAATTTTTTTTTATTTAAATCTTTCTAATAGTTGTTATGAAAATAACTACTAACATTAGACTGTTCTTAGGGGCTAGAATTAGAAAAGTATTTAAAAATTTTTTTTTTTTTTTGTATTAAGATTTTTGTTAAGCGACGCTAAACCTAAGACGAAGTAAAGCGCGGCGCGAAGAATTTCTAAAGGGAATACGTTAATTAGTCTAAAAAGGTAAAAAGCTAACTAATAAGAGGGCAAGAAGATTTAACGAATAAGAGGGCAAGAAGATTTAACAAATAAGAGCGTAAGAAGATTTAATAAATAAAAGCATAAGAAGATTTAACAAATAAAAGCGAAGAAGATTTAACAAATAAGAGAGCGAGAAGATTTAATAAATAAAAGGGCGAGAAGATTTAACAAATAAAAAGGGCGAGAAGATTTAGCCAATGAGGGCGAAAAGATTTGACCAATGAGAGGGCAAGACGAGCGCACCCCAATTTTTTCTCGGGCGGTATTCAACTCCTTTCGGAACTAACGTTCCTCCAGGCATGGTGTTCGCGCACGGTCCAACTCTCGTAGGACGTCGCCAGGGGAAGGGATAGACCCAAGCTGAGCCTGGGCCTTTGAATTTGTACAATTTCGTGCGCTCTTTGGAAAAGAATCGCCAAATATACTGCTAGCTGCCCCTTGTTTAAGTTATAAGTGGCGGGGTTAACGTTAACTGTACCCTGGCTAACCTGGAGTGGAGAAGCCCGAGACTGTTCTTTCACTGCATCGACCATGAACCATCGCAAGCCGTTAGAAAGATCAAACGGGTTATCTTCGTCGTCATCTTCCACTTTGACAACGCGTTCTTCCACTTTTGTAATTTTTGCCAGCATCCAGTCCCGATATTGAGCCCGTGTTGGGCTTTCACGGAGAAAATAGTGAGGAGCGCCTACATTGAATGCTGCCCATGATTGGAGTTTAACATCTCTAGTAGGCAAAAACAATACTAGATCACCCTTCTTATATCTCTGAATGCGATCTTCCCGTAGACTTCTCGCATAACCTTATCCCGCTGTCTTTTACCTTCTGCATCCGAAATAGAGCTGACCGACCAATCTCCTAGTCTGAAGCTAATTCTCCATAAGGCGTTAGTGTCGTGTGCAATAAACCGGACGGCTTACCTGCGGATCCAATATCACTGACAGTTTGATAGAAACTGTGTGATATTTTGGCGCCAGCACCGCCTTCCTAGGCTGCTGATAAAGATAATGAGGTCAACGTAGAAGCTATCCAGGCTTTCAAGTCAAGCAAAAGTCATAGCACACTTGCCGAATAAATCTTTAACATCTCAATTATTCTCAAGATGAAGTGTGCACAGGCTAAGGAAATCTTGAAGTCGAATGTGTAGAAATTGCCTTTGATAAAATCCCTCCTGGGTTAAACCATGATCGGAGCACTTCACACAACGAGCCGCTTCAGATTGGGGCAATAGCGTTTTCGTAAAACACATGCTGTAAGGGTTTGAAGCCACCCACAATGCACATCGCTTCTGGTATACGTAGGTATGTTACAATCTGTAAGAGCGCCTTAAACTAGCGGCTTGTATCAACAACGCCAGAGTATCAATACCGTTGCGCCCAAAAGAGTGTCGTGACGCATCAATCACCAAGCGCGAGATCCTCTATGTCTACTCTAATGGTTCTTCCGGCCCGATAACCCGTCGCACATCCTCCTCGCTCATTTCTTCACCTTCTCCTACGCTCTCGAACCGACGCAGTCGCCTCTTGGATCCAATGTAGTTCTTGATTAGGCACTCGTCATTTCCTTGACAGATACGCTTCCTGCCCAAGTTCTTGAATCGGGGCCCCAATGGCCCATTCACGTAATGATACTGCCCGACGAATCGGTACTGTCTGGGATCGCTGAGGGGATAGAATTTGTCGCCCCAGTGGCCCATGAAATAAAACCACTCGGTTGGCGCGTTAGGCGTAACATTGGAGCTACGCAGTGTGTCGTTGATATAGTCGTAAGTATAAGAGTGAGAATTCAGTAGCGGATCCCAAAGAGGCCCGCGGTCCGTCACATCGTGCAAAAACCCCCCTGGAAGAATGTACGGATGATTTCCGGCTGTGGCATACATTGCATGAGTCCCAGTGGCCGAGTATGCGACAGGCTTGACAAAATTAGTCTGTAGCATCTTACTCTTAGGATAATTTTACTCACTCTCTTGCCGATCTTTTCCACGGCCTTGTAGCTGTATGCCTCCCCAAAACTGTGCTCACTGAAGAAGACTGCTTTTGGTTTGCCGTGACTGAACCTTATCACCGTGTGCTCCCAGTCGCCGACATGGTTGCCAAAGCGCACATTCAGTACCGTGTTTCCGAGATTGTAGCTGTAGAAGAAGAACCAGAAAGCGTCTACAATTCCATTGCCTTTGTCTACGGTGATGAGCACAGCAGGCGCATCGCTTCGACCACCTGAGGCACGTTTTCCCAGTCGACGAAGTGTTTCCGGGCGAAAATCGTCATCAAGTAGCTCTTCACCCTCGGGGGTATTGGTTGGTACTGGTATAGGCGCCGTGGAAGCCTTAGAAATGGGTCTTATACCACCCCTATCAACGCTATCTCCCAGCCCGACGTCGTACCACTCCTTTCGTCCACCATTGGCATCATCAGGGAGCTCTCCATCCACACGACCGTCCCAATCCGCCCAGCTCTTCTCCCCGTCATCTGTGCCTTCAGGCTGATTCGGGATGTTCATTTCCCCCCCCAGCCATTCGGGGCGCTCCTCGACGTTATCATCGCTTTGTAGGTAGACAAATCGACCCCACTTGTTCAGATCGTCGAGGTTCGTCAGGTTTGGGTGGTCAGAGGAAGCTTGCATCGGAGTATAATTCAGATGCGGCGTGGTATGAATTAGGTGTTCCGCTATATCGCAAGGCCAAAACTCCTCTTCCGAATAGAGATGTACGTAAGGCGCATACTCTAAGACATACTGAGGAATCTCCCGCAGTACACGCTCGTCCTCGGACCACTCCTCCGGATTAGTTTTCCCGCTTGTCCAGAATGAACTAAGATCAGCCCAGTCGTAAGCGTCGCTACCACCTTGTATTCGGCTCTGTTGATTCCTTTGACTCGATTTAGGGCCAAGCTTAGTCCACCCAGCTTTGTCCAAATGCGCCAGTCCACAGAAGCCAAACCATTTGCAGGACTTCCTGTCTACCCAAGATTGTGAGGACGCGACCCAATGTGATTCCTCTAACCTCTCAGAGGGAGGAGTAATTTTTTTAAACAGAGCTTTCTGATAGAGCTCAGAAAGAGTGAACAAACTCAAGAGGGTCGAGAGGACCACGATTGGGGCTCTCCGACCCTTCATTTGTTGTTCGGAACAATTCGAGGACCGGCCAAGAGAAACAGAAGAAGGTACAGAAGTTTGTTCTGGCTTTGCATGCGAAAGATGGTCTTGTGGTAAGTCTATAGTAGGCTGGGGATAACGTTGGGGTGCGACCGGCGCAGGAATTGGGATGTCGTCGAAAGTATAAGCCGGCTTCACTGCTGCTGGGACATAGGTCGGAAGGAGGGCAGATGAATAAGGTGTGAAGGTGGAGGAGGGGAGGAGCTCTTGGAGGGGCAGCTGGCCTCCGCCATAGTGGTAAGGTACAATTGGCACTGGAAAAGCGGCAAGATCTGATTAGCATCATTACCAATTGTGATCGATGAAGCATCATGACATGTTTACTGGCTGCAGCATGGAAAGCCGAAGAACCCGAAGATGACAAAAGCGAACCCGGGAGTTATCGCGAACTAACTCCGGCGAGGCTTTGCTGGTATGTAGGCAGTTGCAGACAGTAGTATGCAGTGGTATGCAGTCTTGTGGCTAATGGAAGCTCCGGATGATCGACGTCAGGGAGTGCGGGTCACACATGGCAGCCTCTGAGGCTTTGAGCCAAGCGCAAGCCGTCGGCTGACGAGAGTTTGGGAGGACGAGCAAGATGAGCGGTGATGACGGGGTATGAGTAATTTGGAACCGGCCACGCTGTTTCGGGATAATCGGAGATAGAACTCACTGGTTGGATATTCGGCCCCGCTAACAGCGGGAATTTTGGATAAGGGAACTTCAGTTTGTCAATGCCAGAGGGCGAGGATGGACGAGGATGGAGAGGACATGGAGAAGGAGAGAGTCCGGAAGAGCTCAGGGGGTCTATTCCAAGGAAGCTTTGGTTGTGAGGTGCCAGCGAAGTCCTAGTTTCAGCCAGCCCTATGACCTTCCGGAGTAGCTTCCTTGCCGCTCGCCAATGTAAGCATGAGGCTCCAAGGCTTACGTTGCTTATCTCACTAAGCCAAGACAGTAAATCCCGCTAGTACTTAACTAGTATAATTTACAGACGAATTAGGGTTAGTTAGGGTCAGTTAACAATGCTGTCTCGGTTGCCGTCTAAGGGCCTTTGGTGCGTAAATAACTGGTGTCTTTCTTCTACCCTAAATAATATATTTTTAAAAGTCTAATTAATTATATAACTAAAGCTGCTTTTACAAATATTTATATAAAAACCCTATCCCTTGCAACGGCAAGGTCCTGCGCGTAGATGGCCCGTGCGCGAACAACTGTTTTCAAAACAACGCGTATATCAATTACACCACTACCATGCCTTCTAATCGTGTCAAAGTTGATAAGGACCTTGTTCGGAAGACTTAATATAAGGGTCCTCCTAGTCGCATTGCCAAAAAACGCCCCCCAAAGCCCTTAATCCTATTGATCTAATTGGCTAGCCCTTATCGATAACGGCAGGGCCCATTTTGCCGTTGCAAGGGATAGTATAAAAGTAAGTTATAGAATTATAGGTAGAAAGAAGTAGAGTAACTTATTTAAGTTGACTTAAAGCCTCTCCTGGGCGCAATTTTATCGCAAAACGTTATAAAATCTGCCTAAATCTTACCTAACTAATAGCTCTATATTTTAATAAAAATTAATTATAAAAGAGACTAAAATATCTTACTTTATTATTAGATTAAATTAATGTTATTAAGTGAAATATATCTAAGAGAGGGTCTCTTGTGCAAAATTGCGAAAATTTAAGTCGAGCCTCACCAAAATTCGCACCATAGGCACTACTTTAAACAACCTGATGGCAGGTTGACCTCCGTTTTTGGAGGTTTGTGACGCTGTTTTCAGCGGTAAATCTGCCAGCCTACCCGCCAATCGCAGGCCCTGTCTAATGGCTGCCTAGTCGCTGCACTCGGCCAGGGTCCCCTGCAACACACCGTGCCGCATTGCGCAGCCTCACCTGAGGCGCGGGGGGTTCGTTTTTTCGATTTTGCAATTCTTGAATCTCGCTTTTCGACCTCCACCGAAGGGTCCGACAATGGCACCCAGCGTCTCCCACATGGCTTCTCCCTTCGTCCCTCGCCTCTCCAAGAGGCTCTCGTCTCCTCTACCTTTCTACCCTCATCTCCCCTCATCTCCCTCTTCCTTCGTTGTAGTCATTCTGTTAATCCTTCTAACTCCCTGTTCTCTTCGACATCCTACAAACGATTTGAATCAATATGGACACCCAACCATCAGAAGACTCCTCTTCTCAGGGCTCAACGCGTAACGACGTTTGGTCCGACGATGAGGCAGGCTACGAGACGGACTTGACAGATCCGACAGATGTAGCTGATTCGGCCTGGCTCCTCGCAGACGACGACCACCCACCAGAGTACTATCTTCAACTTGCAGAAGACTTTGATGAGACGGGAGATGCGAAGGAGGACTATAGCCTTGGTACAACCCGCCTACTGGATCGGATTGAAGAGCAATGGTTTCTGTAAGCTGATTCTCCTCTTATACTCCATCCATTATCAGGATTTTTGGCCGTGTGTAGACACTGCCAATACATCAGAAAGGACCCTCAGACAATGTACATGACCTTGCGCGCTGGCGATTTATACAGCTTTTTCGATTAGCTGCTACGGCAGACAAGGGGCAAAGGCGGAAGAAGAAGGCGTGGCACGAAACACAAGAGTTCTTTAGGTACATACTGGAAACTCTATCGCCTTGTGTACGAGAGAGCTACTGGCGAGAAGATCAACGACCAGATAAACCGCGTCATGCACAGGGTATTCAGCTTCCATGGTCTCAGACAGACAGATAGTAGCTAATATTACGTGCTAGGTACTCCACAAACTCGCGAGGAAGCATAAACTGAAGGACGAAGGTCGGGAAAAGCCGTGCATGTACGTGGAAGATCTCAAGGAAGTACTACGGACAAATATATACACAACCGAGAGGCGTTAGTCTCATGGTCGGCCTCGCATGGAAATTCAATTGTTCATGCAGCTAGCTGGCTTTACAGCGAACCGGCCTCAAGCACTCCTTCAACTTTGCTACCGACATATCAAAGCTACCGTGCTGCGAGACCAGGGAGGCGGCTCCGATAGATTCCTTCTGGAGTTCACTTTCGAATTCACGAAGGACTTCCTCGGCGCGAAAGACATGTGAGTAGGATTTTGCATACCTTAGTACAAGGATCTACTGCTAAGTGCGTGCGTAGCAACACGTTTCCGATCCCGGAGGTCATCTACGATCCGTCTCTCATCTTCAGCCCTCATATTGTACTGTGCGGTTTAATGTTCGATGACAAAGCGTTTGCTGCGCCGAACCTGATGTCCCCCGAGCAGCTTAGTATACTGGAAATCGAGCCGGGCTGTAATCAGCTATCGCTACCGCTGAAGCCAGAGATGGATGACGTCCCTGTCTTCCGTAGCGTTATGAAGACGATGTATGGTTGGGCGATTTCTCCCTCAAAGCCCTTGACATATTCAGTCGTCAGATCGTCTATGAGGAGACTCGGTCAGATCACCGGTTTCAAACAAGTCACAAGGCCGTACGCGCTCCGATATGGGGCGGGTAAAGCCTTCAATGAGAATGGTCAGTATCTCCTCTATAATGAGAGTGTGGTGATACTGACTGGATGTACAGGCAATGTCAGCGAGGCGTTACAGAACTTAATGATGCAGCACGCCGACATACGAACGTTCCTAAGGCACTACCTCCATCGGCGGGTGACAGCAGACACAGCGGCCATTGTCCGAGGGCTAGAACCCCAGGAGTCGGTCATGCGGTCTGCCTGCAATATGAGCAGATGGATCGACCCAGACCGGCCCTGGGGTCTAACTTCAGAGCAGGCCGAATCTGTAAACAACGATCCCATCATTCGTTCCCTTATCCAGGACCGCGAGAGACTCAGGCGTCGTCTCAAGAGTACAGCTTCAAAACATCCGAAATACCAAGAGCTGAACAGGAGGATCGCGAGCGAGAGAGAGCGCCTCAGGGCCGCTCTTCTCGTCGAGATTCAAGAGAAGTATGAAAGGGACCAGTTCGAACTATTGAGCGGCAGCTCGCTGGCGTGAAAGTGGACACGGCGTCGAAAGTAGTATCCTACTTCTCGAAAGACACACTCCCAGAGCAACGACGGTTGATTGAGACAATGATGCTTGCTCCACCAGGTGCAACACTTGGAGAGGAGCGGCAGCGGCGGAACGACGCGATCAATGCTGTCACAGCGTATTGCGACATCGAGGAAGACGATATATGTGGAGGCCGCAAGCGTTGTGGCGGGCGACGCAAGCGCGCGGTCATCAAGGAGGAATCACCGTCACCAGAAGACGAAGCGCTGAAAGTAGCTATGCTGTCAGTGTATATCAAAGATCCAAAGGAGAGGCCTACGGTCTGCTTCATGTGCTTGGGCAACGAGGGTGCACCATTCCACGTTCGCATCTACAAGAGGGTAACATCAATGTCTCAGACGCCCCCCCTGCCAGTATGGACTATATACTACCCGGGCTAAAGCGGCAACAGCTCAGTACCAAAGACAGTCATATAGTTCGTTAGACGAGTACGATGTGAATGTTAATTTGCCTGACCTCAATCGCTGGGCTATTCCTATTCTATTGCCATAGGGGCTTTCCCGTATAGTCATTTTAGAGGCCCAGTTTCCACTGCCATAGGGCAAAGTCCCCGCGAGTTGGAACGTAGAACGTCCTTCCCGCGCGGGAAAAGCCTATGCGGTTCTAAAAACTAGTCAGGATCTCTAGCCCACACGGGCGGTTATAATGGGCGGCTTTAGGGCGCACACGGACTCCTTTCCTTGTGTCAAACCATATCCCTAGTGTTGCGTACGTGCCTAGCGGCTTTCCCTTGCTGATGAGCCAGGCGATGTCCTCGATCTTGAATCCCTTTGAGGCAAGATAGTTCTCTTCCATGATCTTCTTGATGCTGTCTTCCTTATCTTTGTCTGCCATCACGGCCTCTGTGGGGGTACGGTGGAACACCACGCCGAATCGAGGCTTCACGAGCTTTGTGCCCTCACCTAGGCCGTCGAGCCATTCGGGATTGTCTCGAGCAAGTTTTGCAGACTACTCATCGGGAAACCGGACTATATATCCTGTCTGTGTCGTTCCCACCCCTACTGCTCGCGTTTCCTTGGTTGTATCAGAGTAAGATAAGGCTTCTTGGATCTGGGTGCACGCGGCTTCAGTGGGTAGGTATCTCGTGAAGGCTGTGGTCTCGGTTTCAGTGGTCGGCGGTTTGGTGCTAATTCTCACGCAGCACGAGTAGGCTGGTCGAGCCGGCGGCCACAGAGGCCCATGACCGCGTGGTTGGAGGGGACACCGAGTGGGCGTCGAGTTTCGTTTGCACCGATTTGAGTTCTTCTCTAAGTTCTCCATTCTGATTCTTCACCTCGGCGAGGTCGGTTTGGATTTTTTCGATGGTGTGGCCCTGTTGAAGGATGATGTCCTTCAGCGCTGCGATAAGGTCCGTGGTTGTTGGTTGGTCGCGGCTCCTAGGACGTTCAACGTGATCCAATTTCAACCAAAGCCCAATCAATTCAGGCTGCGGAGGTGAACGAAATCGGGTAAAATGCTGTCCAAGAGTTGCAGCAGGGAATGTGTGCTGAAAAGGCCGGACTCCGATTGTGCAACCCCACAGCCTCAAACCTGACTTTCTCATAGCCAGGCTTAAAATAATTTTGGTGGCAGAAAATTGATACCCAAGCAAATGTCGAGGTCCAGGAAAAATTGTACACAGAATAGGTTAAGTTATAAGCTCAAACAACTTCACTAAGCGAGACCTTTGGCTTCAATATATTGTTCCCACATTTATGCCAGATACATTAGATACCTTCGCAGAGAACTTTCCAGCAGAGGAACTAAGAAGTAGTATTGCGATGTATATCCTTCCAATTCAACAGCTCTTTTATCTACTGCTAAGCAACCGTCTGACTAGTCTCCTCCAAACCTCAGAATACTCTGATTTTATCATCACCTGTCGCGAGAAAAAATATCACGTCCATAAGGCAATATTGTGCCCGAGGTCTGAGTTTTTTAGTCAACTTTGCAAGAAGGGCACCTGGAAGGTACATCGACTTCTTAAGGGTTTGACATAGCTAATACAGTGGCGTGCACAATCGGTGTCCGGTTTTTGGTGCACACACTTTGACGGTCCTCTGCTGCTCTTGGCCAGCATTTTACCCGACCCAATTGAGCCGCTCTGTGGCTGCCTGTGGCTGCTCGCTATGTGGCTGGAGTTGATCATTCTGTCGCTTTCCATTGCCCTGTGTGAGCAAGCTTCTGGATTTGTCTCACAACGCGCCACTTGCATTCAGCTCCTCTTGGCATCATGTGAATGCTAACATGAACACTTCTTGAAGCTCTAGACCTTGTAGGGCAGATCCAAATAAAGACTACCTACTTGCTACGACAAACCGCTGAACCTCACCAGTCTCTTTGAGATTGACGCACATCATCTCAATTAACCATCTTGGCCAGCTTCGCTCGGAATCTGCCGCACCAATGGATCTGGACCCGCAATTCTGGGCTCAGGCTCGCGAGACTTTCCTCACTAAACACAAAGATTCTCATCATCCCGAACGGATCCAAGAATTCCTGTCGGAGAGAATCGGCATCGCCGACGCGAAAGCGGCATGCAAAGCGGCCCAAAAGACTGCCAAAGCAGAATACAACCCAGCTCTAGGAAACATCTTTGAGAACATTGAGATCGCAATGAAAGTCGGCGACCTGGCCATCAAGTCCGCTCCGGAGAGTGTCGGGCTGGCTTGGACCGCCGTTCGAACGTGTCTTCATGCTGTGCAAGACGATTTTGCGACTTTTAGCTGCTTTGCTTCGTCATGCTCTGATATTGTTGGTGTTATCATTTCTGTGGGAGCATATGGTCAGATGTACAGCACTCCAAAGGGCCCTGAGAGCTTTCAGGAACTCCATAACCAGGTCGTCGAGTTCGTGCCAACCATATATGCGGACATTCTCGAGTTCTCATGGGCGATGCGAAAGCACATGCAGACAAATAAAGCTCGTAAGTGCTTAATTCGCCTGGAACGGCTTAACTAATGTACACAGTCCGTTGGGGCAAAGGAATTGTCTTCTCATCAGCCACAAAGTTCAAACTTCTGATGGAAAATGTCCGAAATGGAGAAACCAAAATGAAAAATTTCGCAAGAGAAGCAACCGATCGTCTTAGTATTCATTACCACGAAAATCAATTGCAAAACCAGAGTGTTATTTTGAACAAGCTGACTGCAGTTCAAGAGTCTCTCGAATCCTATCAGAAACTGAATGAAGGTGAGCATGATACGAGGTATGAGGAGATGATATCTCTCATCTGACTATTAGCCTAGTCTTTGCCGAGACCATTCGCCAATATGAAGAAAAGGTCAAAGACATGAAGAAAAAGACGCCGCTTGACCTTGCACGAGATGGCTTTGCTGAAAACACCAAACTTCTAAATCCCTCCAGCAATCAAGTAGCGGTGCTTTCATCAAATCTCAGTCGTAGAGAGGACAAAACTTGCACTTGGATCTTTCAACTCGAAGAATATAAAAGCTGGACAGAGTCCGCTGACAGGGGACTGACCTGGGTATCCGGCGCCGGCGGTAAGCTAAAAGTACATCGTCTTGATATCATACTCACATACTGCAGGATTTGGCAAATCAATTCTGGCGTCTACCGTTGTGGATCACCTCGAGAAGGAGTCCAACAAAAGCTACAACACCCTTGTCCTCTACTTCTTTTGCCATACTGGTGATGAAGCCACTTCCAGGACCCACCGTATTCTCCAACACATATTGTTCGATTTGTACTTTAACTGCCAAGCATCTTTGGAATTGCTTGAGAGCGCAAACAGAATTGTATCTCAGTACACCAAGCAGCTCGGTGGCTCGCCCGAGAATGACATTGAAGAACGTACAAATGCTACCAGTTTCGAGGAGACGTTCAAGCGCTTGGCTGAGCTGATTGGAAAGACCATCTACCTGGTTGTGGATGGCATCGATGAATGCGACGACCGACAGCAATATGGTCTCCTCAAGTCTCTTCGAATGCTCGAACACGGTTCTGGAGTGGCTATCAAGTTGCTTGTTTCCAGTCGCCCTGAATCCGACATTGCCGCCGAGATGGCGGACGCGCTGGAAATCATGGTTGAGAAAAACAACAGTCCCGATATCCAGCGGCACATTTCGTCAGAATTGATGAAATTCCCACAATGGACCGCTCGTGAGAGAGACCTTGCGTATCGCGAAATTGCAGCAAAAGCTGATAATTCGTTTCGCTACGTTGAGCTCGCCATTAGCTTGTTCAGCCAGCCGTGGCAGCGACCTATCGAAAAGCGACTGGCAGAGCTCCCGGAAGGACTCACCGATAGCTATGGGCAGATTCTTGAGAAGACGGATCCGAAATACTTGGAACTACTCAGGATCGCTCTGATCTGGACCATTCTGGCCAAGTACAAGATTACAGTAAACGAGGTCATGGATGCTTTCAATAAGCGATACGTGGATGACTCCAGTTCCAGCAGCGAGTGTACTTCTAGCGAGGATCTGGACGAAACAGACGAGCTGGATGCCAACGTCGCTCTATACATCAAACAGCTGCGAGATGCCGGTAGCACCTTTCTCCAAGTAGATTCCGAGACCAAGGTCCTCAGTCTACGGCATACCACTGTTGCAGACTACTTTTTGAAGGAAAAGATAGACCCACCTGCTAAATCAGCCGACGAACCTTGCCCGACATGCGGAGTGAAAAGTAGCCATCCGCATTCTCGGCCCATCACATTTACGAAAAGAAATGGGCACATGGAAATTGCTAAAGTCATCTGTAAGTCGGTATTCTCGTACTCTGCAAAACGGAATGCTAAAAATGGCTACAGTGCGTCATCTGAATTCCTTTCAATTTTGCCGTACCTACGGGCTGGTACAGAGCAAAGGCTTGGACGATCAGTCCCAAGCGACGAGAGACGAAACTGTCGGGAAAGACACCAACCCTCAGCAAAGAGATTCCAATTTGGAACCACCAGAGCAGCATTCCGAACTCGATCCCCAGGACGATGAACTGAGCACGGCAGGTGACGATCTTGGGACACGAGCCGAGAATGAGAACGACGTGGACTCTGAGACCGACAGCGACGCCCCCCACTCAGACATAGACAATAGAATCGACCCCGCCGTCCCCAAAGAAGGATTTCGAGGGCAGCGTTATGAAATCAGTCAACTGATATATCACCTACAACAAGTCGAATCACTCTGGTGTGGAGAAGATCGGACACAGCCAGAATGGTTGGGCTTCCTGGACCTCCTGAGAAATTTCTTCCGAGCGGATTCAGAGATCTATCGAGCTTGGCTAACGATCCAACTGACTTCGTCAGCATTGTTTAACACCCCAATCGTCGATTCGAATGTGCACCCGTTGCACGTGGCAGCCACATTTGGGCTGTACGGTCTTGCCGAAATGCTTATCAAGCAGGGCGCCGACGTCACGCAAAAGGGGAGTTTGGGTCACCAGGCCTTGCACTTTGCCGTAAACTTTCAACCAGACGATGATTCTCAAAAGGAGCTAAAGTTCAACACATTAAAGGTTCTGATCGAACATGGAGCTGATGTGAATTCAAAAGCCTATCGGATCAATCCATTCTCCGGTTTATTAAGAAACGAGCCAGAGCTCCGACTAGTACAGCTGTTCCTGACCCATGACGCCCAACCGGACGAAAGCGAGGACAAGTTCAACATCCCGATCCATGTCTATGCTCGAGTAGGAGACAACCTGGAAGTGTTCAAGACCCTTCTAAACAAGGTTGAGATAGACGTCAGCGATGCCCTCGGAAGGACAATGCTCTATCGGACGCTGGTGCGGAAAAAGCCGAATCTCGACTTCTTACGGGAGCTGATGTCCCGCGGGGCAGATGTCAATCAGGAAGGGTTGGATTCAAGTCGTGGGTTTCCAAGCATCGTTTGGCCGTGTACAAGGAATATTAATTAAGCTCCAGGACCTTTACAGGCGGCTGCTATGGTCGGCCGTGCGGATGCTATTGAGATGCTTTTGGATGCAGGAGCTGATATCCACGATGATGATGTAAGTACTCAGTTGTTCTTACGAGTCGCAGCACAGTTCCGAATTCCAGGTGTCAAATTATACAGAAGATCCAAGGAAGTAATGAGAGCAAGGAATCTGTAGAAATATTGGTTTCCCATAGCTTCCTTTTCCTAAAGTTGCGCGCCGAGTCCATGTTGGAACTTGGTCCTTCAAAAGGCCAGAAAATCTGTCTTCTAATTATACCTTGTAGATACACGGCCTCACCGCGCTCCACACTGCCGCTAAATTGGGACAAGAAGGGGCGTGTCGCGTACTTATTGATCGTGGAGCCGAAATCGCCAGACTCGATAAACGTGGAAAGACGCCGTTCATTCTGGCATGCCAAAGCGGCTCTGTGGGAACCGCCATGCTTCTCCTCGAGGCATCAGAGAAGCAGGGGAGCACCATATTGAACCAGGCCAGCAAGAAAGGGAAAACGCCGATGTGGAAAGCCGCGCACACCGGCCTCGTCGACATCGTCGAACTCCTGCTCCAAAAGCCCGGCGCGGCAGAGAGCATCGAAACGCCCGATTCGGAGCTTCAGCGCACGCCACTTCACGCCGCTGCATACAGCGGGCAGAAGTCCATGGTCGGACTCTTGCTTGGTCACGGAGCCAAGCTGCATAGTAAAGACGTCGCGGGGAATACGCCCATGATGCTCTGCACGCAGGGATGGTTTGCAACCAATTCGTCCAAGCATGAAAACACGATTCTCATGTTGCTCGACGATGATTCTGAAGTAGCTACGACCTACCCGCATCTCTTACATGTCGCTGCAATGAATGGGAGTGAGAAGGTCCTCAATCGACTCCTCGATCTCGGCGCCGACCCAAATAAGCGTGATGTGCATGGATGGACGGCTGCGCAACTGGCGGAGCAGTACGAGAACTCACACATCGTAGAGCTGCTGACGAATAGAAAATTCGCCGCTGCGAGGTTCCATCCGACATGCTGGATCGAAACTAAAAGTAAGTACGCTAGGGTCCGACGTAATGGTCAAATGCTTGAACACTTGAGTCCCGGTAAGAAATTTTTTGCAGCGATATATCTGAATATCGCTAATTCCTTCTCAGAAAAGGAGGTTGAAGGAACATCTCTGCAGAATGATCTGGTCAGTTTCGTCAGCAATCATCCGGCGCCGCCAAGTACGGGAACATATTACTATGAAATCGAAATCCTGCGGATCAAACAGAAAAAGCTCGACAAGTAAGTCCCGGTGCTGCATTCGGATCTACCACGACTGTCTACTAAAGTAGGATTTCAGGTGCTTCATCTTCTTTGGCTTTTCACATCTACCTTCGAAACTAACCGGCTGGTTCCCGGGAAGTTTCAACAAGAACAGTCCCAGTACGTCGAGCTGGATGTGGTTTGCGTACGGCGCATTCTTTTGCCATCCGGATCATCACCTTTTCTCAAAAGCACGTATGCCATCAACCTTTGGCCTGGGTGACACGGTCGGATGCGGCATAGATTTCCAGCAAAACATTATTTTCTACACTAAAAATGGCGTTCGGGCAGACGAAGCTGCGTTTGAAAACGTGATGGGACGAGTCTATCCTTGTATAGGTCTCATGGATCGAGCCTTGGTGAGGACAAATTTTGGAAATGACAGTAAGAGACCGTTCAAATGGAATGGAGTGTAGATTATGTCGGCGGAGGATACTTTGTAGATCGCCCGCACATAGCATCATGCCGAACTATTTTTTGAATGTCCGACAGTCCTTCCTTGGCTTTTCCTCCCATGCACTCTGCTCCAACTAATAGCACGACGTCATCTACCCTGGCCCTCACCCAAATATTTATTCGTCCGCATGCCACGCAGCTAATTGGATCCAACCTGTAAACTCAATGAAATCCGCACAGGCACCAATATAAACCAAAAATCTGCTGCTTTTACTATAGTAAATTGGGAGATCTACACTATTTATCCGCAATTCCATCTTCCCGCGACCTCAATGGCGCTCAACACCCTAAACACAGGCAACGGGTTCCTGACGTTCTTCAACACCGTAACCCCACTACTCTACATCACGGCCGAAACCGACTCAGCTGCCGACTTCGACCAAGTGACGCTGCAAAAATGGCGCGACGGGGGCTTCGACGTGAAGTTCCCGCTGTACGGCGACGACGGCGCTTCGTATACAAATGCGCTGAAGAACATCAGCCGCGCCCTCGGCGTCGGGGACAGCTTTGCTGTAATCGCGTACGGCGATGCCGCGGCCGTGGCACTCGACGTGTTCCGCGGCGACATGGCGCGACTCGTCGCGCTGGTTTCTTACTATCCGACTACAATTCCGGACCCGTCCGCGACGTTCCCGATCGGGATTAAGGTCCTCGTGCACCTGGCGGCAGGCACGGTGGTGTGGCAGAAGTTCCCCGAGAGCAATGCCGGATTACTAAGGATATTCCAATATCACGTGGATTTCCGTCAACAGTCTCTGCTCTTCTACAAAGACCTCTCAAAAGATTTTTCGAGGTGGTTGCGGAGTATCTTCCCCGTCTTTTTGCTAAAGATGGACTATTTCTCGGAAAATCCAGGGCAGCTCTGTGAGGTATGTACCAGCATCTTTGGCGTAATACAGTATGGAGTTGCGAGCCATGTCTCTCGAGTCGAAGGTCGCTTCTGGTCTCCTAGGCAATGGACCATAAACGTAATCGGACAGCGCTGCCACCTATGCTCCCTACTCCTCCCGGAAGGCGAGGATGCTGAGAAGCTGATCAGCATAATAGAGGGTGGTGATGGCGAGGAACCTCTAAAATATCTCGTCACTACAAATGAAGGACATGCAGCTTCGGTGACTGAGCCTAAGAGGTTCAGACTTGCCATTTTTATTGCGGGAGAATCATCTCTGGGAAGGATGCTTTTCCTAGTCTACCTACCGAGTAAGTTCCGATCGACATTTCTTGATTTCGCCAACCCTTGTCTGAACACTTCAAGCCTCAGATGATACCACATCTTCAAAATTCTCCATTTCATTGGATAAAACGACGTGGACTATCGGCATGGTCAACACTACAAGAACATGGCTTCAGAACTGCACACCACAAGGCCATCCTAAATGCTTCGAAGCTCCATACCAAACTCGTACCGGGGAACAAAGGCTTTTGCCCAATCGATTAGTTGACACTGGGCTTTTAGACGAAAATAAGCCTTTGGTGGTCCCGAATATGGATATTCTGTCAATGGATAATCTACCATCCGTCCGTGTTTGTACGACAGACGTTCTTCCCCAAACCAGCAAGTACATTACTCTTAGTCACTGCTGGGGTGGAAAACCCTCTTTGGCTTTAAATAACGACACAATCAAACAATATTGCAAAGAAATCCCGAAGTCGGATTTGATGTCGCCCGGAGCGAAGACCTTCATGCATGCAATCTGGGTGACAAGGTGCTTGGGGTTCCGCTTCATCTGGATTGATGCTCTGTGCATTAAGCAGGATGATGAAGACGAAAAGTATCAGGAGATATCTTGGATGGGATCAATCTATTCTAATTCCATGCTGAATATTTCAGCAACAGCTGCTGCTTCCGGCAATGACGGCCTCTTCTATCGGCGCAGCCTATTTCGGGTCATGCCTTGCCGCAAGACCATGGCTGCTGGCCAAGATCCGAAAAAGGTAGTAGGAGAGATAATTGCATACACTGCTCGATTTCAAGCGGAGGTCGATTTTGGAAATGCCAATCAAAGAGGTTGGGTGTTTCAGGAACGACTGTTGTCACCCCGAGTGCTCCATTTCAGCACAGACCAAATATACTGGGAATGCCCTTCTTTGGAAGCTTCCGAAACGTTACCTTCTGGAGATGAAAAATTGAGGTCAGCATACTCGCATACTGCGAAGAATTGGTATTTGGGTAGTCTTGAAACACGAATGTTCGACCGCAACTCAACAGCCTGGACGTTTCTAGCAGCTAATTTTTCCCGGGCGTCGTTTACCAATATCAATGACAGATTGCCTGCGCTTTCCATGGTTGCAAAGGCCTACGCTCAATGGGCAAATCTTTCGCCAGACACGTATATGGGAGGGCTGTGGAAAAGCGACATAGTCCGACAGCTCTCTTGGCATGTCGTAGCTCTGTGGCTAAGTCAGAAGCAGGCGGAATACATAGGCCCATCCTGGTCTTGGAGTTCCGTGGTCTCAGACGGCATACTATGACATTTCGGAGAGTCGTACGAAGAAGAGACAGCGAAATTAATGCAAGCGTGTATAATCATGAGGCGCCAGGACAGGTTCGGGGAGATTGCGTCCGCCTCCATTCATTTGCGGGGGCACGTCGCCAAGTTTCAGCGACAGATAACAACCGAATATGGCACAACATTCATAGCGAACGGCGGTCGGATCTATTCCCTAAACATCATCTCGACAAATTGGGATATAATTCCAAATGAATTTCGTGGTCGCGATCAGAGCCTCACCCCGGAGTGCATCTACCTACTTCCACTACTGGCTAAGAAAGAGATCGGGCAAATCAGCGGAATGGTAGGGCTGATACTTCAAAGAATTCCTGGGGTCTGGGGGAGATTCAGGCGAATTGGGCAATTTACTGCATCAAAGGAGACCGAGGGCTGGGATGAGTTTTTCATCGAAGGTTTTGCTTCGGCGATGCTTGAGAGAGACGAGTATTTGGAATGGGACAGAAATACTAACTGTTCTGTCGTTGAGCTCGTATAGTTACCGACTTGAGCAGCACGAGAGATGTGTCTGAAATGGATGGGTTAGCTGAAATTGATTCGCGTTACGAACGCCCGAATCGATCCACTCTACGCAATTACAGATAGTCAAACTCCCTATGGCTGGAAAGTCATTTCTATGGTACTAAGAAATTATCCTCGATCCACTGACGGGATCCATTCTACAAAGAACTATAGTCATGGTGAAGGAAATGAGCAACCTGCTGCGCTAGGCAGCAGCGCTCAGAGGGCACTTGGCCGATCGTCAAGGCCAAATGGAATCTTACCATTATATATCTTTGCGCAAAATACCATACAAAGAATGGAACGCGATACCAAATCAAACTTTGCCAAGGCGTATGAAGGAAGTACCTGCTCCCTCGCCACAAAATTCCCCGAATGCCAGTCACGGTGAGCTGAGTGTTGACAAATCCTGGTACGGAGTCATTATAGATGGGGTTCTCCTTTTAGAGTTTCAATATTCGAAGAGCTTTAGATATCTATCATATCCTCTGCACGGCTGATACCCCGTCGCCTGATTTCACGGTCAGGCAACAATATCCTTAGTGGGTAACGCTCTAACTTTAGTGTTTTCATCTCGCTACGAGCTAGGGGCACTACGCCCTAAACTTAGTGGCCTGTAGGAGGTCCCGGTAATATTCCCCTTTTGGTAGTTACACTGTTTGTTTACATCTTTATACATCAACCATGCCTTCGCGTCCAATGAATAAAGGTCGATCAAATAACTATGACTTTGGAGTTTCGTACAAAGCTTGCCTCACAGCTAATAGGTCATTCATCTTCTTTTAAGTATACAGCCCTAGTTGACGGATTTGGAGTTCGTACAAACCTTGCATTACATGTTACTATTAGTAGGGATGGCTGCAGTGGGACACACGAAGTTATATCTCAGGAGCATAAAGAGTGCAAAGCTTGCATGGCCTAAGGTCGAACAGCCCAGGCAAGTGAGAAAAGAAAGGTTCTTTATAAGCTCTTAGAGAACTTTGTATACACGCCAATTAAAATGGAGAAAAATCCAGAAAACCTCAGGCACCACGCACTAAATATGGCTACTCGGCATGCCAGATTCATCTCTGTCAAGGAAGGATTTGTTGGGAAGAGCATATTGAGGTATCTAAGCTTGTAGATTAGGGTAATTGTAGTGAAAATAGTGTTTGATATTAATCCAGCGAAACCTCCTACAGGCCACTAAGTTTAGGGCACAGTGCCCCTTGGTCGTAGCGAGATGAATACACTAAAGTTAGAGCGTTACCCACTAAGGATATTGTTGCCTGACCGTGAAATCAGGCGACGGGGTATCAGCTGTGCAGGGGATAGCAAGGGGGTCAAAACTCCAGCGGCCAGGGCTCCTAACAAGCCAAGCCAAGCCGGGCTTGGTATGAGATGGATTAATGGGTGACCCGCTGTAAATTAGTGGCTAGACCCCCCGAAAGATCAGTGGATGAGGATGGATGAGGATAAATTAGTGGGCGACACGCCGGAAGTTAGTGGGTCACTCGCCGAAACATTAGTGGGTAACCCGCTGTAAATTAGTGGTTGGACCCGACCAACCCAAACCAAGCCGGCTTGGCTTGACTTGTTAGGAGCCCTGTGCTAGCGGCTCTCTGTGCGATGAAAGAACTGACCGAACAGATGGCCAAGTCACATGTATTTTTCTTATTGCAGATAAAAATCATTTTGAGTAAGACCGAAGAATGCATGAATATCAATTATAGGTTTATAAAGAGAAGGACGAAGACATGAGATGTTGATCGGTTCAAGTAGCTCCGGCACGGTGTGATGACCATCTGCGTCTACTGCCATTAGAACATTTACTGTAATAAAAAATGCAGCGCGCGGGCCAGTCGCTTGCTGAGATAATGCGTTGCCGAAATTCGGCCCTTGGCTTGATTTGCTTAAACTGTCTCGCAAGAATTCATGCCCATCTCATGCCCCTAATCTCATGTCCTAATCTCATGTCCTAATCTCATGTCCTGAGATGCCATTTGGTTTACTGTCTCTGTATTGCAACCCAGTCACAGTGCGATGGCGTGTAGCATGATTGCCTGAAGCTTTACGCCCCACCTAGACAGAAAGTCATGGCCTCCCACCAACGAACCCTCGTGTTTTCGGATGCTTTCCCTTTTTAGCACCTCCACATCTCCTCACAAAGACCTTCTCTGCGCAAACCAAAATGGATGATCCGGAAGAAGGTGAATGGGAATACGAGTATGACGAAAACGAAACTGAAAACTTCTACATAACGCTTGACCTTTCCAATGCCGCACCAGCCTCAAAACCGAGGAAAGCTGATGTATCTTCGCTCACCCAAACCATCGCAGACACCGCTAGACAAACCCGACATTCAACTGGCGACCTCCATTCAGGAAGAGATAACTCTACAAGTGCCTCCACCCACTCCAACCCCGATTTGGCCAAATCGAATGGCATGAATGCAATACAAATCCTTGATCTGCATACTCACAACCCGCTCATATCCTACCAAGGCCAACTGTTAAGCTGTCGTTGGGCCTCCACTATTGGTTCAGATCTTCTCTTTGCAGATGCGCCTCAGGACCGCGAATCCTATCCTGAACCTCTCCGGGCTTTACCATCATTTGATCTTCTCGGTATCAGTTCAACCAAGCTTGTTGCAACGATTACACAACTTCGGCCTCGTTATTCCTCTACAAGCACGCAAGAACAAAAGGCCGCCCCAGAGCCCACCCAAGCCAATACTATTGACAATGACCCTCTTGAGACTGACATCGTCAATATCCCGTCTTCACACGATGCGCTAAAAGCGCAGGAAAATCAATTAAATTTTCTGAGCCGTCTTAATGCTGCAAAAGAGAAGCGAGGTGAAAAAGACAGGGCTCCAGCAGCAGGTTATAAGAAAACAATTGTTTTGGGTGAAACGGATGGGACTAATATACAAAGTGGTGGAGAAGACTCAGCAGCTGGCAACCAGCAAGACACACCTGTTGACTATGAGATGCCAGCCTGGCCTCAGGCACACCAAGACGATGGTAACGAGAATGGTGGAACACGGTATAGCGCCGATACCGGCGTCAGCACCAGTCATCATAACGGCGCATCCACAGCTCCTTCAGCATTGGCGCACCAGATCGAGATCGAGGTGGAAATGGGTGAACCACCGAACGGTCGAGTTCAGCCTATCCACGACGAAATCCTTCCCGCAGTGCAAAGCCGTTCAGCCGAAGACGACGTAGTAATGAGCGAATCTAACGGCCACCCTACAGTTTGAGAAGTATCATTAAATATCAAGCGGGACGAGCACAAAACCTCACGGCAAGGCTCTCCTAGTGTCTCAAGATGAATCCGGCCTAAAACATCTCAAACGAGACTTTCTGAACCATGTCTTTCTAATATCCAAGCACTTAATTTACTCAACCGGTCAACTCTATATACATCGGTCTCATTGGGAGCCTTCAGCCGAAGAGTTTACTTTGCAATCATGAATCTCTCAGCAACCTTATTCTCAAGCATGCCTGTCAGATTTGACAGCTGTAAATTATGCATCTTTATTAAATGTATTCCTTAAATACTTTCTACATTCGTAATCCTCTTGAGATGTACTTAGATTTCCGCAAAAATCCAGTTGCACGTTATAATCATTAGCCGTAGTACTTGTCAAAGTGAATTTGAGAGTGCTATGTGTTGGTATTTCTATATAACTATACAAGGTTGATGGACGTTGTTGAGTGGTTCCTTCCTCCTGAGAACTGTCAAAAGTACTCGCTTGCTTTTCTAGGGAGATTTCGTGTGCCTCCACCGCTCCTATATTGGTCGGTACATGGCATGCAATCTGCTGTTCGGCGCAGTAAGTCCTTTCCTACTCTTCGGAGAACTTCTTATTGTACACTTTCTTTCGCTAGTGCCAAAAACCAACGCGAATAGACGCATCGTATAATGTCATATGGCTACCCTCTAGGCAAAGTAATCCGCCGTAATGAGAGACTTAATGTCACAATATTGGCAGAACAGCCTTTTACTGCCATGTTCCAATGTCCCCACCTACATACCCTCTTCGAAGGCTCTAAGTCTCCCCACTGCCCCGCAGATGAGAAAGACACGCCGCCGGCCACTATCTACGAGACTTCCGAAAGTTCAGCCAGTTTAAAGAGAAGCTCGAGGATCGCGGACAGTATCTTGAGTGAGGTAGCAGACTAGCTGGATCTCAATGAACGCGATAATATGTGGGCAATTTGGAGGTGCCATTTACGGAGGGTATGTTGATAAAGCATGCTAAAGGGACAGCATGATTCATGCATTTTTACTAAGTTTGATATTTGCCCCGGACAGACATTGATAGCAAACATTCATTTAGGCCTTCCCAACTCCCAATGAGATTGCAGCACATTTCGCTGCCATCCACCAACTGCGTCTTCGGATTCAGAACATTCAGAGCCCTCAGAAGTATTTTTGCACCTAATCACTATCCAAATTCTTGCCTCGTGCTATACGCTCTCTCGCCCACCAGGCGCAGCCTCCCTACCTTCGTCACTATATTTTAGCAAAGGGGAACCGGAGCTTATAACTGACCTTCGCCTCCGTACGCAGTTCCGTTATTGTCCTGCGGCCGACCACCATGCACGCAACTCATCGAGAGATTCGTCGTGGCCAGTCCTTATATCGGCCCATCTCTTGAAGATCAATTGGCGGAGGAAGTGAGTTGTCGCCGGCTTTTAAAGAAGCGTGGATTAAGAGCCAACGAATCCGAAAGTACAACAACTTCACTCAAATGGAGTAGGGGCTTGACAAATCAATAAAGGGTTTACCGCTCTCCAATTCAGACCCTGAATCTCGTCGTCAATCTGCAGACTCACACACTTCCGATTCCACTGCAGAAGGCTGCTTCAACACAGCTTGGAATCCGCGTCCCACCTCCCCAAAAGGCAAAGCAGCCAAATAAAGACAGCCTAAGACTCCTAGAAGAAATAAGTAGATAAGTATTAGCGCGAGGTAGACTTAAATATAGATAACTATATCTAGGTATTAATAAAGATAGAAGACTAATTATCCTAGTAAGAAACTTAACTTTTAGATAGTAGGACCCTATAAGGTCCTTAAAAAGCGGATACTTATACCGTATTAACTTACGCTCGTTTACTAAGATTTACCCTATAATACTACCCGAATGCCTCCATTAAGTCGCTATAGATCTCATTCTAGGATAGGTCGCTAACCCTACGCCATCGATTACGTAAGTGGAAAAAACCACATATAAAGTTAAATAAATCCTTATCTCTTGCCTTTACTGCGGAAACCTTTAATATAAGGCTAAGTAGGTTAGCTATAATGATAACCTAAAGTAGTATCTAGCTAGAGACTTCGCTAATAGCCTATACCTACTTTAAGACTTCTATAACAAGTACTCTAAATAGCTAGGATTACTATACCGATTAGGATACTAGATAAAATGTTAGGAGGATAATATAGACGTAGAGGACTATATAAACGATAACCTAACCGCTTAAGGATAAGCTTTTATTTAGGGGAGGGTTATTACGGCGCCGTAACGCTTAGCTCTCTACTACCTTCTACCTTTCTACCGTTTTCTACTAGCTTCTACCGCACTCTAATCCTTGGCAGGAAGTATCCCATGCACTGCTAAGCGCGCTGCCGTTACCTCAGCAAGCTCAGACCATATAATCAATTAGCGGACATACGTATATCCGCAAGCGGATATCGCTAACCTTTTTTGTCAAAAAGTTGATTCTATGGTCTGTGTCACGGCTAGCTTTCCGTGGGAGCGATCCGATAGATCAAGCAACAATAAGGGGCTATATTATGAATAGACTAAGGTAAGGGCTCGAAGAAAGGGGCGCGGTAGACGACTATGTACATGTTCGGTCGTCGGGGCAACGTTGGGGCAACGTTGATCCGTGACCGACGACGCCTCGATGGTAGCTATGTAGACGAACCGTCACATCACCCCCTTTTAAGCCAGGAGGATCGCCCTCGATCCTTGTAGTTAGGCTCTCCTTGTCCGTCTTGCCCTTCCGTCCTTCTCTGCTTTATTGTCTTCCTCTAAGGGCTCTAGATCTACGTCCTTGTGATACGCCTCTAGCTATTGCATTAGCCGTACGGGTGGTCTAGTATTATGGGGTCTCTTGTCGTGGAACGCCTTGATTTTATAGGGGGCGCTAATAAAGCCGTCTGCGTTATACCAGGTGTTGTCCGGGTTGTGGCCTACCCAGTTAACCTTATACTGTAGCCTTTTGTGGTAGGTTCTACTAGCAAGGATCTTATCAATCTCGTACTCCGGCTCACTATTAATTAGGATTGGCTCCTCTGGCTCCCTATTCTGGCCCAGCAGGGGGTTATCTAGGTCCTTTCGCAGTTAATCAGCATAGAAGACGTTTAACATCTTTATGTTTAGGGGTAGATTAATAATATATAAGTATCCTTTTATGCCTAGAATCTTGTAGGACCCTATAAGCTGTCTGTCTAGCTTGGTACTTAGTTAGTTAGTAGCCCAGCCCTTTCTGGTAATGTATACTTAATCACCTATTCCGAAGTCTGGTTTGTGATGGTGCCTATTAGCTTGCCTTATCTGCCGCTCTTAGGCCTTAGCTAGATTGTCTCTTGCCTATTTAACTGCGTCCTAGGTCCTATGTGCAAAAACTTGAGCTTCTTATCGTGTTAGCTTCTTATAAGGCGTTAAGGCTGCTTGTATATGTTCCTCCTAGTTAAAGTAGAGCCTTGGCTTGAATCCTAGCTCTAGCTTATATGGTGTAAAGCTAGTAGACTTGTGCGGTAAGATTGCTTGTGCAAAGTCTATATAGGGGAGGAGCTCTAACCAATTATCCTAATAGTGGTTAATAAAGGGCCTTAAGCGTTGGTTAATGTACTAGTTTAGTACTTCTGTATTACCATTAGTTTGCGGGTAACTAGATATAGAGAGCTTTTGCTTAATACTAGTTAGTTTACATAGCTTATCTATAAAGGCTAAGATGAATTGGGGTCCTTAATCTAATATAACTATCTCCAGAAGGCCGTATACGCGCCAGACGTGTTAGTAGTATAGGTTTACTGCGTTAGCTACAGTGGCAGTTTTATAGTAGGGTAGTAAGAAGGCTCTCTTACCTAGTTAATTAATAACCATAAAGACGTTGTTAAAGCCCTTTTTATCTATTAGGAAGGACTTAAAATCAAAAGAGATATACTACCAGCAGCGTTTACTAATTGGTAGGGGGTACAGCAGGCTTAGGGTTTTATCGCGGGGTATATAGGTCCTTCTACAGGTCCTGCAGTTTCTTATATAGGTATTGCAGTCTGAGGGTAGCCCTGGCCAATAGTATTGGTCTGCTATAAGTTTCCTAGTCTTTGTCTTGCCTAGGTAAGCAGTTACCTGGCGGGAGTATACCTCTGCAATAAGGTAGATACAGAGGTAGTTAGTATTAGGGACCATTAGCTTGCCAAAGCGGGTTAATAGTCCTCCTTAGAGTTTCCAGCCCTTTTAGTCTTGCTTGGCTAGCTAACGTAGCCCTACTAGTAACTCGCTAGTTTAATTGGCCTAGAGGATCTGGTTAACCAGCTCATATGGTTCCCATTTATAATTTGCTGCAGTTAGGGGGTCCTTAGAGGTTAACTCTAGTATAGCAATTATAAGGGCGGGGTTAATTAGGTATATAGTATATATAGCTATGTCCTTCTCTTTCTACGTCTTTAGGTCCTCTTGCTTTTGTAATAGGATATTAGCCACTATATTTGCCGTGCCTGGCCTATATATAATCTGTATGTAGAAATCAGCTAGCAGGTCTGCCTAGTGGGCTTACTGTAGACTTAGCAGCCTCTTGGTTATAAAGTACTTAAGGGCTTAATAATCTGTAATTACTATAAAGGGTGTATATTAGAGGCCGATAAGGTGACCTCGCCATTCCTATAGGCCTCTTATCACCGCTAGTATTTCCTTGTTGTGGATCTCGTACCGCATCTCTATAGGGGACATTGTCTTTAAGAAGAAGGCTACTAGCTTCTAGGTCCCATTATCTTGTAGCTGGTTTAGCACCTTAGCTACTACTCCGTCACTCGCGTCCGTCTCCATGCGGGTGTCTCGGAACGGTAAGTAGTGCTTAATTACGCTACTAGATAGTATAAGGGCTTTAACTTACTTAAAGGCTTTAAGCTCTTCCTCCCCTAGCAGGTACTATGCTCCCTTCTTTATAAGCTTACTAAGCGGTTGTGTAACTCGGCCGTAATCCTTTAAGAAGGCCTAGTAGAAGTTACAGAATTCTAGAAAGGATTATACCCCTTTTATAGAGGTAGGGGGTTCCTAATCCTTAATTATAGATAGCTTGTTGGTGTCTATAGCGACCCTATTAGTACCAATAACAAAGCCTAGGAACTTTATTTTAGTAATATTGAACTCGCTCTTCTTAATATCCACTTATAAGCCTGCCTTTTAAAGCTTCTATAGGACCTTTTTAATATGGACCTTGTGCTCTAGCGGGTTGTCTAAGTAGATTAGGATGTCGTTTATATAGGCTATACAGAAATCGTCTAGGTAGTTAAAAAGGATGTTATTAATAAATCTCTAGAAGGACGTAGGGCCGTTATATAGTCTAAAGGGTATAACACGGTACTTGTATAATCCGTACCTTGTATAGAAGGTGGTTAACTCCTCTACCTCTTCCTTTAGCCGTATATGGTAGAAGGCCTACTAAACGTCTAGCTTAGTAAAGATCTTAGCTTTTAATAGCCTGGTCAACGTCTCCTTAATTAATAGTAGCGGGTAGCGGTCCTTTTTGGTAATTATATTAAGCTTTTAAAAGTTGACACAGAATCGCCACCCCCCTCCTAGCTTCTTAGCAAATAGGACCAGAGCTATAAAGGGTGTATTACTTGGTATAATAAACCCCTTCTATAGGTGCTCCTATAGGTAGGCCTTAACTAGCTCTAGCTGTTCTAATAATATATTATACAGCGGGCTAGGGGCTAGTTCTCTGCTACTGCTTTTAAGAACAATATTATAGTCCACCCCCTTGCGATACGGTGGTAGCATATTAGAGGTAGCTTTTAAAAAACTATCAGCGTACTCTTAATAGGGCTGTGGTAGCTTTTTATAGATAAGCTAATAGAGTTCTTCCTTATTGTCTAGTAGCGCGTCCTGTCCCTTCTTGTCCTCCATTAGTTGGTCTATTTTGTAGAGGCTAGTATATCCAATTACTACATCCTTACGCTTCGCTCCTCGTAGGAAGTTCCTCGCCTCAAGTAGCGTAATATCTGCTACTCTAAACTCCCTAGTAGATAAAGGCCTCCTTACTCTTGGCTTTAACGGTAAAGCTAGCCTAGGGTGGAGCTGGTCTTCCATTTTCCTAATTATATTTTGGGTATTGATCTTCCAAGTATGCCTATAGTTGTATAAGGTCCGCTTAGCTTGCTTCGGCTTAGCCTATCCCTTTAGCTTGATTTTAGTAGAGGACTTCTTCTCTTAAAGTTTACTAATCGCGACTGTACGTTTAAGGATGTATTAGGGGGTAGACTTGGACTCTTAATCTAGCAGTGCGTCTCTTTAATCTGCGTCTCTTTGGTAATCCTTGTTAATTAGTAGGGGTAGGAGCTCCTTTCTTAGTATAATTACGTCCTGCCTGCTATAGTAGTTCCTCTTGATTCGCCATACCAAGGCCTAGTACTTGCAATTAATAAGGGCTCTAGTCTTCTTAAACTACCTATAACTAATAAGAAGATTGTGGCGGCCTATATTACAGAATAGGAACCACGTGGGGACTTATCGGCTATCTATAACTAGGTTAGCCCTAAAGAGCTGTCTAATTGTATCTATCTACTAATTGTTATAGCCAGATATGGCGACTCCTTGTCCCTTAATCCTGTAGAACTTTAGTTGCAGTTATTACTCAATAATTGGCCGTAGCTTATAGTGTATAAAGGCTTCTCCGCCCGCGCTAAAGTTAAGTAGGCTTATTATATTGAGAGCTACGCCACCTAGCGCGATCCTATATAGTATTATAAGGGCTGCGCCTCCTAAGATCTCCTTTAGCTGTATAGGCGCTATATTAATTGCTCCGATCTGCTCTAGGTAGGAGACTTTTCCTAGAGCTGCTTATTTTCTAACTTTACCGAGTTAGTAACTATCTTGTATTCTTTACTTTGGTTAATTGCTTTAGCTTCCATCTTCTTTGGCGCTATATAGTTATTGGAGTAGTGCCCTTGCTTACTATAGTTAAAGCAGGTAACTGGCGCTTTTGCGGCTAGTGCTAGAGTTAGAGGCTGCTGGGAAGAGGGGGGACCTTTAGTCTCTTTAGCGCCCCTAGTAGAAGCTCTCTTACTAGCCTAGGCTGCTCTATGGTCACTTTGTTTCTTGCCTATCTACTTTAGACCTTAGGCGTACTATTAGGCAGTCTTATAATAGGCCTAGAAGCTATAGTCTTTATCTACCACCTTAACTTCTATTTGGACGCGTAGGCTATTATAAAGCTTATTATAAAGCTCCTCTTTCCACTAATCTTATAGTATCCTTGAGATATTTGCTAGCCGTATAAAGTTAAATTGGAAATTGTTAAAGTCTTCTAGGTACGGCATCTTAAGGCTTTTAAGCTCCTACTAGGCCTTAATACGGCGATCTGGGTCCTTAAAGACGTTCTTTAGGAACTTAAGTACTTCTTTACTAGTAGGGTTGCGTTCTGCATCGCGCTCTGCCTCTAGGTAGGGTAAGAGGTGGTTATAAGCTTTACCTCTTACACATATTTTAATGTACGCTACTTTTATATCCTCTTTCTAATCTGGGTTGTCTTAATAGAACCAGTCTATATTAGATTGAAGCTTATTTCGTATATAGCCACTCTAGGTATAATAGGTAGGCTTTTTCCTATCTATTAGCGTAGGTGGGTCCGGAAACTTTGCTATATGTCCTAAACCCATAACACTACTTGTCTAAGAGAGTGGTGTCCCTTCTTATATTATCCGTAACGGTATGCTTCCTTACTCGCTGTCTTCCTAATCTGGGGCTTATATAGTAACCTTGCGGCCCATCCTTAATATCTTCTGATTGGCCTTGCGGAGCTCGTCTATCCTATTGTCTAGGTGCTCCTTAAGCTCTACTATCTTTGCCTTAGCCTCCTCTTTTCCATCTAGGGCCTTGTGCGCGTGGTTATTTGTAAGACACTATAGTATAGCGACCTGCTGTTCTAACGCCTTCCTTTGTATTCCCTGGAGCCTCAGCTCCTCTATAAGTTTAGTTATAGGTATCTCGGCCAGGCTCTAGGTAGTTACAGCTGTAAACTCCCTCTTAGTCTCTATCTTGAAGTATATAGGGTTCTCGTTATCTTCTAACTATGTTATAAGGCGGTCCTATTTGCTCTTTATATCGTCTAAAAGCTCTGTCTCGCTATAGTACGGTTGGAGCTCCAGCGGCTCGAGTAACGCGTCTACGGGTTCCTCACGTGCTGCCAGCGTTGGGTCGGTAGCTATCTCTAGCGCGCTAGGCCTTAACGCGCTCCTTTTTGCTATAATGTCTCTTTTGCTTTCTTAGGCAACTCTTGCTACTAAGATTATAATTGGGGTGATCCTTTTAATCTAATTGCTGCAGTTTCTTCTTTTAGCTGCTTAATCTGCTGTCGCAATTGCCTACCTCAAGCAGGGCTTAGTGGGTTGGTTGGTCTATAGTTGTGGTAGTAGAACTAGCTACGCGTTTGACCGTTGGACCTAGTATTATGTCGCCTCTACAGGCCAATTGGGGTAGACCTTAGTCTAATATCACGGCTAGCTTTCTGTGGGAGCGATCCGATAGATCAAGCAACAATAAGGGGCTATATTATGAATAGACTAAGGTAAGGGCTCGAAGAAAGGGGCGCGGTAGACGACTATGTACATGTTCGGTCGTCGGGGCAACGTTGGGGC